>FWPU01001401.1_pt1 | contig 72062 bp, 68 predicted proteins | sample 2228361 | NCBI WGS metagenome assembly FWPU01 (sample SAMEA103939777, study PRJEB20133) | metagenome | reverse complement strand
TACATTGCTGGCGCGGCGCTCAAGGCAGCACTGGTATTCGCCGCGATTGGTCTGGCGCTTGGCGAATATGTCGTGCCGCCAGCTGAAAGTCTTGCGCAGCTTCAACGCGCCCAGGCCCTGCAGGCCGGCCTGCCGCAGCGTGGATCCGGGATCTGGCTGCGCGACGGACAGCAGTATGTGAACATCGGCGAGGTGCTATCCGATCTGAGCCTGTCGCGCGTGCACATTTACCGGACTGGCGGCGGGGAAGGGCGGCTGAGCACGCAGATCTACGCGGAACGCGCACGCTACGACGAAGCCGGATACTGGCGGCTCGAGGACGTGCACAGCAGCCACATCACGCCGGGCCGGGTGGTGGTCGAGCGCCGAGCGGTGGAGGACTGGCGCACGGCGATCACCCCGCAGCTGGTCGCGGTCTTCGCGGTCAGGCCGCAGGCGCTCTCGCTTGCGCAGCTTGCACAATTCATCGCGCATCTCGAGAGTAATCGCCTCGACGCCCGCCGCTACCGTTTGTCCTTTTGGCAGAAGCTGTTGTTGCCGTTTGCGGTCGCGGTGATGGTGCTGGTCGCCACTGCATTCGCGTTCCGTCCAGTGCGCAGTGGCGGCCTTACCCAGCACGCCTTCCTCGGCGTGCTGCTCGGCCTGGGGTTCCTGGTGGTGCAACGCAGCCTCGGGAATCTGGGACTGCTCTACGGTCTGCCACCCTTCTGGGCGGCGGTGTTGCCTGTTGCGGGGTTTTTCCTGCTGGCCGCGTTGCTGTTGCGGCGAGCGAGTCGTTAACGAGCCGGTTTCGGCAGTAATATCAGTCGCGTGCCGCTGAAAATGTCGTGCCAGGTACGCCGTTCGCGATCAAGCAGCGCCCAACCGAAGCCGAGTCCCAGACAGACCACGGAAAGCCAGGCGAAGAGGAAACGTGCGACGGCAAGCCGCCAGGTAACCGGCCCGCCATCACGACTCACCAGGCTTAGGCGCCAGGCGCGCATGCCGAGGGTCTGACCACCGTGTACCCAGAACCAGCCGTAGAATAGGAACATGGTAGCGAGCAGATACAGCTGGTATGCCAGGCGTACCAGGCCGGGCGCAGGCACTCCGCCTGCCAGCCACACGCACGGCAGGGATGCCAGCCACAGCAATGCAGCGACGAGCAGCAAATCGTAGACACCTGCCGCCAGGCGCCGCACGAGACCTGGCGACGGTGAGTCGCAAGCAAGGGGCATGCTTACTCGAAACCCAAGGCTGTCAGCGGTCTTTCCGAAGGTGTCGGGAGTCGATCAAAGGAGCGGGGCTTATGAAACAAAAGCAGAATAGCGTCGTCTGCCATGGCTTTCCAACCAGACCGGGCTTGCATAAAGAATAGACAACTTTATGATCCACAAAGGTTTTATGGATCTGTACAAAAAATGTTCAATCTAAAACAAGGGCCCGTTTTTGGCCGCAATTGGCCTTGGGACCGCGAGGTACTCACAATTTTATCCACAGATTCTGTGGGTAGTACGAACGCGAATTGCGTGGGCGGTCATCCCCGCCTTGCCGCCGTCACTGCGCATGGTGGTGCGTGTCAACGGGGGCGCAGGATGCCGCGCATTGCGCATGCCGGCGCTAGTTACGATTCTGCCCTGTATACGCGCGCGGCCCAATACGGTAACCTTTGCAGCCCGTAAACCAATCCAGCCGCGGCAACCGGGCAGCGCCGTAGTGCACGCGCACCGTCGGCATCCCGATCCGTTAAGGTGTCGTTCTTCTTGCAGACCTTCTCACTCAATCTGGTCGAGCTCGGCCATTTTGCCTCTCACCTGGCCCTCGTCGTGGCCGTCCTGCAGGGTCTGGCGCCGGTTGCTGCGCGTGTGTTTCGCATCCCGCCGCTAGCGCTGGTGGGGAGACATGCCGCCATCGCCGTTTTTATTCTGACCACAATCGGCGCTTCAACGCTCATTCATGCCTTCGTGGTCAGCAATTTTTCGGTCCTTTACGTCGCCCAGAATTCCAACCTGGCGCTTCCATGGTTTTACAAGCTCACCGCGCTGTGGGGCGATCATGAGGGCTCGCTGTATCTTTGGGTGTGGATTCTCACTTTTTATACGCTGATCGTCGCCCGGCATGGGCGGCGTCGCTACCCTGAGCACTTGCCGATGATCCTCGCAGTGCAAGGCTGGCTCGTGGTCGGGTTCTTCGGGCTGATCTTGTTTTTGTCGAGTCCGTTCGAACGGCTGTTCCCGTCGCCGCCCGACGGGCACGACCTCAACCCCTTACTGCAGCACCCGGGCATGGTGGCGCATCCGCCGCTGTTGTACCTGGGCTACGTGGGCTTCTCGGTGCCGTTCGCTTTCGCCATGACAGCGCTTGTCACCCACTGGAGAAGCGAGTTGTGGGTCGGGCTGGTGCGGTACTGGGCGCTGATCGCCTGGGGGTTCCTGACGACCGGAATCATAGTGGGCGGCTGGTGGGCGTACGCCGTGCTTGGCTGGGGTGGCTACTGGTCCTGGGATCCGGTTGAGAATGCCTCGCTCATGCCATGGCTGCTCGGCACGGCGCTCATCCACTCGCTTACCGTGCAGGAGCGCCGCCGCATGCTGCACGCCTGGAATATCTTCCTGGTCATCACCACCTTTGCGCTCTCGCTACTTGGCACCTTTCTGGTGCGTTCCGGGGTGCTTTCCTCGGTGCACGCTTTTGCCGTGGACCCAGGGCGCGGCGCTTACGTTCTTACCTTCATGGCCATCGTGCTGGCCGTATCCTTCGGCACCTTCCTGGTCAAGGGCCGCTATCAGCAGGCCGAAGAGGCGGTGACCTCGCTCGTGTCGCGCGAATCGCTGTTTGTCTGGAACAACGTCATCTTCACCGCCGCCTGCGCAGTGGTGATGCTCGGCACCCTGTACCCGCTTGCCCTGGAGGCCTTCACTGGCGCAAAGATCACCGTGGGGCCGCCGTATTTCAATGCCGTGATGATCCCGATTTTCCTGATAATTTTGGCGCTTATGGGGATCGCCCCGCTCGTGCCCTGGCGTAAGGCCAACCTGGAACGTCTCAAGCGACGCCTGCTGGTGCCGGCACTGACCGGACTGGCCGCCGGGGTCGGTGTACTGACCTTCTTCTGGCCGGTCCACTGGATTGCGCCGGCTGCCGTGGCGCTGGCCATCTTTGTGCTGGGTACGTTGATCACCGACTACGCGCGCGCCGTTCAGCAACGGCGCGCGCAGCTCGCCGAAGACCTGCTCGTTGCCGCGTTGCGGACCGTGCAGCGCAACCGCCGTCACTACGGGGGCATGGTGGTGCACTTGGGTGTCGTGGTGATGGCCCTGGGGCTTGTTGGGGCAGGGGTGTTTCGTTCGGAAATGATTGTGTCCATGGCGCCTGGCGACGTGCTCGAGATCTCTGGGGAACGGCTGCGCTTCGAGGGCATCACGGAACTGCGTCGCCAGAACCATTTCGCGGTGCAGGGGCGGTTCACGCTGCTTGCGAACGGACGCCTCATGACGCCAGAACGGCGACGTTTCCTACGGCAAGAACAGCCGATGACCGAGACCAGCATAGACTCAACACCGCTGCGCGATGTGTACATCGTGCTGGGCGACCCCTTGGGCGGCGGCAAATGGATCGTCCACGCCTATGTCTTCCCGCTGGTGCAGTTCCTCTGGTACGGTGGGGCCATTTTCATCTTCGGGCTGCTGCTCTCATTGAGCAAGCGCAAGCAGCGGGGCGCACCTGTGGCGGCGCAGCCCGCCGCCGAGCCGGCAAAATGACGAAACAATCGATCGCCTTGCACGTTGAGAAGAAGCCACGAGTCGCGCGTCGTGCGTTTAGAGCCAGAGGCACGCGTTTTTCTGATCCGCCACTCGCGGCTTGCCACTCATCATTGTTCATGGCGTTCTTGTGGGGTTGCATGTTGCTGTCTGCCAGCGCGGCCCTGGCGCAATCGTCCACCGTCACCGAAAATCCGCTCGAGCGGCGGATGCTCGAGATCGCCAAGGAGCTGCGCTGCGCGGTGTGCCAGAACCAGCCGGTGTCGGAGTCCAACGCGGATCTCGCGCGCGACATGCGCAGAATCATTCGCGAACAGCTCGAAGCCGGCAAGTCGCGCGAGGAAATTATCCAGTACTTCGTGGACCGCTACGGCAACTACGTGCTGCTCAAGCCGCCGGCACACGGGATGGGGGCGCCCGTGTGGGCAGCGCCGGTCGTATTACTGGCGATCATCGGGATAACAGGCTTTCTGTACCTGCGCCGCCGGCTCGGCGCGAAGCTTCCGCCGCCCCCGGTGCTGTCCGAACAGGAGCTCTCGCGCGTGCGCACCCTGCGCCGAGAGGAGGAATCATGATCCTCGTTGCCGTGCTCGCCACACTGCTTCTGGTCGCCACGGCCGCTTTTCTTGCCTGGCCACTGCGCGCCGTGTCCAGCTCGGCTAGCCAGCGCGACGAACTGCGCCACGAGTTGGCAACACGCCGCGAGCAGCTGCTCGCGCAATTGAACGAGCTCGACGTGGAGGAGCGCGATCGCAACGTGGACATCTCTGTGGCCGCCGATGAGCGTGCGCGCCTGGAGGCCGAACTGGTTGAGGTGCTGCGCGAGCTGGACCGACTTGGTATAGAGGCCGGTGCCGAGCTGGCCTGTCGGGATGCTCCCCCCCGACGCCAGTGGTATGCCAGCCTCGTGGTGCTGCTCGTGCTCCTGACGACCGTCGCTGGAGGACTCTACTGGCTGCACTTTACACCGCCGCCCGAAGACCCTTTCGAGCTGGTCACGCCGGAGCGGATCGGTCCGCAGCAGATCCTCGGCATGGTAGCGCGCCTGGAGCGGCGGCTCGCCGAGCAGCCCATGGATCCCCAGGGCTGGGCGCGCCTGGGGCGGTCCTATGCGGTGCTGGGCCGTTTGAAAGAGGCCGAGCAGGCCTACGCCAAGGCATGGCGACTTGCGCCGGACGACCGTCAGATCCTCGAGGAGTACGCCTGGCTGCTCTACAACAAGGATCCGACCTATACCGGCGAGCCGGTCAGAGGCCTGTACGCACGCCTGCACCGCCTCGATCCGGATAACCGCGATGCACTTTGGTTTCTCGGGCTTGTGGCCTACCAGCAAGGTGACTTCCGCACCGCTCTTGGCCATTGGGAACGGCTCCTCGAGCGTCTTCCCCCACAAGACCCGACTGCCGAGCAGCTTCGCCGGGTGGTCGAGAAGGCGCGCGCCCAGGTCAAGGGTGCACCACCGGCTCGCAAAACGGTTCCGCAGCGGGAGTAACGCTTCAAGAAGCGGCTTGGAGTGCCTTTAAGAGCGGGGCGAGCTTGTCGGTCCAGACCTCGGGACTGATCGGACCAATGTGCTTGTAGCGGATGACGCCCTGTTTATCGATTACGAAGGTCTCAGGCACGCCGTACACGCCAAGTTCGATACCCACCCTCCCATCGAGGTCAGCGAGACTCGTCTCGTAAGGATTACCGAGCTCGGCGAGCCATTTCAGCGCGTCCTCGCGTCTGTCCTTGTAGTTGAGGCCGACGAGCGGTACTGCCTGCGCGCGCGCGAGCGCGTTCAGTACCGGATGTTCCTGGCGGCAGGCGACGCACCAAGAGGCCCAGACGTTGAGCAGGTATACCCGCCCGCGCAGATCCTGTGGACCGAGCCGCTTGCCGGGATCAGCGAGGGTGGGGAGCGTGAAGGCAGGCAGCGGTTTGCCCACGAGCGGAGAGGGGATTTTGCGGGGATCGAGTTTGAGCCCGTAGGCGAGCAGCAGCCCGAGAGCAGCGAAAACCGCGATCGGGATCAAAAATTTCTTCACAAACGTTTCGGATCGCCCGGGATGAAGCTGCCACCCTGCAGCGCCTTGGCGGCCTCGGGCGGCATGTAGTTTTCGTCATGTTTGGCGAGCACTTCGCGCGCCAGGAAGCGCCCGCCAACGAGCCGCCCCTGCGCGACCACGCCCTGTCCCTCTCGAAACAGGTCGGGCAGGATGCCCTCATAGCGCACAGGAATGCGGTTTTTCAAATCGGTGATCACGAATTCCACCTTGAGCCCGTCGGGCGACTTCTTCACACTGCCGTTCTCGACCAGGCCGCCGATACGAAAGATTTTGTCAACGGGCGCTTTGCCTGCGACGACCTCAGTCGGCGAGAAGAAGAACACGATGTTGCTCTGAAAGGCGTTCAACACGAAAAGCACGGCAGCGGTGAGTGCCGCTACCCCCGTGACGATGATCGCCAGCCGCTTGTGTCGGGTCTTCATGACATTTCGCCTCGCTGCCGGTGAAACGCTGACAACCGCTTGCGTACCGTGCGCGCGCGGCGAATCGCCACAACGATGTTAAGCGTGAGCACTACGGCGGCGATCCCGTAGGACGCCCAGACATAAGGCCAGTAGCCGCCCATGTAAAAAAACTCGCCCCAACTCATGTTTTCCGGCCGATGGTCTCAGCCACCCAGGTAGCGTGCTTCTCGCGCTCGAGGATCTCTGCGCGCATGTGCATCAGCACCACGGTGACGAAGTAAACCATGAAGGCTGCGGTCATCACTAACAATGGGACAAGAATGCTCGAATGAATCGTCGGTCGTCCAAAGCGGCCTACCGAGGCCGGCTGGTGCAGTGTGTTCCACCATTCTACCGAGAAGTGGATGACGGGCAGATTGACAACCCCGACCAGCGCCATGATTGCGGCCGCGCGTGCTGCCCGCCTGGGATCGTCGATGCTCGCTCGCAGTGCCATCACCCCTATGTACAGAAAGAGCAGGATAAGTTCCGAGGTCAGGCGCGCGTCCCACACCCACCACGTCCCCCACATGGGTTTGCCCCAGATCGAGCCGGTGGCGAGCGCCAGCGCCGTAAACCAGGCCCCCACCGGCGCACAGGCGCTCAGCAGATGCTCGGCGAGCTTGGCGTTCCAGACCAGCACCGCTGCCCCGGCAGCGGCCATGAGGGCATAGACAAACATGGACATCCAAGCCGCTGGCACGTGGATGAACATGATGCGCACCGTGTCGCCCTGCTGGTAATCGGGCGGTGCCAGGAATAGCCCGAGATAAAGCCCGGTCAGCAGCAATATGATGGTCGCGCCGCCCGCCCATGGGATCAGGCGCCCCGCCAGTGGGTAGAAATGCTTGGGGGTGGCGTATTTGTGCATCGACGAATCAGTCCAGCGAAACGCGCAGCGCCGTTGCCGCCGCCCAGGGTGCAAAGGCCAGAGCCAGCACCAGGAAGGCCGCGAGCAAGGAAAGGTGCGCTTCGGTATCTAGGCCAAAGGCGGCTTGGGCGACGGCCCCAGCGCCGAATATAAGTATCGGAGTATACAATGGTAAAACTAGCAGCGAAACCAGCACGCCACCGCCGCGCAGCCCGAGCGTGAGAGCGGCAGCGATCGCCCCGATCAGGCTGAGGGTAGGTGTACCCAGGACCAGGCTTACGAGCAAGGCCCCGAGGGCCTCCTGGGGCAGATAGAGCGAGACCGCCAATACCGGGGCCATCAGTGCCAGGGGCAGCCCCGTCAGAGTCCAGTGCCCTAGCGTCTTGACGAGCACCAGGAGCGTCAACGGATGCGGTGCAAGCAGAAGCTGCTCGAGCGCGCCGTCGGCAAGATCGGCAGCGAACAGCCGATTGAGTGCAAGCATGTTTGCAAGCAGTGCGGCCACCCACAGCACACCGGGTGCAAGCATGCGCAGTTGGTTTGGTTCCGGCCCCACACCGAGCGGAAAGAGGCTTGCCACGATCGCGAAGAACACGAGCGGTGTCAGGACGTCGGTCGCGCGCCGCCACGCTACCGTCATGTCGCGGCGGTAAAGACACCAGCAGGCGGACAACAAAGAGCTTCTCATGCGCGCCCCTGAAGGTGGACTTGGCGCAGGGTGGCGACTTCGATGGCGAAGTCCTGGTGCGAGGTCATAACGATCAAGCCGCCGTTCGCGAGGTGCCGGGCGAAGACACCATTCATGATCGCCGCGGAGTCGGCGTCGAGCGCAGACAGCGGCTCGTCCAGGATCCAGAGCGGCTTGCTGCACGCAAGCAGACGTGCGAGTGCCAGCCGCCGCTTTTGTCCCTGCGAGAGCACCTTGGCCGGCAGGTCGCGGCAATGCGTGAGCGCCATGGCGTCGAGTGCGGCGTCTACGCAGGCCGGATCGCCGCCGGCGAGGCAGACGGCAGCACGCAGGTTCTCTCGCGCCGTGAGCTCCCCGAGCAGCCCATTGACGTGACCTACATGGGCGAGGTGGCTGCGGTATTCGTCCCCGAGCCGGTTTGTGTCGACACCCTGCCAACGGATCTCGCCGGCAACCGGCCGTGTCAGGCCGCAGAGACTGCGTAACAGTGTTGTCTTGCCGCTGCCGTTGGGACCGATGACGTGCAGCAACTCGCCGGGCGCCACTTGAAAGGACAGATCACGAAAAAGCAGGTGGTCGCCGCGTGCGCATTCGAGGTTCAGCGCCTCGAGCAAGGCTCTACCCCGCTGGGTGGAAACGTGGTATCGGGAAGATCACACGAGAAATGGCGATTGCAGAAGGGGCGCTGCCACAACTCCCAGTAGCAGGCCAGACATCCCTTTTATTCGAGCATGCCCCACCTTGAGTAACTCGAAGTACGTATCTGGCTCCACTATCGGATTCTTCGAGATCGCGCCGGGTGACGGGACTCGCCTCGCCCGCATGCCTCGCAGGAGGTACTTGCGCGGGCCCTCCGCCTGGGTCTCCCAGGCTTCCGCCTCCTTGAGTCCGTAGAGTAACTTTTGCGTAGCGAAGATGATGGTGCCCATTGCCCAAGTTTATCGTTCCTTGGCTGCGCCTGCCAGTTTAGCCCTTCCTTAAAGAGTGGCGCCCCAGGCCGGAATCGAACCGGCGACCTGCCGCTTAGGAGGCGGCTGCTCTATCCACTGAGCTACCGGGGCATTGGCCTTGATTCTCGCCACAGTTGAGGGAGGTGCAGGCAGAAAGACAAAACCGGCTGACATCTCGCGCGCACGCCAGCCGGTCTTACGGTCTAAAATTGGTGGAGCGGAGGAGGATCGAACTCCCGACCTTCGCATTGCGAACGCGACGCTCTCCCAGCTGAGCTACCGCCCCGGATACGCCGATCTCAGGCTAGCCGGCGTTGCCCACATTGTAACAACTCCAGGCCGGGAGAAGAAGCCAGTGGGCGACTCTCGTCTATGGGATACCGCAAAAATAAGGATTGGCACGTTCTGTAACGAGCAGTTTTTGGGAAAACCCACGCGAGGGTTTTGAACTCGCACTGCTGCGCGGCGTATGCCCTGAGGTCCACGCGCCTGTGAGATCTGTTATCGCAATCTGCCTACCAAACCTCTTCGGGCGCGGCAAGGCCGTGACGATCGAACACGGGCGTGTTCAATGTTTGCCTGTCTCTATTCCGGGGGCGAGCGCACGACCTGTGTGTTTCGATTGTGAAGGATGGGCAAGATCGGGTCGGGACATACACATACACGAAGTGGTCTTCCGCTTTCAGGCAATAAAACGATCTCCCGCACGAGGGGGTCGCTCTCCTTTCTCCTTCGGGGCTAGCGCGATCATTATGAGCGGCCAGCGGAATTTTCGATTTAGTGCCTTCCCTGCAAAGTTAGTCGTTCGTTTTTGAACAAACAGCAAATAGTGGCAATCATGTGTGGGTGTATCGCAGGCGAGATTTCGATGCCTCTTTGTGCCAAGATTCCATCGTTGGGTCTGTCCTTGACTCTCCTGTTCCTGGCTCCTCTGATTGGACTAGAATTCGGTTGATAGCTCTGATCGTGCGGATGTCTGCCATTTTTCAGAAAAAATGGGGAATCGCGGCGCAGTACTTCGTCGCGTTTTTACATGGCGCGATTGGAAAATCGAGCGTATGCACGGGACACGCTTCGTCCGCCAGTTTTGATCGATTTGTTTAGGTTGTCTGCCCAGCATCGGGATGAGAGGGTAGCTCAAATCGTACCCGAAGAATATCCCATCGTCACGATCGCACCATGGTGTAGATCGTGTTTTTTACCGACTGCTCGGTTCGCAAAACGATATTTCCGCATACCGGCGAATTCGGTTTTGTAGATTCATGTCGTCCATGAAAAGCCCTGTTGCTCGTTTTATTTCATGGAGGTTCGGTGCCTACGCAAGCGACGGGCTAAAAATTTTTTTCTGGCTTTTTATACGCACCCTCATACAGGGTGTAACCGTACTGTGGCTTGCACGTTGGCTCGGGTTAGACGGTTATGGAGTGTTCATCGCGGCGCTTGCCGTGGCGAGCTTTTTTACTCCCTTTGCGGGGATGGGTTGGGGACCAGTTATTCTGCGTGAGGGGGCGCGTGATCCCCAATACGGGGAAGCGATTTTTTCTATGGTTTTGCGCTGGTGGTGGCGGACCACAGCGTTTGGTGTTGTCGTGGCGACTGCCGCCATGGCAGTTTCTTTGTCTGTTGATCTTGCCTGGTGGACGCTCGTCTTTTTCTCCATCGGAGAGGTAGCGGCGGCATCGATGGTAGAACTTATTGCGCGTCTGGCCCAAGCGCGCAGGCAAGCGACACTTTTCGGCGCCATTCAGGCAGGTCTACAGGGTGTGCGCCTGACGGCACTGCTTATCCTTGCAATGACTGTCGAACCGACTCCAGAACATTGGATGCTTGCCTACGGTTTTTCGAGTGCGATGTATGCGGCTTTGCTTTTGTGGATTGAAAACGCGCGTACTCGACTTAAATGTGAACGACGCCTGAATATCTCGCCGCATCAAGGCATGCCTTTCGTTACAGGGTCGGTGGCGATGCGCTTGCAGATGGAATTCAACAAGCCTGTGCTTGCACATATGAGCTACTCCGAGGCGGGCAGTTTTGGTGTCGCACAGCGCATCATGGATGTGGTTGCGCTGCCGCTGGTGGCTTTGCAAGAGGCCTTATGGCCGCGCGTGTACGCCGCCGGCGAAACGACAGCACGCCTTCGGTATACTGGTGTCTTGTTGCTGTTGTTCGCTATGGCTGCCGGTGTAGCGTTGGTGTTGATGGCTGAGTTACTGCCGTGGCTCATTGGCGCGGATTATCAGGGGGCGGCGGATGTATTGAGATGGCTCGCGTTTCTGCCGGCAGCGCAAGTGGCGCGCGGCATCGGCAATGCCTGGTTAATTGCGAAGGGATATACTCGGGGGCTTACGGCAACATACCTCATCGCTGCCGTAACCGGAGTGGTTTTGGCGCTGGCATGGATACCTCGCTACTCAATCACAGGCGCTGCCGCGGCACTGTATGGTAGTGCCGCGGCAGCTTTGGGGGTGCAGGCGTGGCTGATAGTTTGCAGGAGGCGTGTTTGAATACTGCCAGAGGTCCTCGATGGAGTTGATCCCGATAGCGTTTCTGGGGGTTGCCACGGAGACGGTCACCAACCGCACGATATCAACTGCCGTTTTTGAACGAGGGAGCTTGACTTGACAGCTGGTTTTTTTAGACGTGTGGCCAAGATAGTCACCTCGATCGGGCGAGAAGGCCTGGGTGGTTATTTAGGTCGTCTTCGAGATCGCGGTGAATACCGTCGCATCTGGCGCAAGGTATTCTACGCTCGTCGGCTCCGATCTTCCGAAGTGACGGTCTCGCAATACCGTTTTGCCCTGCCGCAACGTACCGCGGGTATTAAAGAAGAGCTGTTGTTGTTCGGTACTCATGAACCCTTTGCCACACATTTGTATCGAAAATTTTTGACACATGGAGACATCATCTTCGATGTCGGATCGAATCTGGGCTATTTTGTTATGGTGGCGGATCAGGCATTAAACGGACAATGCGAAGTGCATGGTTTCGAGCCAGATCCCGAGTTATTCCATTTACTGCGAATCAATAGCCGTCAGTTCAGGGCCAAAATTTTTTTGCAGCCCTGTGCTGCCACCGATCGCAATGGCACTATCCGGTTTCATCGTTCAACAGTGTCCAATTGGGGAACGATCGTTCCGCGCGAATCCCTGATGCTCACAGAGACGGTAATTGTAGGCGGTTTACGACTCGACGAGTACGCGCAGAGTTGCGGGATCATGCCCACCGTTCTACGCATGGATATTGAGGGAGGTGAACATCTTGCGCTTCGTGGCAGTGCGGGAATACTGCCTTACGTAAGGCTCATTTTTCTTGAACTACACTGTCTTTTTCTTGATGACGATCAAATGACTGAATTATTTGCACTCCTGTTCAATACCGGATTCAGGCGTGCGGTATGGAGCAATCGCTACTACGACTGGCCATGGAGTCGCAAAGAGGCACAGTATCGATCTTTGCTCGAGGGGACTTTGGATGCACTAGAGGATTTTGCGCGCCGTCGAGAATACAGCACACTGAGCGCATTCATTTTCGCAGAGCGACAGACAGCTGCACGAGATAGCGATCTGACTCGAGCGCGCTGAATTCCTTTTACCTCCTAAAGTAGGACCGAAAAGGTATCCAGAATGCCTGAGAAAGTTTCAGTCCTGCTGCCCACGCGCAATCGCGTTACCTATTTACGTCAGGCACTTTCGAGCATTCAGCATCAGCGTGGTGTGGAATTGGAGATATTAGTATGTGACGATGGTTCCAGCGATTCTACAGCCCATTTCCTCGAACAAGCTGCCAGACAAGATCCGCGCATTCGCTGGATACGCTTTGAAAGATCCAACGGGGTGGCGGTGGCGCTCAATAGCCTGATCGCGCTGAGCCATTATCCTTGGCTCGCACGGATGGACGATGACGATGTCGCCTATCCGGAGCGTCTCGCTTTGCTCGTGCAATATATGCAGACGCACAGGCTGGATGTCTGTGGTACCTGGTATCGCCGTGTTGCGGGCTGGCGCCGCTCTATCGCTCGTCCTGCGATTGAACATGAACGCATCGTTGGCGAATTGCTGTTTCAGCCGCCCCTTCTTCATCCATCGGTCATGATGCGCCGTGAAATATTCGATTATTACGGCGGTTACGCGTGCGACGCGTGCTATGCAGAAGACTACGAACTGTGGGTCCGGTTGCTCTCTTGCGTTCGATTTGGTAATTGTCCTCGCGTATTAATGGATTATAGGTTGTCACGGCATCAGGTATCACACCAGAAAAACAGCGCGCAAATTCAAACCGCAAGGCTACTACGTGTCTGCGCGTTACAAAAACTTGGTATCAGGTTTTCAGAGGAAGAAGCGAGAATTCATGCCCATTTGCGCGATCCCGAGCCGATTACTGCCTTGGCCGAATTGCGTCGTATCCATGATTGGTTGACCCATTTACACATACAGCTAGATCCGCTGGCCCAGCAGGCCGTGCGCCGGCAATGGTTTTTGCAAGCCGTCAGGGCAGCCGGACTGGGCAGAGTAGTGTTTAAAACTTATGACGCCAGCCCGCTGGCAGAGCCTACCCTTATCCAGAGACGCTTGTTGTGGAATTTGTGCGCGCTGCGGCTGCGTTACCGCAGCCCTCTTTACAACACCTTGGAGCCATTGGCAGGCTTAGGTTGACCGCCGGCTCATGCTTCGATGATTGCTGTATATGTGCTGATCCAGCGCTCGACCATGGCCCTTTCGCAAAATATCCTATTGACACGAATTGCAGCAAGACGCCGCATTTCTCGCCACGCAGTGAGATCCGACGACAACTGTCGTGCTGCCCCCACGAAACACGCCACATCATCCCTCGGGCAAAGCAGGCCAGTTTGCCCGTGGACGATCAGCTCTGGCAGCGTAGACACGTTCGCTGCGATCACAGGCAGGCCGCAAGCCTGAGCTTCGAGCACCGTCAGCGGCATGCCCTCTAAACGGCTGGGAAAGAGCAAGGCATCGGCTTGCTGGTAGGCGAAAACGAGCTCTTTTTCGCCTAAACGCCCTATGCAATGGCAATTGCCAGGTAGCGGATAGCGGCGGTGTGCGTATTTGCGGTCGGCTGTGTAATAGAGTTCAAAGTCCGTACCTAGCATTTCCATGATAGGCGCAATGCGGTCCACTCCCTTGCGCTCGCTCCAGTTGCCGACATAAAGAAGCCGAAAGAGACGATTCGGATAACTGCGCTCCACGGGATAAAAGGCATTCGTATCGATTCCATTCTGGATGACATCGATGTGCGACAACCCGAAGATTGCCTTTGCTCGCTCAGCGGTGTAGTGACTGACCGCCACCACGCAATCGGCGCGCCGAAGATTGTCAGATTCAATCCTGTGGATCCATCTTGCGTGATAGAGCCGCCGTGCCAGAGTTTTATATGGGGTCAGTGCCGGATCGTGCACGCAGGAGTGCAGTGTACTGACCACAGGCAGGTGATGTGGGAGAAACCGTGGAGGAAGCCACGAATTGACATGCACGATATTTGCCCAGGGTGGTGGTTTTGGTGCTGCAACACTGTATGGCGCATACTCGGCGCGCAAAGGCAACCAAGTGATATCCGCTTCAATGCCGCGGGCAACGAGCGCTGCACACAGGCGTTCGGTGAATCTATCGACGCCGCTGTCTGCCCGCACCGCAAGGAACCACACGGCCGGGTCAGGACACATCGATCGCCTCCAGGAGGCGTGCTCGGAATTTTGGCCAGGCAAATTTTTCAGCAAATCGCAGAATTCCCGCTCTCGGCAACGGCTTGCGCAGTATGCGCAACACCGCTTCAGCGAAGGCAACATGATCGTTGGGCTCGACCAATATCCCCGACTTACCTTGTGCGACAGCCTCGATTACACCGCCGGTGGCATATGCCACGGTCGGCAGCCCGTGGGCCGCCGCCTCGATGGCGACCATGCCGAATCCTTCGGGATCATCGGGCAGCTGACGGACAGGAAAGACATGGACATCAGCTCCGGCGTAAGCATCGGACAATGCTTTGCCGAATAATGTACCGAGCATGCGAAGGTTTTTCCCGACACCGGATGCCTCCGCCGCGCTCTGGATGAGCTGAGGGCTTTGCGGTCTGGCATAGAGCGCATGCCGGGGTGCCTCGCCGACGACAAGAAGCTGCACGTCTGGGAAATGTTGCGCGATGCGCGGCAATACATCGCGAACGAACTCCCTTAGTCCTTTACGAGTGGTAAGCCGTCCGACAAAGAGCAGGACGGGTACGCGCGGCGCAATGCCGAATGCCGTCCTGAAGCGACTGCGTGCCTCGGGATCTGGTGCAAAGGTATCAACCCCGGGATTGACGACGGCAATGCGTTCGGGAGGGATACCGAGATTTAGCGCCAACTTAGCGCTGGCGCAGCTGTTGGCGATGATTCTGTCCATACGACGCAGTGCCGGATGCCAAAGTACACGATAGACAGGGTGCGGTACAGTCAGGTCTAGGCCGTGCACGTACACCATGGCGCGTGCATGGCCAGCGCGTGCGGCCGACCACGCGAGCGGGGCTGTCAGTCCGCTGCCAGCAAGGACGATGTCAGGCCGCCATGCGCGTGCTTCGCTTCTGGCGCGAAGGGCGGCATCGAGCAAAAAGCGGGGCAAGGGTTCGAGGGGTATCTCGAGGATGGTGGCCCTATCAGGCGTGTGCTGTGCAGCGCCGCAAGGCGCGATGACACGAACTTGAAAGTGCTTGGACAGTTCTGCCGCGATGTGCCAATTGAGCTGTTCCATTCCGCCAAGGAGGGGTGGGAAATTGCGCGTAACAAGAAGTATCCGCCGAGTCGTGTCATTCATTGCGTTTGTAGATGAGGGCCGTAATTTGTTCCGAGACGAGCCCGATGAGAAAAACAATAATGCTGGCCGACACCAATAGGGCGCTCATGTTGGTGAATCGGCCCCAGTGAAGGTATGTATAAAGGTAATAACCGATCCCTAGTAGGAATAGCAGAAGGCTCAGCGGCGCGAAGATCTTGAGCGGCGAATAGAGGGTACCGATGCGGAAGATGATCAGAAAAAAGCGAATCCCGTCGTGCAGCGGCCGGATATGGCTGGTGCCGATGCGTGCTCGGGCACGAATTGGCACATAGGCGACAGGGTAGCCGCTGCGGAAGAAGGCCATGGTGATCGTCGTCGGATAAGAAAAGCCGTTTGGCAACAGGTAGAGAAATTCCCGGAAACGCTCGGTTCGCACTGCACGAAGGCCGCTCGTGAGGTCCGCAATGCGATGGCCCGTTATATAGCGGGCGAGCAAGTTGTATGTTTCATTCATTACTCGCCGTGCCCAGCCGGCATGGGTATCGGGCGCGCGCGCCCCGACTACCATGTCATAACCTTGTTCGAGTTTTTCCAATAGGATCGGGATGTCGTCCGGGTCATGTTGACCGTCAGCGTCGAGAAACACGAGAACATCGCCGCGCGCAGCACGCGCGCCGGTCTTGATCGCAGCTCCGTTGCCCATGGGATAAGGGTGTTTGAGCACATGCACCCCGGCCATTTGCGCAACCCGCGCAGTATCATCGTCCGAACCGTCGTCGATGACGATGATCTCATCTGCAATGCCGAGTTTCTCGAGTCTTTCGAGCAGTGCAGACAGCGCAGTCGCTTCGTTTCGTGCCGGAATGACGATCGATACGCTCACGGGAAAGAACTTAGTCGAAAACTATCCCTGCGGCAAGCAAGACGCATCGCGGCGGTCATCCAGGATGCGGGTGCGAAGATGATGGTATTCTCGTTTCCAGTAGCCGCGCCTCTCCAGCCAGTGCGCGCGCCAGACTGCTGGCGACCAACCCGCCGGGGGCGGCAGGGGACGGGTGCGCTCGAGGATTATGAGTGCTTCATCGAAAAGCTGGTGCGAGGCGAGTTCAGCCGCCGTCAACAAGATAAGTTCGTGTGAAGGATAAAGCCGCAATGCCTCATGAAAATCCGCCAACGCCTGATTTCGCCGCTCGGCAGCAAGGTGGGTTTTGCCGCGCTGATAAAGCAGCTCAGCTCGCCACTGTCCTTGTGCAGACGGTTGCTGCAGGGCATGATCGAGCAGTCGGGTCGCGAGCGTTGTGCCCGCGACGGGGCAGGCGCGAGCAGTGAGGTGCTCGCTTAGGGTGATGAGTTGATAACGTCTGACTGGATACCGGAAATCAGTGTGCGCGATCGCCTGCAGCAGCTCGGCCTCGCGCCGCGCACCGATACGCCCCTCCTGGCAATCGACCGCCAGCCGATTGATCTGGATGAGCAGCTCGTCGGGATATCGTGCGAGCACTCGATCGAGAAGACGAGACGCCTCGTTTGTGTTGCCGGTTTTCAGCCAAAGCTGAGCGAGGTGGGTCTGGGCCCGTATCGAGTCTGGATGCTGTTGGGCCCAGGAGAGTGCCAGCAGGAACGGTCGTCCCCAGAGGTCGCTGCGCTGTAGCGTCAGCAGCGCGCACAGCACGAGTATCATTCCTGCTGTGGCTCGCAGACGTGCTGTATGGGGAGTGCCGTCTTTGATGATCCCGGCGGCGAGTGGCACGAACATCAGGGCGGCTGGAAGATAGTTGCGATGCTCGAAGTAAAGCTCGAGCGGAATCCAGCTTGATTCGATGAGCTGTCCAAAGAGAAAGAACATATAGGCGGTTGCCAGAAGCGGAAACCGCGCGCGCCAATGCTCCGCGAACCATGCCCCGAGCACGAGCAGCAACCAGGCAGGGAGCGTGATCCACGGTGTGAAAAGCCCGGTGGAGACTGGGAAGTCGTCGTGATAAAGGCCCGTGCCATGGGGATACGGCAGCCAAAGCCGTATGAGGTAGTCGAGCAACACACGGCCTTGTGTGAGGAAGCGTTCGTAGGCGGTAAACTGCCGTCCCGCCATGTCATCGTGAAGCAGGGCAGGGAACAGACTCGCGAGATATCCGATCACCAGCAACGCCGGGATCCCGGCCAGCACGATGAGCCCATACCGGTGGTGCTTAGCTCGCTCGGCGGGCATCGGAGTAAGTCCATAGCGCTCTAGGACGAGTACGAGCAGCGGCAACACCGCGGCGTTCTCCTTGCTCAGCACTGCCAGCGTCCCGCACCCGAAAAGCCCCAAGGCCATCAACAGGGGCCCGCCCGTGCGGCCCGCCGCGAGCCGATCGCGCCCAACGAGATAGAGCAGTAGTGCGGCAAAGGCGAAGCCGGCTGCAAGCAGGGTCATGCGTTGCACGACATACAAAGTGGTCGAAACCCAAAGCGGATGGAGTGCCCATAGGCCTGCCGCGAGAACGGCGACAGCCAGACGTCGGCGCGTGTCTTCGATGTGGTGGGCCAGCAATCGGGCAGTGAGCAGTGAGAGCAATATCGTATTGACGAGGTGAATCAAAAGGTTGGTCAATTTGGGAATGGTGGCATCCTCTGGCCAATGGTGACCGTCGAGTAGAAAGCTTGCGAGCGCAACCGGACGGCCGCTCGGACCGCTAAAGCCACTGCCGAGGTAGCGCACCCAGTCATCAAAGCTTCTCACTCGTCCCGATTCGGCGAGCAGACGCAGTGTGCTGTGATCATCGAGCAGGAAATCGCCGCTAAGGCCGGGTAGATAGACGATCGCGACTGCGATCAGCAGGCCGATCAGGGTGGCGACAAAGCCTGCCCGAGGGCGGGAGCAGAGATCAAATCGCTCGATCACGGGACGCAATGCTTTGCAAGGAAGCGGATAGCGCCTTGCGCTGGCGACGGTAGGCTCCGAGGCGATCGATCTCTTCAAGGCGACCGAGCGAGGCGCGCGCCTGACTTGGCTTGCCCAGGGCGATCTGCAGTTCTGCCAGCGCGAGCCAGCCGCGCGGATCTCGGGGTGCGCGCGCCACGCCTTGTTGCAGAATCAGCTCGGCCAGACGGAGATTTTTGGCGATATGCAAGGTGTATTCGGCGTATAAGAGCGCGAGCGTCAGGCGCTGCGGATCGCGCACGAGCGCGATCCGCAGCGCCTCGCCAAGCGGCCGCGGATCCATTTTGCAGGAATTTTTGATCAGGCATTTGTTGAGCGCGTGCAAGGCATGCAGGTCGGCGGCGGCAAGCGGGCGGTTGCTGGCATAATGGCGGATCGCTTCCCACCATTCGGGGGCGACGGCAAGGCCGTGTCTTGCCGAAAGGACAACAAGCGCCTGCGCGGGCAGCAACCCCGCGCCAGGTAACTGGCGCGATCGTTCGAATTGCTGCAAGGCCAGCGCGAAACGTCGATCTTGCGGGTCCTTGGCGACCACCGCTAGCATCAGTCCGTAGTGATAATTCGCCCGCACTGAGGCCGGGTGGCGCGCTGCCTCGGTCGCGGCCAGGCGCAACGGGTCACTCCATTCCTGTGCTCGCAGCGTCGTAGTGAAGGTGTGCAAACCCAGGCAGGCCAGAACGATAGCCGCGCGCGCCAGCGGCAGCCGCCGCCAGAGCGGCGCGATCCAGCACTCACCCACCGCTGCCAACAGGATTCCTGCTGAAGGCAGATAATTACGGTGTTCGTGGTAAAGCTCCAAAGGCAGATAGGTCGAGATCAGAGCATGCCCGGTCAGGAAGAACAGAAAACCCAAGGCAAAAAGCGGATGGCTATACCGTGCTCGCCAGGCCGCGAAGCCCAGGGCCGCGAGCGCCGACCAGGCCAGTAGCGTGCTCGATGGATCGAGCCAGCCGCGCGACAGGGGGTAGTCGTCGTGAAACAGGGAAAGGCGCCTCAAGTCTGGCAGTACGATATCGCGAAGATACTCGAGCAGGATGCGCCCTTCGGTGAGCAGTCGCTCGTTTAGCGTGAACGGCCGATAGACATACGAGCGTCCTGACCACGCCTCGGGAAAGCTAACCGCCAGACCCACTGCCGCTGGCATGAGGAGCAGCAGCGCGAAAAGCAACAGAATTCCGCGGTCGGTGACCCCGCGTGTGTGAAAGCCGAAGCCCAGCCATTCGACAAGGAGCACGTAGGCCGGCAGCATCACGCCGGTCTCTTTTCCGCCGATGGCAAGCAAGGTGGCAGCGGCCAGTGCAAGTGCTGCGCCCCGCACCCCGCCCCGGCCCGCCTGCATGGCGAGCCGCAATCGGGTGTAAGCAAAAAGCCCAAGCAGCGTGAAGAAGGCCGCCAGCGCCTCCATGCGTTGGACAACGTAGAGCACCGGAGTCAGGTTGATCGGTGCCAGCAGCCAGGCAGCGGCTACGAGCAGCGCCACGTAGTCCTTTGCCTTGTCGTCCAAGCGCGCCGATAGCCGCGGTGCCTCGAGCAGTGTGCGCAGCCATGCCCAGAGCAGCACACCATTCAGCAGATGTACAACTAGATTGAATGCCTTGAAAGGCCCGGGATCGGGCCCGGCGATCGCCATCTGGATCGCAAAACTCAGGAAGGCCAGCGGTCGCGTGCCCGGCCCGGAGGGCGAAGCGAGGCTCGCTTCCCACAACGATGCCGGGCTGAGGGTGGCCTGACGGACGGCAGGATTATCGAGAATGTTGGCGAAATCATCGAAGATGAAGCCGCCTTCGAGCCCCATCCTATAGACAGCCAGGCAGAGTACAAGCACGCCGGCTACACCGAACCAGGCGGACAGGCGGACGCCTGGCGCTTTCTCAGCCGCCATGAATTGGTCGGCTCAGCGGCAATGGGTGGGGAAATATTTTGGATGTACACCCGTGATGGATTTGCATATCCATCGGATGCCACCACTTCCTGTCATGGCCGAAAGCGCAATGATACCGCCTGCGAGCTCAACGTGCGAGCGGTTGCCGAACGTCACACGGATTTGTCCTGGCACGTTGCCGGCATCTACTGCTGTGACGTAGTTGCCACGGATCGAACCTGCCGTGGCCAGACCTGCCGAGGCGTTGCTGGCTGGAAAATAGCCGTATCGCTGGTAGAACTCGCCCACCGACGTCTTGGCGCCGCCCGCAAGTTCCAGGCCCTCGGCGATCTGTGCGCGGATGGTGTAATCGGCATAGAGGGTCATCGCCGCCGCCGCAAGAATACCAATGATCGCCACCACGATCATCAGCTCGATCAGGCTAAAGCCCTTGGAGCCCATGGAGATCCGTTTGTGCAGGCGTTTGGCCGGTGAAAGCAAATGCAACGTATATGCCAAAAAAGAACGCCCCGTCTCGAGGCGGGGCGTCTTCCCTGATCAGGGTGCAGGATTCGGCCTAGCGGCATTCGCTCGGCACATACTTAACCTTCATGCTACTGCCGCTCGGGATTTTGCACCGCCAGCGAATGCTCCCTCCCGACGTGACCGCCGATACGGCCAACGTGGAATTGTTGATGGCCTGGTTTGCCCGTTGTGGCGAAGTAGAGCTATAGGTAATTGTAATCACACCGTTCGCCGCGTTGACTTGGCTGACGTAATTGCCCGTGATCGAAGTAGCCGTCGCAAGTCCGGCCGAGACATTGCTAGCGGGCAGGCGTCCCGTATTCGTATAAAACTCCGCCACGGCGGTTTTGGCACCGGCCGCAAGATTGAGGCCTTCAGACACCTGGCTGCGGATCGTGTAGTCCTGATATGCCGGAATCGCGATAGCCGCGAGGATGCCGAGGATGGCAACCACGATCATCAGCTCGATGAGGGTGAAGCCTTTTTGCAGTGCTTTCATTTATAGCCTCCAAAACACTTGCATGGACCTTGATTTGCATTTCCCTATGGCCTGCCCGCGGCGCGGAAAGGCCGACCAGCTTCCATCCTTACACAAACGTCCCTGTCCTACAACCGCAGAGGGCGCCACGGAAATAACCGACCCACGTGGGTGGGACAGTCTTCGAAGCATGGTCCCGCCCGGTTTGTTCCGCGTCGAGCCGATGCTTTCCGGGGCATCCTCAGTCTCTGTTACTTAGCAGGGTCTTACGGCTTGTCAAACTGCTTACGCTTTCGCCGTTGCGAAGGGCGATCCTACCTTAGTCAAAGAAGCACGAAACGTGCCACCGCCCTACACCGTTCGTCCGAGGCAGCAAACGCTCTAGAGCGTAATGACCAATAAACTTTTCCTGGATGCCTGCCGTTCGTCACCCACCGAGGTGGGGGCTGCCGCATTTTGTCATCAACTGACAAATTCCGTCGCTTACCGAGGCAGATTGTTCGCTTCTTTCCACAAGCCGCGACCTTCCGGCCGCTGGCGGGGGTTGTTCGACTTCCTTTAAATTCTATATTTTTTTAATGCTATTCTATCCCCAATTTCTCCAGCTTGTAGCGCAAGGCGCGGAAACTGATACCCAGTAGCCTCGCCGCAGCGGTCTTATTCTGGTTGGTCTTGGCCAAGGCCTGCTCGATTGCCTGGCGTTCGATGCGCTCGAGGTAGTCGTCGAGCGACTCGGCTCCGAAAAGGGAGGGGCGGGTCTCCTTGGCCTCATCGCCTCTTGCAGCCGTGCTCAGGCTGGCTGACGCCGGGTCTTCGCGCAACTGCAGGTCGTGCAGCGTGATCTCGCTGCCGTTACAGAGTGTCAGCGCGCGCTCCAGGACGTTCTCGAGCTCGCGCACATTGCCCGGAAAGGGGTAGCGCGACAGCGCCTCGAGTGCTTCCTGGGTCAGGCGCGGTGGTTGCATGCCGAGGTGTGCAGCCAGCCTCGCGCTCAGGCTCTCAGCGAGCAGCGGAATGTCTTCGGGCCGTTCGCGCAGGCTGGGGATGTGCAGCTCGATGACGTTGAGGCGGTAATAAAGATCCTGGCGGAAGCGTCCCTGGGCGACGAGATCGTGCAGGTTTTTGTGGGTTGCGCAGAGGATGCGCACGTCCACCCTGACCTCGTTCTGAGAACCCACAGGGCGGACCGATTTTTCCTGGATGGCACGCAGCAGCTTCACCTGCATGTGCAAAGGCAAGTCGCCAACTTCGTCGAGGAACAGCGTGCCGCCGTCGGCTGCCTGGAACAGGCCCTCCTTGTCTGCGAGCGCGCCGGTGAAACTGCCTTTTTTGTGACCGAAAAACTCCGATTCCATGAGGTTCTCGGGGATCGCCCCACAGTTGACGGCCACAAATGGCTTGTCCGCGCGCGGTCCAAGCTCGTGGATCAGACGTGCGGCCAGTTCCTTGCCGGTGCCCGACTCGCCGCTGATGTATACCGGGGCCTGGCCGCGGGCGAGGCGCTCGATCATGGTGCGCACCTTCTGGATCGCCGGCGAGTTGCCGAGTATGCGTGCCGTGGGGGACGTGGGCACCCCAGCGCTTGCCGCCGTGTTTGACGCCCGGACGGCGGGGGTCAGGCCTACGCGCAGCGCCGAGCGCACGATGTTTCGCAGATCGTTGAGGTCGAGTGGCTTGGAGACGAAGTCAAAGGCCCCCGCCTTGAGCGCCGCGATGGCCGTTTCCATATTGCCAAAGGCGGTGATGACCGCAACGGGCAGGTAGGGGTATTTCTCCTGGATATAACGCACCAGCTCGATGCCGTTGCCATCCGGCAGGCGCATGTCGGTCAGGCAGAGGTCGAACTTGAACGCTTGGAGGAGACTGCGGGCCTCGTCGAGATTGGAGGCGGAGCGAGTCTCGAGGTTCATGCGGCCGAGCGTGAGCTCTAGGACCTCGCGGATGTCTGGCTCATCGTCAACGATAAGTACCTGGTGCTTCGGTTTGCTCATACTGTCCTTTAGAAAATCAGAGTGATCCGAACTGCGCGCAATCCTCGGGGCGGGCAAAAACGATGCGAAACCGGCTGCCCACCCCGCCTTCGCCGGGGTGGTAGGTCAGGGTGGCGCCGTTGCCCTCGCACAGTTCTCTAGCAATATACAGGCCAAGCCCGGTCCCCTTGGGGGTAGTGGTGAAAAAGGGGTCAAAGATATGCTCCACGATGTCCGCCGGCACGCCCTTGCCCCAGTCTATGACGTCCAGACATGACCTACCCTCCCCGTCGCGGCTGCCCTGGAGCTTGATCAGCGGTGTGCCCGTGAAGGGGGGGCTGGCGCGGAGCGCATTCTGGCAGAGATTGGCCATTACCTGGTAAAGCTGATCGGGGTCCACGCAGGCGACAAGCCCCCTTAGCCCCACCATCGTGAAGATCGCCGACGGGATGTGGGTAGTCTCGCTGTACTGGCGCACGAAATCCCGGATCCAGGGCTCGAGCTCGACCCGTAGCGGGGAGACCTTGTCGCGGCGCGAGAGTTGGGTGACGTTCTGGACGATGACGTTCATGCGCCGGCTCTGCTCCTCGATGATCTTGACCAGCCGGCGCTCCTCGCCCTCGGCGGGCATGGTCTCGCTCAGCAGTTGCGCGGCGTTGACGATGGCCCCGAGAGGGTTGCGGATCTCGTGGGCGATAGAGGCAGTGAGACGGGCGAGGGCCTGCATCTTGAGTTGCGAGGCCTGCTGTTTCAGAACCGCCATGTCCTCTATGAAGATCAGCACACCAGCGGTCTCGCCCTCGCCTAGCACCGCAAAGCGCGGCAGGCAGGAGTAGCCGGAGCGCGACGTGAACCGTTTGCGTGAGCGAGCCTGCGGGTCGTTGCCGAGCCACTGGAACAACTGGATGGCCAGATCGGGGGCCAAGTCGCTTAGCGCCGGCGGCCTGCCGAATTGTTGCGGCATGCCGAGCAGACGGCGCGCTGCCTGGTTAATCACGCGGATGCGGCCCTCATGGTCGCAGACCACGACCCCCGTCTGCATGTGCTGGATGACGAGCTCGTTGATCTGTGCGAGGTTGGCCAGGTCCACGCCGCGGCGCGCCGCGAGCTGCTCGGTGGCACGCAGCCGCTCGGCCAGCCGGTAGCCCAAATACGCGGTGACAAAGATGCCGGCGCCGAGCAGTCCGGCCTGGGGAAAATTGTCCATCACCCTGCCGGTATCGATTTCCTCGCCGGTGATCATCCCCCAGGCGTGCTCGAGCATGATGGCGATGGTGGCTGCCGCGGCGTAGAAGATCGCATAGCGCCGGCCGAGCATCAGACTGATGCCGGCCACCGCGACGACCAGCAGCAAGCCGATGCCGCTTCCCAGCCCGCCGCTCGCATGCATGAGCAGTGTCAGCAGCGTGATGTCCGCAAAGCCGAGTAGTGTGGTTTGCGACTCGAAATCAGGCTTCCCGGCATGGATGGTGAAAAAGGCGACCAGACTCAGCGCGAAGTAAAGCAATGCGGCAACCTGGAAGAGATCCGGGTTGGCGCTGCCGAAGGGCGCAAACGGCCCGACAAACATGCTCAGCCCGGCCGCCGCGCAGGCAATCGCCAGCCGGTAGTAGTGGAAAAGCCGCAAAAGCTGCCAGTTCTGCGCCTCGGAGGCGACCTGGCTCTCCGCCAGGCTTACGCTTGCCTTCATGGCCATAGCACGATCCGTTGCGATCATAGGCTTGAAGTAGCACAGTTTTTGCGGTCAGGCAAAAATGGCGTGACCTCAGACCCCCTCCCGGAAGTCTACACCGCAAGCTCCGTTGTGATCAGGAGGTGTCTTCCCGGCGGTGTGTTTCGCTGCAGTAGACCTTGCCCCGGAACGTGATCGCCTCGGACTCGGGGACGTAGATCCCGCAGCGCTCACAGCGCAGCATGCGCGCAATAGACTCGGTGCCGCCGCCGGGAACGGAGGGCCTGCGCCGGCGCGACAGCGCCCGGCGGACGAAATGAATCACGAGCCAGACTCCGGCCAAGATGATCAGAAGGCGCAGCAACTGACTCATGATGAAAAAAGGGACGAGGGCCGAGGGCAGAGATGCGAGGGTAAAAAATTGCAGCAAGATCCTCCCTCGTCACCTGTATCCCGCTCCTCGACCCTTGATGTGAGCAAGTAGAAGTATAAGGCTGCGCCGCAGCTGTGGCGTAGCAGCCCCTGGACGAGGCTGTGCCTCGGCGAACGGCCGGCGCCAGGAAAGCGCCGGGCCGCAAATCCGATCATCCCGAACACGGGTGAAGCGCAAGGCGGAACGAAGCAAGGCTGGTCGGGGTGAGAGGATTTGAACCTCCGGCCCCTTGCTCCCGAAGCAAGTGCTCTACCAGGCTGAGCTACACCCCGAAGGCCGACGAGACTAATGGTTGCGGTACACAGAAAAGCGGGCGAGATCGACAAGCGCCTGTTTGTACGGCGAGCCGGGAAGGAGGGACAGGGCCTGTTCGGCCTGTTGCGCTTCCTCCTCTGCCCGTCGCGCAGTGTACGCGATGGACCCTGTGGATTCAATGGCATCGAGCACCGCCTCGATTCGGGCAAGGCCTCCTTCCTCGATCGCCGTGCGGATCAGCTCGCGTTGGCGCGCATCACCGGTGCGCAGCGCATGGATCAGCGGCAGGGTCGGCTTGCCCTCGGCCAGATCGTCGCCGACGTTCTTGTCGAGTTCCGTGTTGTCGCGCCTGTAATCGAGCGCATCGTCAATGAGCTGAAAGGCGGTGCCCAGGTGCAGGCCGTAGGCGGCCATCGCGGCCTCGACCTCCGGGGGCTTGCCGGCGATCACGGCTGGCAGCCGGGCGGCGGCCTCGAAGAGCTTGGCGGTCTTGCTGCGGATGACGTCAAGGTAACGCTCCTCGCTGGTCTCGGGGTCGTGGCAGTTGAGCAGCTGCATGACCTCTCCACGTGCGATGGTATTGGTAGTGTGGGCGAGGATCTCCATCACCCGCATGCTGCCAACCTCGACCATCATCTCAAAGGCGCGCGAGTAGAGGAAATCGCCCACCAGCACGGCCGCCTCGTTGCCCCACAGGGCATTGGCGGTAGTGCGGCCGCGGCGCAGCTGCGAGGCGTCTACCACGTCGTCGTGCAGCAGGGTGGCGGTATGGATGAATTCGATGATGGCCGCAAGCAACACATGCGCCTCGCCCCGATAGTCCAGGGCGCGTGCCCCGAGCAGCACGATCAGGGGCCGCAGGCGTTTGCCGCCGCTTCCAATGATGTATCCGCCCACCTGGCTGATCAGGACCACGTCCGAGCGCAACCGCAGAAGGATCTCCCGGTTGACGGCCTCGAGATCGTCGCGCGCGAGCGCGCGGATCGCATCGAAATCCAGGGACTGGGCGGGGGCGGGCTTGTGCATGCGCGGGCGGGTCATGCTAGGGGGTGGGTTTTCTGGCGTCAACCCCACACCCTCTGTTTGAACTATCCTCTCGCCGAAAGCGGGATGGTCCCTAGTTCAAGACAGGGTTTAAATAAAAAAGCTGTTGCGAAAGGACCGGTGAGAGGTTGATCCAAACCCTTTGACCCTTTTAGCACGAAACGCTAGAATTCGCCCCTCCTGTGAGGGACTGACTCTTCCCCTCTTTTCTCGGGAGAGGATAAAGGGGAGGGGTGCTTGCTTGAAAGGCACAAGACATGTACGCGGTCATCGAAAGCGGCGGAAAACAGTACCGGGTATCGCCCGGTCATGTGATTCGGGTGGAGAAGCTTCCGGCCGAGAGCGGCCAGACCGTCGAGCTTGACCGCGTCTTACTGGTCGCCGGCGACGGTCAAGTGAGAACGGGCACTCCCCTGCTCGCTGGGGCTAAGGTCAAGGCGGTCGTCAAGGGCCACGGGCGCGGCGACAAGATCTGGATCTTCAAGCTACGCCGGCGCAAGAACTCGCGCCGTAACGCCGGCCACAGGCAGTATTACACCGAGCTTGAAATCACTGATATCGCTGGATAGAGGCTCATCCATGGCACACAAGAAGGCAGGTGGCAGCTCGCGCAACGGTCGAGACTCCCAGGCCAAGCGCCTAGGCGTCAAGCGCTATGCCGGCCAGTTCGTGCTGGCGGGCAACATCCTTGTGCGCCAGCGCGGCACGCAGTTCCATCCCGGCGCGAACGTCGCAATGGGGAAGGACCACACGCTTTACGCCCTGGTCAACGGCAAGGTGCAATTCGGCACCCAGGGCCCGCGCAACCGCAAGACCGTGAGCGTCCTGCCTGCCTGAGGGTACGAGCCCTGCGGCTCTCTCTGCGTTGTGGGGGATTCGGTTCCGAAAACCCCGCTCTGTGGCAACAGGGTGGGGTTTTTTGTTGAGTTGCGAGTAGCGAGTGACGAGTGACGAGTAACCCAGGTCTAAAGATGATGTCCTCGTCACTCGTCACTAGCCACTTGTAGCTGTTGTCATGAAATTCGTCGATGAAGTCACCATCCGGGTCGAGGCTGGCAAGGGTGGCGACGGAGCGCTCAGCTTCCGGCGCGAGAAGTTCGTCCCGCGCGGCGGACCGGACGGCGGTGACGGTGGCGATGGCGGAAGTGTAGTGTTCAGCGGTGACAAAGATCTCAACACGCTCGCCGACTTCCGCCATGTGCGCGTGTTTCGCGCCCCGGACGGCGAGCATGGCAAAAGCCGCAACCAAACCGGCAGATCGGGCGAGGACTTGCTCATCCCGGTGCCACTCGGCACTCGCGTGTGTGACGCGCACACCGGCGAGCTGATCGGGGAGATCACCCGAGAGGGTGAACGCCTCGAGGTGGCCCGTGGTGGACGAGGCGGTCTCGGCAATGCGCGCTTCAAGTCTTCCGTCAACCGTGCTCCTCGCAAGACCACCCCCGGCAAGCCGGGCGAGGCACGCGATCTTTTTCTCGAGCTGCAGGTCCTGGCGGACGTGGGGCTGCTCGGTCTGCCCAACGCCGGTAAGTCCACGTTTTTGCGCGCCGTGTCGGACGCGCGCCCGAAGGTGGCCGAGTATCCTTTCACCACGCTCCATCCGCATCTTGGGGTGGTGCGCGTCGAGAGGCTGCGCAGCTTTGTGATCGCCGACATTCCGGGACTGATCGCCGGCGCGGCCGAAGGGGCAGGATTAGGTATCCAATTCCTGCGCCACCTCAAGCGCACACACCTGCTGCTGCACCTGGTGGACATGGCGGCCGAGGATCCTGCGGCCGACGTGCGCACAATCGAGCGCGAGCTCGCGAAGTTCAGTCTGGAGTTGGCGGCGCGCGAGCGCTGGCTTGTATTGAATAAAATGGACTTGGTGCCTGCGGCGCAACGCAATGAGCGAGTGCGTGCCTTCATTGCAGCACTCGGTTGGAAGGGCCCGGTGTACGCAATCTCCGCGATCCGTGCCGAAGGATGCCGAGAGCTCGCCGACGCGCTCATGCGCCGGCTGGAAGAAAGGCGAACACAGGAAAAACCCTCTGATGTCATCGAGCATGCCTGAGACACGTGCCTGCCTGGCCCGCATTCGGCGCGTGGTCGTCAAGATCGGCAGCGCGCTGCTCACACGCAATACCCAAGGGCTTAACTTGGAAGGGATTGGTGCGTGGGCCGCACAAATGGCGAAGCTGCGCCATGGCGGTGTGGAGGTTCTGCTTGTCACCTCTGGGGCCGTGGCCGCCGGCATGCAGCGCCTAGGCCTCAAGATGCGACCGCACCCACTGCATTTGCTCCAGGCCATGGCAGCCATCGGCCAGATGGGTCTCGTGCAGGCGTACGAATCGGCGTTTTCCCGCCACGGGTTGCACACCGCGCAGGTGCTGCTGACCCACGATGATCTCGCCGACCGTCGGCGTTACCTCAACGCACGCAGCACCCTGCGCACGTTGCTCGACTATAAGGTCATCCCGGTGATCAACGAGAACGACACCGTGGCGACCGAAGAGATCCGTTTCGGCGACAACGACACGCTTGCCGCACTCGTGGCCAATCTCATCGAGGCCGACCTGCTGCTGATCCTGACCGACCAGGCCGGCTTGTATGAGCGTGACCCGCGCCGGGACCCAAGCGCTCGACTGGTCAGCGAGGGGCGGGCCGGTGATCCGGCGCTCATGGAGATGGCGGGTGGCTCCGGGGTGCTCGGGCTTGGCGGAATGCGTACCAAACTCGCTGCCGCCGAGAAGGCAGCGCGCAGTGGGGCGGCGACCGTCATTGCAAGTGGGCACGAGCCGGAAGTGATTTTGCGCGTGCTCGCCGGTGAGCCACTCGGGACTTACCTCAAGCCGGCCAGCGGCCGGCTCGCGGCGCGCAAGCAGTGGCTCGCCGGTCAGGCGCGCGTGGCCGGGCGGTTGTACCTGGACGAAGGCGCGGTGCGGGTGCTACGCGAGGCCGGACGCAGCCTGCTGCCTGTGGGCGTGACGCGGGTGGAGGGTGAGTTCTCGCGCGGAGAGACAGTCGCTTGTCTTGACCCCCAGGGGCGAGAGGTCGCGCGCGGTCTCGTCAACTACAGCTCTGAGGAGATGCTGCGCATCATCGGCAAGTCGAGCGACAAAATCGAAGCAATCCTGGGATACGTGGACGAGCCGGAGCTCATCCACCGGGACAACATGGTTGTCTTGTGAGTCTGCGGAGAAACGCCGCGGGTGGCGCAACGCTAAATCGCTCCATTTACACGGCGTTCGCGGCGAGTTTGATCTAAGCCGTGGACGGCGAGGTGCCCGACGAGGTAGATTGGGCGAGCGCCTTGACGCGTGCGTTCAGACGGCTTTTGTGGCGGGCGGCGGCGTTCTTGTGGATGACGCCTTTGGCGGCCACCTTGTCTATGATCGACATCGCTTCACGAAAAGCGTGCTGCGCGGCGTCTTTGTCCCCGCGCGCGATGGCGAGGCGAGCCTTTTTGATAGCGGTGCGCAGCGTCGAGCGCAGTGCCATATTGCGCGCGCGGCGGCGCTCAGCTTGACGAGCGCGTTTTTCAGCAGAAGCGATATTGGCCAAAGTGGGATCTCCGATCGTTTGATCGCTCGCCCGGGCGACACGGTACACCGGGCGGCCCTCTCAAGGGCGTGCAACTATCCCGTTTTCTCTCATATTTGTCAACCCTGCCTGGATCCGAGGATCCTGGCATCGGCTGCGGGAAGGCTGACGCGAAGGCCGGACTCGCGCATACTTGCAATGACATGATGGACAACAGTTCTTTCCCTCCCGACCTTGTTTGCGTGAATGTTGCGCGCGGGGAAGGGAAATGACATGTTTTGCATCACGTACGAGCTGCCCCTGAAATAAGGTGACCCGCTCGCTGCTCAAATCCACGGCGGTGACCGGCGGGATGACGCTACTGTCGCGTGTCACCGGCCTCGTGCGTGACATCGTGTTCGCACGCCTGATTGGCGCAAGCCTGTTCCCAGGCGCCGATGCGTTCTACGTCGCCTTCCGCATTCCCAATTTTTTCCGCCGCATTTTCGGGGAGGGGGCCTTCTCGCAGGCCTTCGTGCCGGTGTTCACCGAATACCGTGCCCGGTGCGACGGCGCACAGCTGCGGGCGTTCGTAGACCACATGGCGGGGGTGCTTTCGCTCGTGTTGTTTGTCATCACTGCTGCTGGGGTGATCGCCGCTCCATGGCTCGTGATGGCGCTGGCCCCTGGTTTTCTCCAGGACACGGCCAAGTACGAGCTCACGGTGCGGTTGCTGCGCCTGACCTTTCCGTACCTCCTGTTCATCTCGCTCGTGGCGATGGCGGCCGGCATCCTGAACACCTATGGGCGTTTCGGTGCGGCGGCGTTCACACCGGTGCTGCTCAACCTTTGTCTGATCGGCGCTGCCGTCTTTCTCGCTCCATATTTCGCCGAGCCGGCGGTGGCCCTCGCCTGGGGCGTGTTCCTCGCCGGGGTGGTGCAACTGCTCTTCCAAATCCCTTTTCTCGCTCGCCTGCGCATGCTACCGCGTCCGCGCCTGCACGGCGATGACGAAGGGGTGCGGCGTGTGACCTGTCTCATGCTGCCGGCGCTGTTCGGCGTGTCCATCGCGCAGATCAACATGCTCGTCAATACGCTGCTTGCCTCGTTTCTGGTCACCGGCAGCGTCTCCTGGCTCTACTATGCCGACCGGCTCATGGAGTTCCCGCTCGGGGTTTTCGGTATCGCGCTTGCCACCGTGATTCTTCCGAGCTTGGCGATGCAGCATGCAAACGGCGCGCACGAGGACTACTCGGGTCTGCTCGACTGGGCGCTGCGCTGGGTATTCCTGATCAGCGTGCCAGCGACCGTCGGGTTGGCCGTGCTCGCCGAGCCGATCCTGGCGACCTTGTTTCATTACGGTGCCTTTACCGCTGATGACGTACGCATGAGCGCGGCCGCCCTCACCGCCTTCGCCCTGGGCCTGCCCGGTTTCATTCTGGTCAAGGTGCTCGCGCCGGGCTTTTACGCGCGCCAGGACACACGCACCCCGGTACGCATCGGCGCGCTGGCGATGGGTGTCAACATCGTGTTGAGCTTGCTGCTGGTCTATCCGCTCGCGCACACCGGCCTGGCGCTCGCCGTCTCGGCCGCGGCCTGGGTCAACGCGTGGCTCCTCTACGTAAAACTTCGGCGGCTCGACATCTATCGGCCGCTGAGGGGCTGGGGTCTATTCTTGATACGGGTGGGATTGGCGTCTGCTGTGCTCGCGCTGGCCCTCCTCTGGGGGGCGGGCGAACCTGACTCCTGGCTGGCGGCCTCGGTCGGGGAACGGGTCGGGCGTTTAACCTTGTGGATCGTTGCCGGTATCATGATATACACCGCGATGGCATTGGTGCTGGGGGTGCGCCCGGCGCAACTGTCGTTCCGCAGGCAGTGAGGCATGGGTGTATGTCGAACCGAGTTTCGTTGTTCCGGATTTCCATGTGCAATGATCCGCGCGTGTTCACGCTCGCGGAGGCCGAGGCCTTGTTTCCCCTCGTCTGGAGGCTGACACGGGCGGCCTATCTCGAGCTCGAGCCGGTGCGCCGCCGCCTTGAGGCCATAGTGCCGACCAACCCGCGAATCCGAGCCGTGGAGCGAGAGTACGAGGTGATCGTGCGTCGCTGGGTGGGAAAGATGGAGCGCTTGGGGCTGGTGGTAAAGGGGCTGTGGCTCGTGGACTTCGACACCGGCGACGGTTATCTCTGCTGGCGTTTTCCCGAGCTTAGGATCAGTCACTATCATGGCTACCAAGAAGGCTTCGCCGGACGCAGGCCACTTGCAGAGGTGGTCGAGGAACTGGACCCCGACTGGGCGCATGCATGATAAAGTAACGGGCCGCAAGCGGAATGCTTCGTGCTTCAAGCGCGAGGCCTGAAGCCTTAAGCTATCTCCATGGAATTCATCCGCGGGCTGCACAACCTGCGGCCGCGCCACCGCGGCTGTGTGGCTACCATCGGCAACTTCGACGGTGTGCATCTCGGACACCAGGCGGTCATCGGGCAGCTCTCGGACAGGGCTCGCCAATGGCGCTTGCCTACGTTGGTGATGCTTTTCGAGCCCCAGCCACAGGAGTTCTTCTGCCGGCAGACGGCCCCTGCACGGCTCATGCGCCTGCGCGAGAAGTTGCAGACGCTCGCACACTATCCCGTGGATCGCGTTTTGTGCGTGCGCTTCGACGAAAAATTCGCCGCGCTCCCCCCCGAAGATTTCATCGAGCGCATCCTTGTGGACGGCCTCGGGGTGCGTTATCTCGTCATCGGCGACGACTTCCGCTTTGGCGCTTGCCGGCGAGGCGATTTCTCCACGCTCGCCCGCGCGGGCGAGCGTCATGGCTTCGAGGTGGCGCCCATGAACACCGTGACCATCGACGGCGCGCGCGTCTCGAGCACGCGCATTCGCGAGCGGCTGGCGGCGGGCGATCTGGCGGGCGCCGAGAGGTTGCTCGGTCGCCGCTACCGCCTGTGCGGGCGGGTGGTCCACGGCGACAAGCTCGGCCGCACGCTCGGCATCCCCACGGCCAACATTCACCTGCAACGGCCGGCGAGCCCGGTGCGAGGCATTTTCGTGGTCGAGGTCTTCGGTCTGAAGGACGAGCCGCTGCCCGCTGTGGCCTCGGTCGGTACGCGCCCGACGGTCGGCGGTACGCGCTGTCTGCTCGAGGTGCACCTGCTCGACTTCACAGGCGATCTCTACGGCACATATTTGAGTGTGGAATTTCTGAAGAAGCTGCGTGACGAGGAGCGCTTCGAGTCGCTCGAAGCGCTGAAAGAGCGCATGCTGACTGACCTCGATGAAGCGCGCGCGTTTTTCCGGGGATATCACCCAGACTGGCGCGATAGGGGGCGGGTCGAGGGAGGTGGAGCGATTTGATCGTCAGGCTGCATCCCTAGGTACGCAATCGACTGTGCGAGCAAAAAGGTAGCCGTGACCTCGTCATGACTGATTAGAGGTAGGCGATTGCGCCATGGCGAAACTTGGTGTAAGCGGATTGGGAGGAATTTTCCGTTTTAACGGTGAATGACGCAATTAGCGTTATACTGTCGAGCACGGAGGTGCCGACGCTGTGCAAAAAGAAAGTGATTGGCTCGTGGGCACGTTGATCGTGGACTGCTTCTGCAGCACGGATAAAACGCCATGAGATTGACGTACGACCCGCGCCACCATATTTGCCTATAGCGAATAAATGTAGACATCGCCCCGAACAGGCTGTATATGACATCGAGCTGTTTGACGCTGACAAACTGCTCCAGGCCGAGGATTATGGGAGTCTGATCATTGATTAAAGAAACGCGCGGCGAGCAGCAGCAGATATGCTTGGGATACCCGATCGGTGTTCTTGCATCCCACAGAGCACTGGTTTAATCGCATTGGCACGTCAATTTGACCGAACACGTCCGTCTTTATCATCCTGCCTTCAACTTCCGTGAACGACTACAAGAATACCCTCAACCTCCCGTACACCGCTTTCCCGATGAAGGCGAGGCTTGCCGAGCGCGAACCGAAGATTCTCGCGCGCTGGGAGGCGATGGATCTTTACGGCAAGCTGCGTGCGGCCCGCCAGGGGCGACCCAAGTTCATCCTGCACGACGGTCCGCCGTACGCCAACGGCGACATTCACATCGGCCACGCGGTCAACAAGGTACTTAAGGATATCATCGTCAAGGCGCGTTCGCTTTCCGGCTTCGACGCTCCCTATGTGCCTGGGTGGGACTGCCACGGGTTGCCGATCGAGCTGGCGGTGGAAAAGAAAATTGGCAAGGCCGGCATGCAGGTCGAGCCCGCGCGCTTTCGCGCCGCTTGCCGCGAACACGCGCGGGCCCAGGTCGAGCGCCAGCGCGCGGATTTCATCCGACTCGGCGTGCTTGGCGACTGGCGCCATCCTTACCTTACGATGGACTACCGCTTCGAGGCCGACTGCCTGCGCGCGCTCGGCCGCATCATCGCCAACGGCCACGTGTACCGCGGCGTCAAGCCCGTGCACTGGTGTGTCGACTGCCGCTCGGCCCTGGCCGAGGCTGAGGTTGAGTACCACGAGCGCCAGTCGCCGGCCGTTGACGTGCGCTTTCCGGTGGCGGAGCCCGAGGTGCTGTTGGCACGCTGCATGCTCCTGCCGGGACATGCCGGCGAGGGTCCTGTGTCCGTGGTCATTTGGACGACGACCCCCTGGACGCTGCCAGCTAACCGGGCCGTAGCGCTGCACCCGCAGCTTGCCTATGTACTGGTGCAGTGCAAGATTGACCATCGCTCCGAGCAGCTGCTCGTGGCCGACGCCTTGCTCAAGGATGTCATGGCGCGCTACGGCATCGAGCACTACCGCGTGCTCGCGACCTGTCGGGGCGCGGACCTCGAGGGCGTGAGGCTTCGTCACCCATTCTACGCGCGCGAGGTGCCAGTTATTCTCGCTGAGCATGTGACTACCGACACCGGCACCGGTGCGGTACACACCGCACCTGGTCACGGTCTGGAGGACTACGTCGTCGGACAACGCTACGGACTCGCCGTGGACAACCCTGTCGGTGACGACGGGCGGTTTCTGCCGGGAACGGAGCTGTTCGCCGGCGAGCATGTGTTCAAGGCCAACGAGCACGTCATCGAGGTTCTCAAGGCCCGCGGCATGCTGGTGCACGCCGCGCGCGTTACCCACAGTTACCCTCACTGCTGGCGACACAAGACGCCGATCATTTTCCGCGCCACCTCCCAGTGGTTCATCGGCATGAAGGGGCTGCGCAAGTCGGCGCTCGAGGCCATTGCCGCCACCTGTTGGTTCCCGAAGTGGGGCCAGGGGCGCATCGAGGATATGGTGCGGACTCGTCCCGACTGGTGCATCTCGCGTCAGCGTGCCTGGGGGGTGCCGATCGCGCTGTTCGTAGATCGTGACAGCGGCGCACTGCATCCCGATACCCCGCGCCTCATCGAGGAAGTGGCTAGGCGTATCGAGGCGAAAGGCGTGGAGGCGTGGTTCGAGCTCGATCCCGCAGAGCTCCTCGGGGTAGACGCAAAGCGCTATGAGAAGGTCACCGACACCCTCGACGTGTGGTTCGACTCCGGCGTCACGCATGCGGCGGTGCTCGAACGGCGCGCCGAACTCGGGCACCCAGCCGATCTTTATCTCGAGGGCTCCGATCAGCACCGCGGCTGGTTCCAGTCCTCGCTGCTCACCGGCTGCGCGATCCATGGCCATGCGCCATATCGCGCCTGTCTCACACACGGCTTTGTGGTGGACGCCCAGGGTCGGAAGATGTCCAAGTCGCTCGGCAATATCGTCGCGCCGCAGGAAGTGACGCGGCGGCTGGGTGCCGATATCCTGCGGCTGTGGGTAGCCGCCACCGACTATTCGGCCGAGATGGGTATCTCGGAGGAAATCCTCACGCGTCTGAGCGACGCCTACCGGCGTGTCCGCAACACCGCGCGCTACCTCCTTGCTAACCTAAACGGCTTCGACCCCGCGAAACAATTGCTGCCGGTGGAAGAATGGCCGGCGCTCGACCGCTGGTTGCTTGCGCGCACCCAGCAGTTGCAGGAGCAGGTGCTCGCTGCCTACGAGAGCTATAGCTTCCATTTGATCTATCAGCGTGTGCACCAATTCTGTGTCGTGGACCTGGGCGGGTTTTATCTCGATGTCCTCAAGGACAGGATGTACACGATGCCAAAGGGTAGCCGCGGCCGCCGCAGCGGGCAGAGCGCCATGTATCACGTGCTTGAGGCCATGGTGCGCTGGCTTGCACCGATTCTGAGCTTCACGGCGGAAGAGATCTGGTCGTACCTGCCTGCTCCGCGTGCCGAATCCGTGTTACTTGAAACCTGGTACGAACTGCCGACGCTACCGCTCGTAGGGGGAGAAGCCGACCGCGCGGCGCTGTTGCGCTACTGGGACGATATTCTCGAGGTGCGCTCGGCGGTGAGCCGTGAGCTCGAGCGGTTGCGCGTGGCGGGCGGGATCGGCTCATCGCTCGACGCTGAAGTGGACCTCTACGCTGAGACGACACTGCGCGACAAGCTGCAGCGGCTCGACGAGGAACTGCGCTTTCTCTTTATCACCTCTTATGCGCGTGTTCACCCCCTCGAAGAGCGCACACCGCACAGTGCTGCCACCGAAGTCAAAGGGCTTTACGTGCAGGTGATGCCCTCTGCCCACCCGAAGTGCGTGCGCTGCTGGCATCACCGCGAGGATGTCGGTCGGCACAAGGAGCATCCGCAGCTCTGCGGGCGCTGCGTGCAGAATCTATCGGAGAGTAGCGCTGAGGAGCGCAAGGTAGCTTGAGATGGATGGTTTCAAGGGGGAGGTTTCGAGCATCGCCGAGTGCGCGTTAGCATACCGCGAACGGCGTATCGCGATGCAAGGGTGTGCCCGCATCGTGTCGCGCAGCCTGCCTGCTAAAAGTTGAAATCCATGCTCCGCACTCTCTGGATTTCTGCGGCTGTTTTCATCATCGACCAGCTCGGCAAATGGGCGGCGATGAAATTCCTCGTGCATGGCGAGGTGCAGGTGTTGCCCTTTCTCAATCTGACGCTGGTTTATAACACCGGCGCGGCCTTCGGGTTGCTGAGCGACGCGCCTGGCTGGCAAAACAGTCTGTTCATGGCTGTCGCGGTCGCCGCCTGCGTGATCATCTACTTCATGCTGCGCGGTCTTACGCGCAACGAGTGGCTGACAGCGATCGGGCTGGCGCTGATCATGGGCGGGGCATTGGGCAATTTCGCCGATCGAGCGATGTATGGATATGTGATTGACTTTGTGGATGTTTTTTATCCATCTTCGGGCTCTAGCTGTATGTGGCCGTTCAGTCTTTACGCCGGCGGATGTCATTGGCCGACGTTCAATATCGCCGATTCCGCCATTACTGTGGGCGCCGTCTTGCTGACGCTCGATGTGTTCGGGATCGGTGCGCGCAAAAGCGAAGCGGCAGGCCGATGCTCGTGATTCAACGCGGTCTTTCGGCATGAAGCGAATGATGAATCGGACCGTTATACAACGGGGTTCCGCCGTCATTCTGCATTACACCCTGAGTCTGCCGGATGGTACGGTGGTGGAAACCTCTTCTGGCGAGGAACCGGCCGTCGTCGTTATCGGCCACGGCGATTTGCTGCCGGCGGTGGAGAGCCGCCTGCTCGGCATGCGGGCCGGCGAGCGGGCCCGCTTCGAGATCCCGAGCCACGAGGCTTACGGGCCGTCAGTCGAGCCGCAGCTCCAGGTTCTGGCCAGAGACGATTTTCCGCTCGACATGCCGGTCAAGCCGGGCATGGTGATCGGCTTCGAAACGCCGAGCGGCGAAGAGGTGCCAGGTACCATCAAGGAAGTATCGGATCAGGAAGTGATCGTGGACTTTGCTCATCCCCTGGCCGGCCATGACCTCATTGTTGAGGTGGAAATCATGTCGGTGCAGACACCTAGGGCGTAGGCCCTGTGCCTCGCGACGCGCGATGGCCTATTCGCACGTTTTTGCTGTCTGGCACGCGTGCAGGTGATAATATTTTCGTAACCATGAAAGTCATCCTTGCCAACCCGCGCGGTTTCTGTGCCGGTGTCGACCGTGCCATCGAGATCGTCGAGCGGGCGCTTGAGCGCTTCGGGGCCCCGATCTACGTGCGCCACGAGGTGGTCCACAATCGCTTCGTCGTCGGCTGCTTGCGCTCCCAAGGGGCGGTGTTTGTAGAATCGCTGGATGAGGTACCGGACGGCGCCATCGTGGTCTTCAGCGCCCATGGCGTGCCGCGTGCAGTGCGCGCGGAGGCAGCGCGCCGCGGGCTGCGTGTGTTCGATGCGACCTGCCCGCTTGTAACCAAGGTGCATATGGAGGTTATCCGCCATCGCCGCAACGGCCTGGAGGTGATCCTGATCGGACATGCCGGTCACCCGGAGGTCGAGGGGACCATGGGACAGGCGGACGACGGCATTTACCTGATTCAGTCCGTAGAAGACGCGGAAAAACTCGAGGTGCGCGATCCCGAGCGCCTCGCCTACGTCACTCAGACCACGCTGTCCGTGGACGACACCGCGCGCATCATCGAGCGCCTGCGCGCACGCTTTCCGGCGATCCGCGCGCCGAGAAAGGATGACATCTGCTATGCCACCCAGAACCGCCAAGACGCCGTCAAGCGCCTGGCTACCCGGTGCGAGGTGGTGCTCGTCGTCGGTTCGTCCAATAGCTCCAACTCGAATCGACTGCGTGAAGTCGCGGAGGCGCACGGTGCGCGTGCCTACATGATAGACGGACCGGAGGATATGCGGCGTGAGTGGCTCGTGGGCGCGCGGCAGATCGGCCTGACGGCGGGCGCGTCGGCGCCGGAAGTGCTGGTGCAAGGGGTGGTGGCGCGACTCGAGGCGTGGGGCGCTGTCAAGATACAGGACGAAAAACCCGCCCCCTCAGAGCAGATCGAATTCCCTGTGCCACGCGAACTACGCGGCTGAATTATTCATTTTATTTGTACTTTTCCCAGGTATTCTCGCTGGCTTCGTAAGTACCGTTGTTGTTGCGGTCCCACTGCTTGAGACCGGTGGAATCCATGCGGAAACTGCCGTCGTCGACTTGGGTTCCGCCTGCCACCGGGGTGGCGGTGATCGTGTACCCGAGTTGCGGGGCAGTGGTAGAAGCAGAGGCGATCGTCCCGCCGCTTATCGAGAGCGTATAGTGCCCTTCCGGCGAGGTCATTGGCCAGGCGAGCCCTCCGCCACCGGTGCTTTGACTGGGGCAATTCGCATAGCTCTCTGGCCAGGGGCTGGAGATGTCGGTTGTATACTCGTTGCAGACCGTGAAAAATTTCTCCAAACGGTTGGCGAGCTGGAGGATCGCCTGTTGGGCATCCGCACGGCGCGACTGGACGATGTAGTCTCGGTAATTCGGATAGGCGATCGCCGCCAGAATGGCCACGATCACTACGACGATCATCAATTCGAGCAAGGTGATGCCGGACTGGTGTGTGCTTTGCATGGCGAATTCCTCGGTCGCTGTCAGTGGCGGGGCGAGGTGGACATCGCGGCTAATCCTGCTCGCGCGGCGGCGGCACGAACCCTTCGGGCAGGATACGGATCTCGAGCACCGTCGGCCGCGCCCCGCCCGATTGCGGAACAAACTCGACGAACCTGCCCCTTCTGAGCGCCTGAAATTGTGTGGGTAAGCCGTTCGGCAGCCGTATCAGCGTGCTGGGCGTGAGCTGAAAGGTGCGGTCGTCAACGACGATGCGCAGCGTTTCTCGATCCACGTGATCCACCCTGCCGACGACTTTCAAGATCTGATCCGAAAACCGCTCGGCGCGCACCTCGCCCGCAAGGAAGACACCCGTCGACATGGCGAGGACGAGCAGCATGGCACTGTGCACGGTTCGAAGCGATTCTTTTGCCTTTCTCATATTCATGACTCCTCAATGTCCGTTGCCGCGATCGAGCCCAGAGAATCGGCCGGTACCTTCATTGCAGCTGGCGCCAGCTCTGGCGACCGAGGTCGGAAGCACCCAGGATCTTGTCGGCAGCGCCTTCCATGAGCGAGCCCCCGCCGGTTTCGACAAGTACGGCGCTGCCATCGCCATGGTAGACGATGGGCGGATTGCCAGCGATCTCGCCGCGCTGTACGCCCATGACGACGTTGCCGTTGACGTTGTCGCCCTGCGTGAAGATACCGTCGTTGTCCACGTCGAAGGCCGGGAAGGAGGGCGGCCCGCCGTTGGCGTAGTTGATCTGGATGAGCCAGCTCTTGCTGCGGCCGCAGGGGTTCGTGTCCGGGACGATGGTGGTGAACAGCAGTCGCTCGTCGTCCACGAACTGCACATCGTAGACGGATCGTTCCTTTATCGCAGGCAAGTCCACCTGCCAGCCCATGTATTGACCCGTCCCGGTCCCCCACTGATTGGTGGCGATCGTCTGCGGGTTGCTCATCACCCGCACCAATTTGCCGTTGTCGTGAGTCATTTCTGTTATGGTCTGGGTTAAAAGCTGGTTCTTGCTCACCGGGACGAAGCCACCGCCGCCGCTGCCCTGCTTATCCCAGATGCCGTAGAGGGTCTGCTGCTGTGTGTTTTTCGTGTCCACCCCGTGGCCCTCGATGAATTTGCCCGTGCCGAAAAACACCATGATCCCATCGGAGTACACGGGATGGCGGCTGACCTCGGGTGCCGAAGTGATGGGTTGGGGATTACCGCCTCCGTCTACGGCGGTGAATAGCGGCGAATTGGAGGCAAGCTTCCATTGGTTCGTGTTGTTCGAACTGATGTCGAACTTCCAGAGGTTACCGTGCAGGTCGCCGGCGTAGACGTAATCGGCGATGCCGTCATAGTTGACGTCGACGACCGCCGGTGTGGCCAGTCCGTTCGGTGTCGTCGTGCTGCCGACCGGCACCATGAGCTTGACGAAATCGCCGCTACTCCAGCCGTTCAAGCCGTCTTCGATAAAGAGGATGTAGAGATAGCCCCTGCCGTCCGCGCTCGCGTTGCCGTCGGCTTCCGTGTTGTTGTAGCCGTTGCCGAGGATAACGGCCCATTTGCCCTGATAATTGGTCTTGGCGATGATCGGGCGGCCGTAAGTGTAGCCGAGGTCTTTATCGTTGGCGTCAGTGAACTCCCAGAGCACGAGATGCGAGGCGTTTGACTCGCCGAACGACGAGGGATCGGTGACATCGAGGGCGTAGATCCCCTGGCCGCCGGCGCGCAGGCTGCCGACCACGATCGTATGCCAGGCGTTCGCGTAAAACACATCGAACGTCTCAACCGGACCGTCCACGTAGGCGTGATGGGGATAACCCGGTTCGGTGAGGGCAGCGAGCTTGGAAAAGATCCGGCTCGGCACATAGGCGATGCGCTCTTCACCGGTCTCGGCGCTGAAGCCGTGCAACATACCGTCGTTGGCGCCGACATAGAGGATCGGCTCGCGGTCGTAATACTGGCCGCGGAAGGTCGAATAAGGGACGCTCTCGAGATAGTCCGGGTGGGCGGAAGAGGGCGCCCCCACGTACACCGGCGAAGCATGCACGATGTCGCCGAGAACGAAGCCGTTGTCGCGCTGGCGGAAAGGACCACCCGGGGTCTCGAGGCTGTGATCGCCGCGCAGGTAGTTCAGCCGCTGCTGGCCGACGGTCACCGATTCGAGGGTGCCGGTGACCGGATGAGTGCGTAGCGCACTTTGCTGTGTGGGGGTCAAGCTGCCCCAGCGGAAGGCGATGCCGCTCGAGCCGTTCCAGGTGATGATTTGCCTGCCGCTGTCCCAGTTCTGGTTCTTGAGCGTGATGGCCGCGCTCGTCCAGCCCGAGCTGGGCGTCACAATCTCGTACTGTCTGGTAGCGCTATCGTACCGCAGTTCTTTGACGACGAGATCGCCGCTCCATTTGCCGCTCTCAAAGCGCGGGATGTAAACCTTGGAGCCGGCGAAGAACATCCCGGAATCGATTGCGGCCGTAGCGCCCGCGCCCGAGCGGGCGTAAATGTCGGCGATCGCCCGACTGAAAGACTCAAGAAGCGCCTCGGGGTCCTTTGCGCTCAGGAACACCCCGCGGCTGTTGTAGGCGGCATGCCAGAGATCGTCCAAGGCATCCTTGGTGTCCTCCATAGCATTGGGCGACTTGTTCGGCCAGCCGATCCAGCAGGAGGCGGTAGGGTCGGAGTCGCAGACGCTGGGCGTTTTGTTGAAAGGGTCGAGGTTGTTGTCCAATCCGAAGCCGATACCGTAGGTCACCATGTGCTGGTGCATGAGGGTGCCGGCCTGCGGGTCGGGGCCCATATCGTCCGTTGCGCTGTCACCGGGGGTTTTGGTGCCCTCGGTCTTTGGGTCCTTGCCCGCGAGATAGGGGACCTGGTTCGGCAGATCGGGACGCAGGTCTTTTTCGTAATAATACATGGCGATATCGCCGAGCGTTTTGCTCTGGTTGTCTGCGAAAGCGCCGCCGTCGAAGACGCTGTTATTGTCGCCATCGGCATTGCCGACATCGGTGCCACTGTAGCCGCTATTGTAATAACCGTCGGTCATCATGACGGTGAAGTTCTGCTGGCAGGCCCCACCCTTGTCGGCATTCAAGATGGGGCTTTTCGGATCTACCGTATCCGTATGGGTCGGCGAAAACCCGAAAAAGGAATTCGGCGCGTTACCTTGGTAGTACATACCTGCCCGATCAAGCGTGGTGCGTAGCGGCGTGCCAAACCTAGAATATATCCGGCTGAGGTTCCTGAGCAGGTTCTCTTTGTTCGCCTGGGCAGTCGCATTGACCGGGGTGCTGATGTCGTCCACGTCCCGGATCGGTGTGCCGACATTGTTGTTGTTGTGCAGGGTCGCAAGCCCCATGCGCACGCGACTGAATTTGATGAGCTCGCTTACCGCGCGCTTGGCGACGTACTCGCGTTTGCGGTAATAGCTGTACCAGTTGGCGAAATTCTTTTTCTGATCGTCGGAGAGGCTAGCGAACGAGACCCCGCCACTATTGTTTGCGGTGTTGCCGCACTCGCCAGGATCGTATTCGTTATCGCCATCGGCGTCCGTCCATGGCCAGTAGGCCATCACGCCGGGTGCCGCGAGGTTGGTCGTCATGCCTGCTGAGTAATAGGGGACGCTGCGGACCGTGAAGTTCGGCGCTGCATCAGTCCCGCCTTTGTACAACCAGGCATTTTTGTACTCCACTCCGGCATCGTCTTTCCCCCGCCACGGCGTGTATACGATGTTGGGATTGAAGGCAAGCCCATTGAAGCCGTGGCACATGAACAATCGTTCTTTGGGGTTGTCCGGCGTAAGGTCCAGATAATAGATCTTTAGCGGGTCATAGGTGCTCGTGAGACCCGTACCGTCTCGGTATACGAAATCCCACCTCATGGATCCCGAGTCGTCGATCACGAACAAGATGTTCGGCTGAACGGCATTTTGCATCGACAACGGTGACTCCGATAGATCGAGTGGTGCGGACTTTACCGTAAGCGGAGCGAGCGTCGGCAGCAGGCCGAGCAGGCCGGCCAGGATGCAGCGCATAAAATGGCCTAAAGTTTCTTCCCCTGCAGGCGTCAGCGCAGCGATGTGTCTCGGCGTTGCCATCGTTGACCTCCTTGATACCGTTTCCTTCGAGATCGGGGCCGATCCATCGTATCGGTCGGATCCAAATTTTCGGTATCGAATCAATTTGTTCGGTTATACGTCGTCTGCAATATGCTCACTGCCGCGGCCGTACCACCGGTTGCGCGGGCAGTGACGCGGTAATTGACCAAGCGCTCGCCACTGCTCGTCCCGCATTTCAAACTCTTGCGGCAGGAGGTGCCGAGCTCCTCGACGATATAGCGCGGTTGGGAATTGACGTACCCAAGGGCCGTGCCAGGTGTCGTCCCATCCGGCATGTTCGGGAAAATCTGCAGGCCGCTCGTTCCATACCAATCCACCGTTTGCCAGGCCGGCGGATTGCCCGAGTAGTCCTGCGGATACAATCCGTTTGCGGCATTCGGAAGTGGTTGCGACTGTCGCGTGCCGAGCCACGATTCAACCTCGGCGAGCGCACTTTCTGCCGCCTGGAAAGAAAGATTCTTGTCCTTGATGTTGTGTGCCATCTTCTCTTCGAGCGAGGTGGTGCGAAGGGCGGTCACCCCCACGATGGTCAGCAGCAGCAGGAACACGAGCGATAGCGCGAGCACGTAACCACGCTCACGCGCTGGCCCAGGCCAAGCAGTGGCTGGCAGCATGGAAGACAGCTGCGGTTCCACAACGGGCGCAAGCGATGCGGCGTACATCGTTTCTGCCATCATGGCCCTACCTCGGTGGCTTGCGTTTCTGCACCGTGATCGTGAAAACCTGTCGCTGGCGACGATCATCGTTCGGGTCAAAGTCATCATCGCTGCTCACAGCGTCGTTCAGCACATCGTAGCGTTTCTTGTCCACATCAAGCCCTGTGGTCTCAGGCGAGCGGGCCAGGATCCCGAGCTGCACGACCGCTACATCAGTCCAGGTCGCTGTCCCGCCGGGGTCGTATCGATCGGCGGTCAGAAATTGGGCCGGGGAGCTCAGATTCGACGCCATGCCGGCGGCCAGCACACCGAAGCGCAGCTTCATGGTCTCGATGTCTTCGACCAGTTCTTCGGTGTTGCAGCAGGAACCGTCGGCGGCCAGCACCCGGCGCATGAGGGCTGGCGGGGCGGTCGCATCACGCCTGCCGATGAAATAGGCGCGGCTGTGGAATTCAAGAATCTCCGCGCCGTTGCGGTACGAGCCCTTGAGGAAGCTGGACTTGTTGTTGCACGCAACAGTGTGCGTGATCGTGACCTTACCGCCACTTTGTGAGACACTGCAGCCTACGAAGATATCCGCCTTTTGACAATCGGTGATGATGAGCGTCTGGCCGGGACGAAACTGGCTCTCGTAGGTGGGATGAATTTGTATATTCGCGTTGGTTGGGTCAGGATTACCGGTCAGGGTAGCCCCGTTGGGTTTTGCGTACTTGATGAGCAGGATGTCGCTAAACGGAACAAGCTCCACGCCGCCTAGGCTGCCAAAAAATTCGCTTGGCAGGCCTGGCGTCCAGTCCGCGAGATTGGTCGAGCCCGAGCCCGTATAGCGGTAGGCCCGTATGCCTGCGGTGTCGAAGGCGACCGCCGATGTGGCGTTGTCAATATTGTTCTCCACCTGGCCCGAGTCGAGGTGTGCGCAGCCGCTGTGTCCGGCTATGCGTATCTCGTAAGCGAGAGTGTCCAAGGCGTATCGGGCATTTTCTTGCAGTCGAGATACCCCTTCCTCCACGTTATAGGTCGTGCGACTGGTGATATAGATCTGCACGACCACCGCCAGGATCAAAAACGCGATGACCATGGCGACGAGCAGCTCGATGAGCGTCACGCCCCGCTGCTCGCGCGCACCTTGCTTCAAAGCGCCGCAGGCTCGATATGCCCCGGTGGCTAGGCTTTCGGACGGATGGCGAAGCGAGGATAGGACATTCATAGATGATCGGACCTTAAATCCGACGACAGGTCGAGACGACGGTTCAATTCCTGTTCCACCCAGACGATCGAGACGGCGTAGCGGGTATCCGTCGCGCTCGCGCTCACCGTGCACGTAAAGCTTGAAGGTGGGGTCACTGTCAGCGTCCCGCGACAGACCGCCCCACGGCCGTTCGGGAGTTGGCGTTGCAGAGCAGCGTGCCATCTTGCGAGGTCGAAAGTCGCAAAATCATTGGGGTCGGCACAGCTGGACGACAGGCAATCTGGTGGGCTGGCGGGTGCGGACGTAGAGTTCTCATACTGGCAGCCTACGACGCATTGCCTGCTGTTAGCGCGGATACGATCGAGGATGTCATAGGCCAGAAGCACTGCTTGAGTCTGCAGATAGGACTGATGGCTGAGGCGCACCCCTGTCATGATCAGTGCTGCCAGCCCGAGCAAACCAAAAGAGAGGATCACGAGCGTCACCATGACTTCGAGCATCGTAAAGCCGCGCCCGCGGACCGAAGTCAGGCGACCGATCGTCGCATTCATCTTCAGATCTCCTTCTGCCGAAAGACACTGATTCAGCTGCATTGGTTGCTCGTCTTCAGCGACCCCGAGCGGATCAGGCCACTCTCGAGCACCTCCACCTGTCTCCACGGAGGGTTGCCGCTCGGATCTCTGTCATCGCATATGGCGAAAAGAACAGGATTGCCCGTACCGGACATGGCGGTTCCCCGCGCATCGAAAGTGATTCTGCCGGCGGGGTCGTAATCGTAGATCCCTATCGTGACGTTCAGGGCTTTCAGCGTGTTCGTACCTGGCAACGAACCTTGCCGACGCAACACGGTCTCGTTGTTCTGGCGGCTGCCGTTGCCGTCAGAATCAGCAAAAATCAGCCATCCGTTGGACCAATCGGACGAACCGGAACAGAGGGGATTAGCGGTACCCACATTCGAGCAGGCGCAAACGGAGACGAAGCCCCCTCTTTTTATGGCTTCATTACGCGAAAAATTGAGATCGGACACTAGACCGTTGACGGACGCGGTCAACCTGTTGTTTTTAACAAAATTAATCAAGGGTGGCCCTGCCAGGGCAGAGAGGATGGCGATCAGGGAAAGAATGACCAACAGCTCAATGATCGTAAATCCGTGGCAAGAAGGCATTATTCTGACGAACGGTATTTTTTTTCCGACGAATGCATTCATAAACGGTAAAAAAATACCGACGAACGGTATTTTAAGACGGATAAAAGGATTAGGTTTATTTGCCGCCCCCGAAGCCATCATTAAACCTTGGACTGAATTAATCATCTAAGACTTTGTTAATAAAAAATTATTAGCCGCACACTTTTGTTACTCTTACCCCAAGTTTAAGCGATCGGCCCCCTCTTGCAACTGCCGTAAAACGGCATACCCCTTACGTACAAAAAGCAATTTGAAGATGGCCCGTCTTTTCTTCTTCCTCAGTCGTGACAACATGGGTTGAATCGCTATGTCAGTTGCCCCATCGCGAAACTATAAGCCCCACGGCTAACATAAACGTATAAAATTCAAAGGTTTTGGGTGGTATGGATGTTGATTTATAATTAATTCAAATGAGTTTAACTTTGAAAGAAGTTGATATAGTCGAACTGCTTCGGCGGCACGACATCAATCCGACTGCGCAACGGGCGCAAATTATCCAGGTGTTGTTGTCGCGCGCGACACACATGTCCGCCGAGGAGGTTTATAAGGCGGTCAACGTCGGTCACCGGCATGTTTCGAAGGCCACGGTGTACAACACGCTTGGCCTCTTGGCCGAGCGGGGGCTCGTCCGAGAGGTGATCGTGGATCCGGCAAAGGTCTTCTACGATCCCAATACCGCCCCTCATCATCATTTCTTCGATGTCGGCACTGGCGAGCTCCATGACATTGACGCGAGCCAGGTTCAGATCCTGGGTCTTCCGCCCATCCCCGAAGGCGCTGTGCTTGAGGGGGTGGATGTTATCGTGCGCTACCGCAAAAGCCGCTAGCGTTCAGTCTCCACCGGCCGGCTGCGGCGGCTAGTCTAGACAGGGCAGGATGCTTATACTGCGGCGCTCCAGCCTGTGGCCTCGGGATTCCGTCCTGTGGATGTGTGTCCTGGCCCCTTTTTTATACTGCGCCGGCGTAGCTCAGCTGGTAGAGCAACTGATTCGTAATCAGTAGGTCGGAGGTTCGAGTCCTCTCGCCGGCACCATTCGATCGTGCACGCACCTTGACAGAACAGCCCGCCCTACGCGTAGACATCTCCTCTGGCCTGGTAGAAGGGGTGTGTTTTGTGCCGTCTCCGAACTGTGACGAGCGTCCCGCGGGCTGTGTGCCGGAGGTCCTGGTAATCCACGCCATCAGTCTGCCACCCGGGGAATTCGGCGGTCCGGCCATCGAGCAGTTTTTCTGCAACAGGCTCGATTTCACAGCCCACCCCTATTATCGGCAGCTTCGGGAGGTGCGGGTCTCAGCCCATCTGCTAATCCGCCGCTGGGGGGCGATCATCCAATTCGTGCCGTTCACGCGCCGTGCCTGGCATGCTGGCCGGTCGTTCTGCGAGGGACGCACCCGGGTCAACGACTTCTCGATCGGCATCGAGCTCGAAGGCACGGACGACACCCCCTACGAGGAGGCGCAGTACGAATCGCTCGTAGGGCTAACGCGCGCCATTATGCGCGCCTATCCGGCCATCACGGCAGCGCGTATCTACGGGCACGCCGACATCGCACCTGGACGCAAGACCGATCCAGGTACGCATTTCGACTGGCCGCGGTACTTGCAGCAGTGCGTCTGACGGCGCTTGTGGCGGTATTGTAGAATGTAGAAGGTGCCTTCCTTTTTTTACACGGAGGAGGGTGAAGCAGGGAGGAAGGCCAAGAGGGGTGCGTCACCCGCACACGTGGTCGCATCCTTGCTCGTGCTTGTTGGAAATGACATTTATCCCGACTTCGTACTGAATCGCCATGACTGAGCTGCTTCTGGCCATCCTGCTTGCCGTGGCCCTCGATCGCCTCGTACCGGACCGCTACGGTATCAAACCATTCGTCTGGTACCGTGACTGGGCGGAGTCCGTCGAGGAGCGTTTCAACGGAGGCAAGCGCGTCCATGGCGTGGGCGCCGTGCTCGTTGCGCTCGTGCCGATCGTCCTCGGCGTATGGCTGATGCGCGCGGTGCTGGACGAGCTGGGTTGGGCGCTGCGTTTCGCCTACGACGTCCTGGTTTTATATCTTTGCCTGGATATCTATCGTCTCGGCAAGAGCGCGAACGCTGTATCGGACGCGCTCGAGGCAGGCGATTTCAACGAGGCGAACGAACAGTACCGCGGACTGACCGGCGAGGACGCGCCCGAAAAGAACGAGGCAACGATCGCCCGTCTGACGGTGGAGGCCGTGCTCAAGCAGGGCGATTCCCTCATCGTTTCGCCGATCTTCTGGTTTTTGCTGCTCGGTCCGGCTGGCAGCGTGCTGCAGCGACTGTCCTGCATACTCGACATGCTCTGGGGCCATCGTTACGACCGCTTCGCCGAGTTCGGCTGGGCGGCGGCGCGCCTCGATGACCTGTTGGACTGGATCCCTGCACGGATCACCGCGCTCAGCTACGCGCTGATGGGCAGCTTCGAGGATGCATTGCATTGCTGGCGGCGGATGGCCTTTTGGTCGGACATCAACAGCGGACCGTTGCTGGCCTGCGGTTTCGGCGCGCTGCATATGCAATATTGCGAGATGCCGGGCGAGACGGCGGATTACGATGAGCACGCCATGGAGCTCGCCGTCGTTCCCGATGCCGGTCATGTCAGGCGCGTGGTCGCGCTGGTGTGGCGGGTACTGCTTCTGTGGCTGGTCATCGGCATCCTGATGGCCGGCGCGCACCTGGCAGGATTTTTCTCTAGTTGATTCGCTTCCGTGAAGGAGTTGATTCTCGGCGGAGCGCGCGCGGGCAAGAGCGGCCTGGCGGAGCGGCGCGCCCGGGAGAGCGGTCTTGACGTGATCTGTGTTGCGACCGCGCAGGCGGGTGACGAAGAGATGGCCGCCCGTATCCGGGCGCACCAATTACGCAGGCCGGCATCCTGGAAGGTTGTGGAAGAGCCGCTTGCGCTCGCGCGCGCGCTCAGGCAATATGCTGCCCCTGAGCGCTGTCTGATCGTCGACTGTCTCACGCTGTGGCTATCGAACCTCCTGCATGCCAACGACTCCCAGGCCTTTTCGCGCGAACGCGCAGCACTGCTACAGGTGCTCCCTACGTTGCCAGGATACCTGATCCTGATCGGTAACGAGGTCGGCATGGGCGTGATGCCGATGGGGGTACTCACGCGCCGCTTTTGTGACGAAGCCGGCCGGTTGCACCAGGAACTCGCTGCGCGCTGCGACCGCGTGACACTTTTGGTCGCAGGGCTGCCGTGGGTGTTGAAGGGTGCGGCACCATGAGCCAGTTTCTTTATGAATCCGCGGACAGGATTTGCTTGCCGGACTTCGCCTGGCTGTGGACGCGTGCCGCTATACCGAGCGATGATCACCGCCGTGCCGCACTAGCGCGGCAGGCACAGCTCACCAAGCCGGCCGGCGCGCTCGGCGAACTCGAGCGGCTTGCCGTGCGATTGGCCGCATTGCAGGGCACGACGCGCCCGAAGGTCGAGCGCGTGCGTATCGCGGTGTTCGCCGCCGATCACGGTGTTGCCGAGGAGGGGGTGTCTGCGTTTCCGCAGTCGGTGACCGTCGAGATGGTGCGCAACTTCGCACGCGGCGGGGCGGCGGTAAGCGTGCTCGCGCGCACGCTCGGCGCCTCGCTTGAAGTGATCAACGTGGGCACGGCCGCAGATCCTGGCCCGCTGCCTGGCGTGCTCGACCGGCGTATCGCACCAGGCACCGCCAATTTCCGCCGCACACCAGCCATGACCGCGGAACAACTGGCCGCTGCGCTGCAGGCAGGCGCGGAGGCGGCCGAGCGCGCAAAGCAGGACGACGTGCAGCTTTTCATCGGCGGTGAGATGGGCATTGCCAATACCACATCGGCGGCGGCGGTGGCCTGCGCCTTGCTGGATTTGCCCGCTGCGGCCCTGGCGGGCCCCGGTACCGGACTCGATGCCGCGGGGGTGAAGCGCAAGGCGGCCGTCATTGATGATGCATTGGCTTTGCACAGTACGGCACGCAGCGACCCGCTCGAGGCCTTGCGCTGCCTTGGAGGTTTCGAGATCGTTGCGCTTGCGGGCGCCTACGTGCGCGGTGCGCAGCTCGGTGTCCCAGTTTTAATAGATGGTTTCATCGCCAGTGTCGCAGCGCTCTGCGCTCTGCGGCTGCGGCCGGATGCCGAACCGTGGTTTTTCTACGGCCATGACTCCGCCGAACCGGGGCATCAGCAACTGATTGCGGCACTCGGCGCGCGCCCGTTGCTGCACTTAGGAATGCGCTTGGGCGAGGGCAGCGGCGCGGCCGCCGCCGTGCCACTGATTCGGCTGGCCTGCGCGCTGCACAACGAGATGGCGACCTTTGTCGAGGCCGGTGTTTCAAAGAAAAATCCATAATCAATCGGCAATAGAATACGAATATGTTTTTGAACCACCAGCGCGCCGGGCTCGCTGCCAAGAAGGGGAGATTTTGAAATTCCAGGAACCCCGGTGTGCCTGGCATCCGGCTGGCGGATTCTCATATGGAAACCATCACGACCACCATCGACCTGCTGCGTCACGGCGAGCCGGTGGGCGGGCGCAAGTACCGCGGCCAGCTCGACGATCCCTTGAGCGAGAAGGGCTGGGAGCAGATGCGCGCGGCGGTGGGCGATCACCGGCCCTGGGACGCGATCGTGACCTCGCCGCTCTCCCGTTGCCAGGCGTTCGCAACGGAGCTGGCATCGCGCACAGGCCTGCCGATCGCCATCGAGCCTCGCATCCAAGAACTCGGCTTCGGCGAATGGGAAGGCCGTACCGCCGAAGAACTGCTCGCGCAAGATTCGCAGAGGCTTGTGCGTTTCTGGCAGGATCCGCTTGCCCATTCACCGCCAGGTGCCGAACCGCTGGCAGCATTCCGCGAGCGCGTACTCGCGGCCTGGGAAGACTGGTTGGGCGAACGCGCCGGCAGCCATTTGCTTGTCGTTACCCACGCAGGTGTGATCCGCCTGCTCGTGAGCCATGCGCTCGACATGCCGCTCGAACGGCTGTTCCGCATCGAAGTGCCGAACGCAGGTCTCACCCGCCTGCGCGTCGAGCGCAACGGCGCCGGTGTGCTGCCTCGGCTCGTCTTCCACGCCGGACGGCTTTGAAAACTCAACGCAGAGACATAGAGACGCAAAGCTGGGTCAGCAGGGCGCAAGGTCTGGGGAATAGATGATCGTACCAACTCTGTGCGCCGCATCGCTTACTCCTCATACCTCGTGCGCTAGCACCGTGTGTCTTGCGCTGGAGGTGCATAAATAAAATTATGCGCGCCTTCTGGCTCGCGCTTGGGTTCCTCACGCGCCTGCCCGTGATGCGTGTCGAGGTGGACGAGACGACCGCCGGGCGCGCGGTGCTTTACTATCCGCTTGTCGGTTTGGTGCTTGGTGCGCTACTGGCTGCGCTCGGCTGGATGCTCACCAAACAGGACGAGCGGCTTGCCGCCGCGCTCGTGCTTGTCGCCTGGGTGTGGCTGAGCGGCGCGTTGCACCTCGACGGGCTCGCGGACAGCGCTGACGCCTGGCTCGGCGGCCACGGCGAGCGTGATCGCATGCTTGCGATCATGAAGGATCCGGCCTGTGGCCCGGCCGCCGTCGTGGTGGTCACTACGGTGCTGATCGCCAAGTTCGCCGCGCTCGATGTGCTGATCGAGGCGAGGGACTGGCTTGCACTGCTGCTCGTGCCGATGCTCTCGCGTGCGGGCGTGGTGCTGCTTTTTTTGACCACGCCCTATGTGCGCCCGCAGGGGATCGGCGAGGCCCAGGCTCGCCATTTGCCGCGCCGCACGGCAGCGGTTGTGATCGTGGTCGCAGTGTCTCTTTTGCCGGTATGGATGGGCGGTCGCGGTCTTGCCGCGCTTTTGGCCGCGGCGGGTGGGTTCTGGTGGCTGCGCCGCCTGCTGCTCAAACGTCTGGGTGGGACAACGGGAGATACGGCTGGCGCGATGATAGAGCTGATCGAACTGATTGCGCTAGCCGCCGTGGCACTAATCTCGTGACTCGTATACGCGAACGAATCACGAATCATGCATCCGAAGCTGGCGTGTGCGCAGCTGCCGACTAGCTCATCTCAAGCAATTCGAGCAGGCGTGCCGTATCGAGGTATTGCTCGACAGCGTTAGCCAGCCGCTCGATGCCGGCCTCTCGCAGCGCGAAGTAATCCGGGCTTTGGGGCGTGCTCAACCCGGCCCAGGCGAGCAAGGCGTCGCAGGCCTCACGCCGGTCGAACAATCCGTGGAGGTATGTCCCGAGGATCTGTCCGTCTTCGGACAGCGCACCGTCGCTGCCCTGCGTCAGCCGTACGGCCGCTCGGCCGAGGGCCGGGCCGTCGCTCCTGCCCATGTGGATCTCGTAGCCCTCGACCTCGGCATCGCCGAGCACGAGCCGTCCGCTGATGCGCGCCAGACGCTTGGTTTTGTCCATGGTGGTTTCCATCTCGAGCAGTCCAAGCCCTGTGCTTGTGCCTGGCTCGCCTTCCACGCCGTGCGGGTCGTGGATCGCGTGCCCGAGCATTTGAAAACCTCCGCATATCCCGATGAGTTTTCCGCCGTAGCGCAGATGCTTTCGGATTGCCGCCTCCCAGCCCTGCGCGCGCAGCCAAGCGAGGTCGGCGCGCGTATTCTTGGTGCCGGGCAGAATCACCAGGTCGGCGCCAAGAATCGTCTCGCCAGGGCCGATGAAGCGCAGATCCACCTGCGGGTGTAGGCGCAGCGGATCGAAATCGGTGTGATTGCTGATGCGAGGCAGCGCCGGGATGATGATTCTTACCTTCTCTGACTCTGGCAGAGAAGTAACGGAGAGGGCGCGCGGCAGCGCGTCCTCGGCCTCGAGATGTAGACCGTGGAGATAAGGCATCACGCCGAACACCGGCTTGCCGGTCTCGCGCGTGAGCCATTGCAGACCCGCTTGCAGTAAAGACAAATCGCCACGGAAACGGTTGATGACGAGCCCCCGCACCCGCGCACGTTCGGAATCGGAAAGTAGTGCGAGCGTGCCGTAGAGTTGCGCGAAAACCCCGCCGCGGTCAATGTCGGCAACCAGGATCACCGGGCAATCCACGACCTCGGCAAAGCCCATGTTAGCAATGTCGCTGTCGCGCAGGTTGATTTCTACCGGCGAGCCCGCACCCTCGACGACGATCGCCTCGTAGCGCGCGCTCAGCCGTGTGTACGATTCCAGGACCGCGCGACGGGCAATGGCTTTATAGTCGTGGTAGGCGCGCGCGTCGAGCTGCGCGACGGCCCGCCCCTGGATGATCACCTGGGCGCCGGTGTCGGTGCTCGGTTTGAGCAGTACCGGGTTCATGTCCGTGTGCGGCTCGAGCCCGCAGGCCTGGGCCTGTACCGCCTGGGCGCGGCCGATCTCGCCGCCGTCCACGGTCACAGCGCTGTTGAGCGCCATGTTCTGCGGCTTGAACGGTGCCACGCGCACGCCGCGCCGCGCGAGCCAACGACACAGACCCGTCACCAGCGCGCTCTTGCCCGCGTCGGAGGTGGTGCCCTGAATCATGAGCGTGGCGGCCATGCTGCGCAGTCTTACAAGAGTGATAGCACGTGTCTATGCCGTTATACTTGGCGCACTATGCTCGCAGCCGCGGTAGTGAGCATGACGGCGGCGGCGCTCGACGGCTTTTTCGGCGAGCCGCACCGCTTGCATCCCCTGGTGGGCTTCGGCCGGCTGGCGATTTGCGTCGAGCGCCGGCTGTACGGGCCGCATGGACTTTCGTCGCGGCGACGACGCTGGTATGGGCTGGCCGCCGTCGCCTTGCTAACGCTGCCGCCGGCGGTGCTCGCCGCGCTCGTTCCGGCCGGTTGGCCTGCTTTGCTGTTCGATGTCGTGGTGCTTTACCTCGCCCTCGGGGCAAGCAGTCTCGCCGCTCATGCGCACGCCGTGCAAGCCGCACTCTCACGCGCTGATCTTCAAACCGCGCGTACGGCCGTTGCACGCCTAGTAAGCCGCGACACCGGTGATCTTGACGAGACCGATGTGGCGCGTGCGGCAGTGGAATCGGTGCTCGAGAACGGCAACGACGCCATTTTCGGCGCGTTATTCTGGTATCTGCTGGCCGGTGCGCCGGGAGTCGTACTGTACCGGCTGGTCAATACGCTCGATGCCATGTGGGGCTACCGCAATGAACGCTATCGTGACTTCGGTTGGGCGGCGGCGCGTCTAGACGATTTGCTCAATTATCTTCCGGCGCGCCTGACGGCGCTGACCTACGCGTTGCTGGGCGACGGCCGCGCGGCCTGGCGGGCCTGGCGCACGCAGGCGCGTGCCTGGAAAAGCCCCAATGCCGGCCCGGTGATGGCGGCCGGCGCCGGCACCCTGGGCCTTGCGCTCGGCGGGCCGGCGAGTTACCACGGAACGGTCGAGCTGCGCCCACTGCTCGGGGCGGGCCGCGCGCCGTCTGCCGCCGATATAGGGCGCGCCGTGCAGCTCGTTCGGCTCGGTCTCGGTTTGTGGCTGCTCGTGATCTCGTTTCTGGCGGTCTTGCATGGGTTGCTCTGAGCACGGCGGCGCCGTGCGACGAGCCGCGGCGCGCTACGGCATTCCCCTCGAGTCCTGGCTCGATCTTTCGACCGGCATCAGCCCGTGGCCGTACCCCGTGCCGCCGGTGCCCGCCGAGGCCTGGCAGCGACTGCCGGAGGAAGACGAGAAACTGCTCGCCGCGGCCCGCGATTACTATGGCGGCGCCGCGCTTTTGCCTGTGGCTGGCACCCAGGCGGCGATTCAGGTATTGCCGCATCTACGCCCGCCGTGTCGTGTGGGGATTTTGCATCCGACCTATTTTGAACATGCGCGCGCCTGGCGCCGGGCCGGTCACGGCGTGCTCGAAGATGGCGCTGCGCGGCTCGCGGCTGTGCTAGACGCGCTTGATGTGCTGGTACTCATCAATCCCAACAATCCGACCGGCGAACGCTTTTGCGTGAAAACGCTGCTCGGCTGGCATGAACGCCTCGCCGTACGCGGCGGCTGGCTGGTGGTGGATGAGGCCTTCATGGATGCGACGCCGGATGAGAGTCTTGCGCCGCACGCTGCGCGCGAGGGGCTGATCGTGTTGCGTTCGCTCGGCAAGTTCTTCGGACTGGCTGGGACGCGCGTGGGCTTCGTGTTCGCCGCACCGGCGTTGCTCGCTCAACTCGCCGATGTGCTCGGGCCCTGGACGGTAAGCGGACCGGCGCAGCACGCGGCGCGGGCGGCACTTGCCGATCGGGTCTGGCAGGCGGAAATGCGCGCGCGTCTCCGCGAGGCCTCGGCGCGACTCGGCGGGTTACTCGCCGCACACGGGCTCGCACCGCACGGCGGTACGGCGCTGTTCCAGTGGACGCGCACGCCGGCGGCGGTGTCGTTGCACGAAGCGCTCGCGCGCTATGGGATACTTACGCGCGTCTTTCGCGAACCGCTCTCGCTACGCTTCGGTCTGCTTGGCGATGGACAGGCCTGGGATCGGCTAGGCAAAGCACTTAAAAAAGCTGCAACATGCTAGCGCCTCTGCTCAGGCAAAGATCTAAGACATCCCCATGAAGCGAAGGAGGCAGAAAGGGAGGATCACACAGCGTTTCGCCTTGGGCATTCTCCCGCGGTACACCGACATCGTATGTGCTTGTTCGGCGGCGCGAATGGACGTTAAGTCCAGTCGTGTATACCACACCTTACCCCCGCATGCGGAGGGGAAGCGATTTCAGGTTTTCCTTGCAAGCGTGCGCGTCGTGGCGTTGCGGCCAGGCCTGTCCGTCGGCCAGGCAGAACGGAGTCCGGGGGCGTAGGTCTGCGGCGCACGTACACACACCCGGGCTGGCAGTTCACGAGTCGAAGCCGCGTGCGATCGAGCTCGCGCCGCGCTACCTTGAACGTCTGGGGCCGTTTACAGGAACGAACGTGACCGCGCGCGCTTCGGCGACTGGTCGCCGGGCCCCGCGTGTTCTAGCAGATCTGGCACCCGTGGCGCATGCCGATCGACGGCGGTATACCTGATCAGCAAGAAGAGGAGATCGCGCTTTGCAGCGGGCACAATGAGTTGGCGAGCCTTTCACTGCTTGCGCCACGGATCAATGTCGAGATCGTGCTGTCCGCCGATGCCGAGCTGATTGTCACCAACGCTATGGACGTAGCGTGCCTGCAATCGCTCGATGACTGGCGCGAATTTCCTCGGCTCGCCGATGTGCGCGACAAGCATCCCTTTTTCGTACCCCCTAAATTTCGTTCGGCGGCACGGCACGCGCCTGCTTGCAACGGGGCGTAGCAGCTATTTAAAACGCTGGACCGGGTAGGTAACCTGATTCCTCACCCTTACACCTCACCCCTTGCGGTTTCCTGTTGTTTTCCCCGGCTCCCAAAGTGCGTCTGGCACACCGAATCGCCGGTTGAGCACACGCGCGATCACGAACAGGAGATCGGAGAGGCGGTTCAAGTATTTCACGGCGACTGTGGAGAGCGGTTCGGATCTGTTAAGAGTAATGACGCGCCGCTCGGCGCGCCGGCAGACGGTGCGCGCGAGATGACAGATTGCGGCCGCGCGGCTGCCGCCGGGAAGGCAGAACTCCTTGAGCGGGGCGAGCTCGGCGTTGAGATCATCGAGAATGTTCTCGAGCTCGCGCACCCGTGTCTCTGTCAGCATCTGCCGCCCGGGCACGCACAGCTCGCCGCCGAGCTCAAAGAGATCGTGCTGGATGTCGGTGAGCACGGGACGCAGGTCGTCAGGCAGTGGCTCGGCAAGTAGTACGCCAAGTACGCTGTTGAGTTCATCGAGCGCACCATAGGCCTCGACGCGTGGGTGGTCCTTTGGCACGCGCGTACCATCCCCGAGGCCCGTGGTACCCTGATCGCCGGTACGCGTGTAAATCTTCGATAAGCGGTGTCCCATATGGTCTCTGCAATTCACGAACCGTCGCGCAGCCGATACACCACGACGATCTGCATGTCGAGCGTCCGGCCGTTCAGCCATTCGGCGGCTTCCTCCAACCGTCCGATCTTGGCAAGTGAGTGTAGCGCCGAGGCGTCCAGCACCGCAAAGCCCGAGCCGCGCGCAACGCGCAGTCCGTCGAGCCGCCCGTCGGCGAGCACGCGAAGCAGAAGCTGTACCTCGCCTTCCCAGCCGCGCAGGCGTGCCACATGGGGATATTCGAAATAGCGGTCCAGCAGGGCGCGCAGCCGGCTCTGGATGCGGGCACGTGCTCGTTCGCCGCGCTCGGCATCGGCGTCGGACGTCATGTCCGCGCTCTGCGTAGGCTGTGGCGGCCGTAACGGGCGCTCGTTATAGGCAGGAGCAGGCGACATGGCGGCGCTGCCCGCAGGGGGAGCGGTTACACCGGCACCGCCGCCAGCGGGATTGAGTGACCGCCGTGACGAGCGCCGCATGCGCGCAGGGGGCGAATGATCATGCGGTACCATGAGGCTCACCGACAACACGCTCAGGTGTTGTCCACCGAACCAGTCTGCTGGCGCGCTGGCGGCGAGCAGGACGGCGCCGTGTAGCACGGCCGAGGCAAGCACGAAAAGGCCCAAACGTAACGTCATTTTTGCACGTTGCTCCAGTTCCGGATGATCTCGTGCAGTTGCCGCACGCCATCGGTCAGTGCCGCCGGGCCCGGCTGAAGGATATCGCAGGATTTGATTTCATAAAGATGAGCATTGCGTACCGCAAGGATGGCCTCCCAGCCCGGCCGTGCACGCACGCGTTCGGGCCGAAACTTTTTACCGCACCACGAGCCGACGATGATGTCCGGAGCGCGGTGGATGACTTCGGTCGGATCGGCGATGATCCGCTGCTTGGCGGAGCGCGCGCTTGCCAGTTCCGAAAAGCAATCCTCGCCGCCAGCGATGCGAATAAGTTCCGACACCCAGCCGATGCCGCAGACGAGCGGCTCGTCCCATTCCTCGAAGTACACGCGCGGACGGCGCGAAAGGCGTGCGGCCGAGCGCTCGATGGCCGTGAGACCCGCGCGTAGTTCGGCGATCAGCGCCGATGTTCTCGCCGTCGCGTCGACCATCGCCCCGAGCACCCGGATCATATCGAAGATGCCCGCCACCGTGCGCTGGTTGAACATGTGTACTGCCACGCCGGCACGGACGAGCTGCGCGGCGATGTCGGCCTGCAGGTCGGAAAAGCCGAGCACCAGATCCGGTTCGAGCGCGAGAATCTTGTCGAGCTTGGCATTGGTGAACGCAGATACCTTGGGCTTCTCCTTGCGCGCCTGTGGTGGGCGCACGGTGAAGCCGCAGATGCCGACGATCCGGTCCTGCTCGCCGAGCAGGTACAACGTCTCGGTGGTTTCCGCGGTAAGACAGACGATGCGCTGCGGGTAACGGCTCATGGTGTGAACAGCCAAGCGGCTGCCTTCGGGTTCGATGGGAAGTAGAAATGGACATATGACGCAGTGAGCCGTCCGCGACGATAGACCGCTTCGGCGGTTTTACCGCCGTTCGGACAGACGCCACGCGCGATCGGTACAAGTGGCGTCTTAAGTCGCGAGTAATGAAACGTATGGCCGCGCAGTGCGCCTTCGGGAAGGCGAACGTCTTGCAGCGCAAGTGCCGCCGGCTGCGATTGCATGACGGCGTGGCCAGACAGCAGCCCTACCATCTCGCCGCTTCGGCCCTGCGCGTCGGTGAGTGACTCGAGTAGATACAGCATCCCCCCACACTCGGCGAGAATGGGTTTGCCTGCGGCATGGTGCGCGCGGATGGCTTTTTTCATGTCTCGATTGGCCGCGAGCCGCTCGAGGTGCAGCTCCGGGTAGCCGCCGGGCAGGTAAAGCGCGTCCGCTTCGGGTAGCATGCTGTCGGCGAGCGGCGAGAAGAACATCGTCTCGGCGCCCGAGGCGCGCAGCCAATCGACATTGGCGCGGTAGAGAAATGCAAACGCCGCATCATGCGCTATGGCTACACGCACGCCCTGCAACAGGGGCGTATGGTTCGCTGCCACGGGTGGTGGTGCGAATGCCGTCGGCATCGGCAACGCATCGTTCATCGCCTTTAGCGCGCCAGCGGCTCGGGCAATGCGTGCGTCGAGATCAACGATCTCGGCTGCCTGCCTCAGACCGAGATGTCGTGAGGGCAGAAAGAGATCGGCATCGCATGCCAACCAGCCGAAAGACCGCAGCTCCTGCGGCAGGCTCTCGGCAAGCATTTGGAAATGACGCACGCCGCTGATGCGGTTGGCGAACACCCCCGCGAAGGACAATCCGGCCCGGTAGGTGGCCAAACCGTGGGCAATGGCACCGAAGGTCTGGGCCATGGCGAAGCCGTCAATCACTGCGAGCACCGGGATGCCGAACCGTGTTGCAAGATCGGCGCTGGAAGGGTCGCCATCGAACAGGCCCATCATGCCTTCGATCAAGATCAAGTCGGCCTCACCCGCCGCTTCGTATAAAAGTTGTCGGCAGTAATTCTCTCCGCCCATCCACAGATCGAGCTGATACACCGGGCTGCCCGAGGCCCGTTCGAGGATCATCGGGTCGAGAAAATCCGGCCCGGTCTTGAACACGCGCACGCGGCGGCCACGCTCACGGTGAAAACGCGCCAGTGCGGCCGTGACCGTGGTCTTGCCTTGGCCGGTGGCCGAAGCGGCGATGAACAGCGCGGGGCAGCGGCGGGACTCGCTCACCAATCCACCCCCGCTTGTGCACGAATACCGGCGCAAAAGGCGTATTTGATGTCGCGAAGCTCAGTCACGGTATCGGCGCCTCGATGAGCGAGGCGGGCGCGGCGCCGCCGGTGACAACGACGTGCTGCATCGATGGCCGATCCGCCAGGTCCCTCAGCACGGGGTCGATATTCAACCAGCCGTATTGGAGCGGATGGGTGAGCTCGCCGAGCACCACCAGCTTTAGGGAGGGATCGCGCAGCAGCTCCCGCGCCACGGCCCAGCGGCGTTGCGCAATCGCGGTGTCGCGCGCGAGATTTTGTGTTTCCCAAGTGAAGCCCTCGCCGAGCACGTGCCAGCGCAGTTGGGGTGGGCACAAAAGAAGCCTTCTTCACCCGTATCACGGCGCCCTTTGATGCACTGCGCCACGCCGACTCGCATGCCATGCCTGAGTGCCCACGCCGCCATGCCGAAGACCGAGCTGCTCTTGCCCTTGCCGTTGCCGGTGAGCACCAGCAGCACGCCCTGGTCGCGATCGGCGCGTTCGATAGCAACATCGATTACGGCCTTCTTGTGCTGCATGCGCGTCTGGCGCGCGTTGTTCCCGATCGGTTGCGTTCATCGTCATCGCGCGGCGGTCACCTTGCGCATCAGCCGCTCCTGGCATCCTGCCTACCGCGACACTTGCATGTTCCTGTGTGTTGTATTGACACCGCGGGCCAGTGCGAACAATGCATGCACCACGGCGACGATGCCGAGGTAGAAGGCCAGCGATTGCAGATACCTCGGGAAATACATCAGCGAACGCCTAGCGAACTCGGTGAAGGTGGGTTCGGCGAAGCGGCCGGAGAAGAAGTAGAAGCCACCGCTAGAGAACAGCTCGCAGACTGCGGCACCGGCAAAGGCGGCAGCGGTGAGCGGCAGCAGCGTGCGCCAGGCGAAGCGATGCCGTCCTGCATACCAGCGCCCGGCGAACCAAAGGGCCGCGTAGGCCGGCCACAAGAAGAAGTAGGCGCGAGTCAGACAAAAGGCCTCATCGCCACGCACGATCTCCGCGAGGCTCGCGCCACTGAGCAGGTGAGGAGTGAAATCCAGCCCCCAGACAAAGGCCAGCATGGCCGGCAGAACCCACGCCGGCCTCAGGTAGACGCCGGCGAGGAAGAACACCGCCCACGAGGCATCGGGCAGGCTGTGCAGCGTGGCGAAGTGCTGGCCGCGCGTGAGCGTGAGCGCTGCGGCGAGCGCGAGACCGACGACGATCTGGTTGCGGTTGGACAGGGTCAACATGGTGGCTTTCTCCTTGGGGTTGGACGGCTCAGGGTTGGTAACGTAGCGTCACGAAGTAACTGCGTCTCGGCTGGTTGTAGAACGAGGCGGTTTCGTACCGTTTATCGAACAGATTCTCAATGCGCGCCTGCAACCGCCAGGCTTTGGCGAGTGCGTACTCGCTGCGCAGATTCAGGATCGCATAGCCGCCCATCGCGCGGGTGTTTGCGAGATCGTCGTAGCGGCGACCTTCGGCCAATAGGGTAGCGCCGAGGTAGACCTTGCCAAGTGTGCGGTCTAGGTCCAGCCGCAGCGCCTGGCGCGCGCGCCGCGGCAGTACCTTGCCGTAGTTGGTGCCAGAGGAGCGATTCTCGGGATCGAGCCAGGTGATGTTCGTGCGGATGTCCCAGTTGGCTCGGTGCGCAGCGAAGACAGCCTCGAGCCCGCGCAGGCGCGCCTCGTCGATGTTGGCCGGAGCGCCGATCGAGGCGTCGTAGGCGATGAGGTCGTTGACGTCGGTCTGGTAGGCGGCAGCCGACCAGCCGCCCCAGGCTAGCCGGCCGCGCAGGCCGACTTCGTAGCTTCGGGATTCCTCAGGCTGGAGGGCCGGATTGCCGAAACCGGGGAAGTAAAGCTCGTTGAAAGTCGGCGCCTTGAAGGCAGTGCCGTAGGAGGCGGTCAGCCGCAGGCCTTTTCCTAGGTTGTAACCCCAGGCGAGACCGCCTGTGGTGCGTCCACCATACTGCTCGTTGTCATCGCGGCGCAGACTTGCCTGAATGTCTTGTTCTGTGAAGCCTGCTTGGTATTGAGCAAAAAGCCCCTTGTTAACGCGCGAGGTAATCGCATAGGCGGTGGTGCTAGCGACACGCTCGTCGTGGTAGTCAAGCCCGAGGGTGAAAAGCTTCTGCGCGCCGAGCGAGAAGTCATTTTGGAACGAAATGATGTCGCGCTCGGTGTTGAACCGGGAGAGAAAAACGCCGTCCTTGAGATTGTCGGAATCATCGCGACTGCGACCGATGAGCACGGTGGCACGCCAGGCGTCCCGTGGCGAAAAGCCCAGTTGTGCGCCGACGATCTGCTGCACGGTCTTCGACTCGTTGACGAAGCTACCGTCGAATTCGGTCTTGCCTTCGGCGCGCAGGGTATTGACAGTCAGTTCGGTGCCGTTGTCGAAGCGGTAGCCCGCGCGCAGGGCACCGGAAGTGTCGCGATAGCCGTCGTTATCAAGCTCGGTCGTAAAGCAGCCGCCTACAAGCGGCTCGCCGCGGCAGGCATTGAACCCATCGGTATCGAAGTGGCTCGCGGCAGCGTTGAACCAGCCGCGTTCGCCTCCGCCTGAGACGCCGGCCGCAGTGGTGTAAGTCTGGTAGCTTCCGCCGCCGAGGCTGAGATAGGGTTTGACTGGACCACCGCCTTTGCGCGTGAAAATCTGAATCACGCCGCCGATCGCCTCCGAGCCATAGAGACTCGAGCGCGGCCCGCGCACGATCTCGATGCGCTCGATCTGCTCGACGGGGATGTGCTCAAAGGCGGTTGTGCCAGCCGTTGCCGAGCCCACCTTGATGCCGTCGATCAGCACCAGCACGTGATCGGACTCGGTGCCGCGCAGGAACACAGAGGTCGCTTTCCCAGGGCCGCCGCTGTTGGAAACGGAAAGTCCGGATACGCCGCGCAGAAGATCTTGAACCGACTGCGCTTGTTGGCGTTCGATGTCATCGCGCGTGATGACAGTGACCGAGGCCAAAGTCTCGTCCGCCGTGCGGGCGGTTCGGGTGGCCGTAACGATGACGGTCTGCGTGTCAGGTTCCTGGGCGAAAAGCCAAAGGGGTAGACAGGCCGCCAGCGCGGCCGGAATGACGAGGCTGCGATGCATAGTGTTTTCTCCGCATGTTGCGCACACCCGCGCAAGCAGGGGTTGACGAATGGCGTGCGGAGGGAACCCCGGGAGAGGTGGAAATGGTGCTTGCGCCCGGGCCGCCCGCCGCGACACCGCCAGGGTCGCTCCAGGCCGGTCTCCGGGCTCGCGAGCGGGAGGGCTTCCCGGGATCTGCGCCTTCCCGTGCCGCCTCAGGCACAGTGGCGTGTGGCAGATCCTTGACTCGCTTACCGTTGCGGGGGCAGCGCCGGATTTTCACCGGCTTCCCGTACACCTGTAGCGATGAGCTTCAAGCTCGCGGGTGATATTAGGGAGATGTTTGCGGGTGTGTCAACGGCAGGGATGAGGCGAAAGGCGCAAGATGTGTGTGGCGATTCAGACTCGGTTTGTCTTTTGACTCCCCATGTCTTGCTCCTCAACTAAAAAACAAAAGCCGGCTCGCAGGCCGGCTGAAAAATCATGGAAGGGATCGTTTTGTTTTTACTTTTTGTCCGCCGAAGCGGCCGGTGCCGTTTGGTCGGCTGGCGCCGGGGCAGGCGCGGCGGCCTCGCCGGCAGGTGCAGCCGGCGCGGCCTGCTGCTGCGGGGCGGGTGCCGGGCTCTGCGCGGGTTTCTGCTCTTTTTGCTGCTGACAGGCAGCAATGCCGGCGGCAGTGAGGAGTGCAATGAGCAGTACAGAGAATTTTTTCATGTGTGATTGCCTTCCCTAATTGATTGATTGAAGAAACGAACGGATGAGTTAAACAACGGTTTTCGTCAAGGGACCCTCCCGGCCAGCGCATATGGTTCGCAAGCCGGCAAAATAGTCCATCGCCGTTCTTTCCCTTGACCATTGATAATTTTGATGGAGCACACATGCGCTTGGCAAGCGGCTCAGGCGACAAGGCGCGGCGCACCGTAGAAGTGGCCCTGGGCGTTGCGGATGCCGATCTCGCGCAGCGCGCGTTCGGTGGCGGCGTTCTCCACGCTCTCGGCGATGGTCTCAACTCCGAAAGACTGGGCGAGCTCGTGAATGTGGGCGACGATCTTGCGGTCGGACTCGTTGTACAACATGCCGCGCACGAACGAGCCCTCAATCTTGAGATAGTCGGGGCGGAAACGGTTGAGGAAATTGTAGGTGGAATAGCCGCTGCCGAAGTCGTCGAGCGCAAGCTTGCAGCCGAGCGCGCGCAGGTCCTGTATGTCCTGTTCGAGCGTGTCGCTGACCGGCACGTTTTCGCGCTCGGTGATCTCGATGGTGATGCGCCGCCCGCGCTCGCAGGCTGGCTTGAGCAGCGCGGCGAGTTCACGCGTGAACTTGCGGTCATTGAACGAGCTCAGGTCCACATTCAGGAAGAGTGCCTGGTCGGGCGGGGTGGTGGCGAGCGCGGTGCGTATGACGTGTAGATCCACGTCGCGCGTCAGGCCAAGCTCCTCGGCCACGGCGATGAAGTCTTTGGCCTGGACCACCACGTCGTCGATGTGCAACCGCGCAAGGACTTCGTAGGCGATCGGACGGCCGAGCTGCATGTCGTAGATGGGCTGCAAGGCCGGAAGCAGATTGCCTGCCTCGAGCGCCTGGCGGAGCTGGAAGCCCTGGCTGAAGATGGACATCACTGCCTGGCTCATGTCGGGCGAGAGGATCTCGACACGGTTTCTGCCACGGCGCTTGCTGTGGTAGAGCGCCACGTCCGCGGCGCTCACCAGGTCCTGGGCATTGCGCCCGTGGGTGGGCGCTTCGGCCACGCCAATCGAGGCCTGCAACTGCAGGTAGCCGACGGGAAGCGCGATGCGCGTTTCGTTGATGCGGGCATGCAGTTTGCGTGCGATGCGCGCGGCATTCTCGAGATCGGCGTTTTTGAGCACCATGGCAAACTCATCGCCGGCCAGGCGCGCGAGGTAGTCGTGGCGACGCACGAGCCGGCGCAGAAGCTCCGCGGTGGTGCGCAGCACCTCGTCGCCGAAGGGGTGCCCGTAGGTGTCGTTGATGAACTTGAAGCCGTCAAGGTCGATGAGCAGCAGGCACACCGGCCGCTTCTTGGGAAGGTGATCAGCCAGGATCACCTCGAGCTGGGTGTCGAAGTGGCGGCGGTTGTAGAGTCCGGTGAGCGGATCGGTGACCGAGAGGTGATAGAGCTCGTCCTGGTAGCGGACGAGCAGACGGTTGAGCTCCACACTCTTCGTAATGTCGCTGAGCGTGCCGACGACGCCGGTGAGGTTGCCGCTCGCGTCGTGTTGGGCGTCAGCCTCGAGGTTCACCCACAGGTGCCGCCCATCGGCGGTGCGGATGGCGATCTCGCGGTTCTTCTCGTGTAGTTGTGGCAACCGCTCGAGATCGAAGTCGCGGATCGTGTCCTCATCCAGTAGGAAATCAGTGAACGGCTTGCCGAGCGCGTCGTTCACTGCAAAGCCGGTGAGACGCTCCCACGCCGGGTTCAGGAAGCTGATGCGCCCGTCCGGGGTGAGCTCGAAGAGGATCTCGTGCATGCCGTTGACAAGCTTGCGCAGCCGAGACTCGCTGTGCTCGAGCAGCTCGCGCGTTTCCTCCAGGCTGCGGATGTAGTGACGCATGGCGGCCGAGCCGTCGGCGAAGGCGCGCGACAGTTCACGAATCTCGCGACTGCTGGACTCGGGAAGACGTATGCGTGGTGCGAAGTTGCCGCGAGAGAACTCGCGCGCCCAGTCGGTCAGCGGCTTGAGCGGCGCGGTGAAGCGGTCGAGCAGCCAGTAACCGAACCCGACGAGTGCCACGAGCAGCACGGCGGTGAAGGTGGCATTGCTTGCCACTACACGATATATGGCGTCATTGACCGGCTGGTAGGATAGGCTCAGCTCCAGCCGTCCGATCCGGCGTCCGCCGCTCGTGATGTCGGTGGCAAGCATGGGCGCGCTACTGTCAGCACCCGTCAGCCAGCGCGTCAGGCGGCTCGGCGCCTGCTCTGCACGGCGATGTTCAGCGAGCAGCGCGCCGCCCTCGTCGTGCACGCGCACGGCGGCGATGGTGGGAGGGTAGCGGATCTCGCGCAGATATTTGTCGAGTGCCGCGATGTCGTAGTCGAGCACCATGGGCCGGATGGCGGGCTCAATTACGCGCATCAGGCTTTCGCCGTTACCGCGCTGCGTCTCGATCTGGAGGTGGCCAGTCTGGCGGGCGAAAAACAGGGTACCGAAAAACGCGGCAGACAAAAGCAGTGCCGTGAAGGCAAGCGCCATCCTTGTGCGTAGGGTTCCCGGGAGGCGCAGCCACTTGATCACACCTTGGCTCCGAGGGCCAGCGATATCCGGTAATCCGGACGAATCGCATGAGTATAAACGTCCCGGTGGAAACCGTCACGCCCGGAAATTGAGCACACACATAGTGCGCGCGCGAGTGCAAGAAGCCATAGCTCCCGCACCTGGTGGTGCGGATCGAGGGGATTGGCCGGTGCCTTCGGCGCCCGCCGCTGCGCCGAGCCCGTGTCGGCAAGATGGCCGGGCCGAAGAGGAGAAAAACGCATGGTACTCGGAGAGTGCGGGGTGAAGCGAACAGGCCTAGCGGACGTGGCGGTGGGCCGAACGATGACGAGTCTACGCGGGGACATTAACGCAGCGTCAGGATCGGCCAGCCGCGGCGCTCGGCCTCCCGTCGAAGAATCGCATCGGGGTTGACCGCGATCGGGTGCGTGACGCGCTCGAGCAGCGGCAGGTCGTTGTGAGAGTCGGAATAGAACCAGCTTCCAGTCAGGCTCTGCCCGTGCTGTGCCATCCATTGCTCGAGGCGCACGACCTTGCCCTCACGGAAGCATGGCACGCCAGCCACGCGCCCGGTGTAGCGCCCGTCGCGCAGCTCCGGTTCGGTGGCGATCAAGTGCTCGATGCCGAACATTCGCGCGATCGGGGCGGTGACGAAACTGTTGGTGGCGGTGATGACGACGAGCGTGTCGCCGGCGGCGCGGTGTCTCTCCACCAGGGCACGCGCCTCGTCCGTGATCATAGGCGCCACCTTCTCGCGCAGGTAGCGCGCACGCCAGGCCTCGAGCGTGGCACGGTCGTGCTGCGCGAGCGGCTTGAGCGCGAAGGCGAGGAACTCGAGGATGTCGAGCGTGCCGGCACGGTACTCGGCGTAGTAGCGCTCGTTCTCACGTCGGTAGGCCTCGCCGTTCACCAGGCCCTGCTCGATCAGGAACTCGCCCCAGGCGTAATCCGAGTCGCCGGCAAGCAGCGTGTTGTCGAGATCGAAAATGGCCAATGGCACGCGCTTACCTCACTTGAGTCTCCATACTCGCACGCTCCCATCGTCACTGGTGGTGGCGAGATAGCGCCCATCGGGCGAGAGGAGCACAAAACCGCCGCACAGGTCGTGCGGCACGAAACGATGCGTCACAATCCCAGTCCGCGGGTCGTGAAAGTACACCGCGCTGTCGGTGTGGCGGCTGATGCTGGCGAGCGTGCGTCCGTCGGCGGCGTACGCGATGGAACGGATCAGGCCGTGATGCGCCGTCGGCAGCACACGCAGGACACCGGTGGCGAGCTCCCACTGGAACAGCCGGAACCAGCCGCTGCCGGTGAGCCAACGTCCATCGGGCGAGAAGGCGAGGTCGGCGGCGTCGGTCGGCGGCGCAGGCAGCGCCCGCACCGGCTCGTTGCCCTGCCACTCGTACACGCGGCCATCCTCGCCGCTCGAGGCCAGGCGTCCGCCACCGTGCACCGCCACACTCATGACCGCCCCGCGATGCAAATGACGCTCGCCGCGCGGCGCGAAGTCCGACAGCCGCCAGAGTCGTACCGCCCCGTCGGCATGTCCGGTGAGGAGCACGTCGGCGCGCTCGTCGCCCGCCATGTCGGTGATCGCCGAGGGCGAGAGCCGCTCGCGCCGCAATCGACCGTCCCGGCTCCAGCGCGCTACGCGCCCGTCGTAACCCGCCGACACGAGCGCGGTGCCGTCGGCAGCGAACTGCAATCCGTAGATCGAGCCGGCGTGTGCGCGAAAGCGCGCAAGCAACCCGCCGTCCGGCAGGCGCCACAGCCGGATCTCGCCATCGGAACCGGCTGAGGCGAGGGTGGTGGCCTGTGGGTCGAAGGCGAGCACCTGCCCCTTGAGGTGCGCGTCTTCGAGCACGACATCCGCCGGCGTGTGATCGGGCCAGGCCGTGCAGCTACCGAGCCACAGGGTGGCGAGCACAACAAGCGCGTTGCTGTGGCGCGGGCTTCGTGGAAAAATCATGAACCAGTCCTAGGGAATCGGCGGCGTTTGAAACGCCAATGATAGACGAACACGGTTACCGGCCCAACGTCGGCATCATTCTCTGCAACGATGCCCGCCTGGTGTTATGGGCGCACCGGCGCACCCGCGACGGCTGGCAGTTCCCGCAGGGCGGCTTGCGGCCGAACGAGTCGCCCGAGGAGGCGATGTTTCGCGAGCTTCATGAAGAGGTCGGGCTTGAGCCCGCGCAGGTGCAGGTGCTCGGCCGTACCCGCGACTGGCTGCACTATGACATTCCGCCCGAATACCGCCGCCCGCCGCCGAACGCGATACGCGGGCAGAAGCAGATCTGGTACCTGCTTAGGTTGCTCGGCGACGATGAAGACGTGCGCTTGGACGTGAGCGCCAAGCCCGAGTTCGATGCCTGGCGTTGGATCGAGTACTGGAGCGCGCTCGACCACATCGTCGCGTTTAAGCGCGCCGTCTACCGCCAGGCGCTCACTGAGCTCGCGCCGCTGCTTCCGGATACCCCGGGAAGGTGAGCCCGCCGACTGCGGGCAAAGCCCGGCACCGCCATTTTGTCGCCCTGCTGCTCGGGGGCCTTACCGCCATGGGTCTTTATGCCCTCGGCCACCTGCCGTTCGCCGTCCTGCCATCGCGGGTTTCCACCGCAGTGCATGTCGTGTTGTCGGCGCCCGGTCTTCCCGCGCCGGAAGTGGAGGATGTGCTGGTGCGCCCGCTCGAGGAGGCGCTGCTGCCACTCGCCGGCGTGACGCGTGCGGAATCGGTGAGCGTACCCGGGGCGGCGCGCCTTGTGCTGCCACTGGCCGACGCTCGCGATGCACAGCGCGTGTGGCAGACGGTCGAGGCGCGCCTGCGGGCTGCTCGCGACCGGCTGCCGGCGCTATTCGAAGCGCGCGTGACACTCGAGCACGAGCCCTACGCGCTGGCCGCCGAGTACGTCCTCATGTTCCGCAATGCCGTACCGGCCGCGCGCCTTGCCAAGCTTTACGATACACTGCTTGCGCCGCTTGCCGAATTGCCCGAGGTCGCGCGGATGCAGATTGAGGGCGCGCCGACGCAGGAGTTGCACGTTCTCGTCGACGCACGCCGTCTTACCGCGCTCGGGTTGTCGCTGGAGGATCTGCTCGCGGTCCTTCGCATGCACCGGTTGCCGCCCGGGCCGCTGCCCGCTGCGGCCGCTGAGGCGCTCGCCGCCGTGCCTGTAACGCTGCCTGGTGGTGAGCGCGTGACGCTCTCCGAAGTCACGCGCGTAAGCCTGGTCGAAGCCCCGCAGACGGTCATCGTGCGCGAGGACGGTGGGTCGGCGTTGCGGCTGACGCTCGCCCCGCATGCACCCGATGGGGCCTACCGGACCGCCGAGGCGCTCAGGGCCCGTATCGCCTGGCTCGAGGCCAATCGGCTGATCCCCGAGGATATGTCCCTGCGAACGCTCGCCGAGCGGGCGGGCGAGACCAGAGATGCGCTGCGGCCCCTCGTCTGGGCCTTGTTGGGGGATATCCTGGTGGTGCTGATTCTTGTACACGTGCTTGCCGGCGATGTGCGCGTGACACAGCGTGTTGCCGCTGCAACGGTTGCCGCGCTCGCTGCGGCCCTTGCCGTGCAGGCGCTCTACGGCGGCTCGCTCAACGCCTTGATGCTCGGTGCGCTTGCGGCCGGTGTGGGTTTGTACGCCATTCCGGCCTGGTTGCCTGCGAGAGAAACGGGCGCCAGACACTGGTCGATGTTCGTGCTCGCTGTCTCGCCGTTGGTCATCGTTTCTATCGCCGTGTTATGGCCGCGTGATGAGCCGGCGAATGTCTATCTGCGCGAGTGGCTTCTGCCGCTGCTCGCAGGCTGGCCGGCCGCTGTGCTCGCGCTAGCGCTCACGTCTTCTAGAGCCGCGCCCGCTACGATCGCTGGTCGCCTGTTGCGTATGGCCGAGGGGCGTCGCTGGCGCGCTCTGCGCGTGGCATTGGCGGCGGCCTGTGTCCTCCTCGTGCTGGCGGCCGCCACCGTGGCCCTCCTGCGTCCGCCCGCGGTGGTGTTCACCCTGCCACCGCTCGACGACGGCCGATTGCACGTGCGTTTCGAGGCGCAGACACTTGAGGCCGCGTACGAGCTCGAACGCCGCGTACGTGCCCTGCCAGGAACGGAGCGGGTCAGCCTGCGCGTGTCGCAAGAGGTCTTTTCGCCCGCGCCGTGGATCGGCGTGCTGGTGGTGAGGGCTAAAGGTCAGGACATGCGCTCATGGATGCGGGCGCTCGAGGACAGTCTCGACAATAACCCGATCCCAGGCCTGCTTGCCGAGGTGTGCTCGGGCGGTTCCGATCCCTGCCCAGTGTGGCGCCTGCAGTTGTACGGGCCGGATCTCGCCACGCTCGCAACACTGGCCGACGAACTGGTGCAGCGGCTTGAGTCCATAGCCGGCCTGCGCGCCGTGCGCCACGATCTGCGGCAACGCGAACAGACCGGTCTATATCTTAATCGCGATCGGGCGGCGCTGCTCGGTCTGGAGGCGGCACGCATCGTGCGCGTGCTGGCGGCGGCCGAAGAAGGGATCGTACTGCGCGGCGAGGAAGGCAATGGTGGTGTGCGCTACAGCGCGATGCGGCTTATGCTGCCGAATGAGGGTGAGCGTCTGCCAGTTCAGGGCGAGACCGAAGGCCGTCCAGCCGTTTACCTGCGCGACGTAGCAGAGACGCAGCGTCTCCCCATGCCGGCTTTCATCCGCCGTGCGGGAAGCGAACGGGTCGTGGAGATCACGGCCGATTTCCAAACGGGATATTCCCCCGCACGTGTGGGGGAGCGGGCACAGGCCGCGTTGCGCGCGCAACCCCTTCCAAGCGGCTATCGCCTCGAGCTGAGCGGCACCGGCGTACCCTATGTGCCAATGGTGCTATCGGCCCTGGGTTTTGTGCTGGTTCTGAGCGGGGTAGCGGCCGGGCTGTGCCTGCGCGCCTGGCGCGTGGCGATTGCAGCCGTGCTCGTTACGACCGCGGCCTCGCTGTGCGCGGTTGCGATCTGGGCGATGTTCGCCGAGCCATTGTCACTCCCGGTGTGGGCAGCCGGGTTGCTCGTCTTACCGCTCGGCACGCTGGGGGCAGCTGCGGTGCTGGCGCGTGCAGGCCGCGAACAGGCAACCGGTTTGCTTCTTCCACCGCTGGCCGCTGCTGCGGCATTTTTGGCATTTGGCGGCGGACCGGTGTGGCCGTTGCTGTGGCCATTTGCCATGATTTTGCTGCTGGTTTTCGGTAGCCTGGCGGTTTTCCTGGCGTTTGTGCCGCTGCACATAACGGGCAGGGAACAAATTTCGGCCGTGGCGCGTCATTCCATTAGACTCGACTGACCTGACTAGTTTGTTACGATACGTGCCGTACACAAGTATGCTTGTCCTTATCACACACTAAGGAGATAGACGTGACCCACACCCGCAGAACCTTCCTCAAAGGCTCGCTCGCCGCCGCCACCGTGGCGGTGGCGGCCGCTGCCGGGCTGCTTCAGCCCCGG
>FWPU01000736.1_pt1 | contig 72073 bp, 60 predicted proteins | sample 2228361 | NCBI WGS metagenome assembly FWPU01 (sample SAMEA103939777, study PRJEB20133) | metagenome | reverse complement strand
TCCGCTACGCCTATGACCCCCTCATCCGCCGGGAAATTCACGACATGGCGATCGCTGACGTGGACGGCGACGGCGCCCGTGATCTTGTGGTGATCGGCGACAGGGAAGGTTGCTTCTGGTACTCGATCCCGAACGATCCGGCCGGCGCCCCCGCGTGGCCGCGCACGCTGATCACGATGGACGTGCGCGACGACAACGACGACATCCACTCGGGATTCGCCCCGGCAGGGCTCGCCGATCTGGACGGCGACGGGGATACGGATGTCGTCTTTGCCGACCGGTGGTACGAGAACGAGCAGCGGGGGAGCCGTTGGATCCGGCACCGATTCCTTTTCGGGAGGATCGGTCCCTGGGGCCTGTCGTCGCGCAGCTGGGTCACCGATGTAGATGGAGACGGCGATCCCGACATCATCATCACCGACAGTGACGGCCAGAATTCCGGGGCGGCCTGGCTGGAGAATGACGGAGGGCGCCCGCCCTCATTTCGCGCCCGGTACTTCGCCAACCGTGCCCCGGGCACGCGGGGATCGTTTCACTCGCTCCAACTCGCGGACCTGGATGGCGATGGCGATCTGGACGTTGTCGTCGTCGAACAAGAAGACCCGAGCATCCTGCCGCTCGGCGCCGGGCCGCGCTGGTTCGTCTGGGAACGGACAGCAGACAAACCGGTTCGGTTCGAGGAGCGCGTCATCTTCGACGGCAAACTTGGCGGCCACGATGTGCTGGCCGGTGACGTCGACGGCGACGGCGATATCGACCTCGTCTCAAAGATCTGGCGGGTGTGGCCGGACAATGGCAACGGCGGCAAGGTTCACGCGGATTTCTTCGAGAACCTGACCCGGTAGCCGGTCCGAAGGCGAGCTCCGCCAACGTGATCCTCGCCGGGTGGAGGGGTTCCCCGCCCGAAGCTCCGGCCGGGAGCGCAGCCTGCGCTGGCAGCCGGCGTCCTGACTACTCAGTCGCCCTGCCCGCCTTCTCCCGGCGGCGCCGCGCCCAGCCCTCCTTGTTGACTTGGCGCTCGCGCCCCAGCGCCAAGGCGTCGGCCGGCACGGAGTCGGTGATCACCGAGCCCGCGCCAATATAGCTGCCGGCCCCGATCTCCACCGGAGCCACCAGGGTTGCGTTGCTGCCGATGAAGGCCCCGTCGCCAATCCGTGTTTCGTACTTGCCGAAGCCGTCATAGTTGCAAGTGATCGTCCCGGCGCCAATGTTGGCGCGCGCGCCGATGATCGAGTCCCCGAGGTAGGCCAGGTGCAACGCCTTCGAGCCTTCGCCGAGGCGCGTCTTCTTGGCCTCCACGAAGTTGCCGATGGCCGCGCCCTCTTTGACCTGCGTCCCGAAGCGCAGCCGTGCATAGGGTCCAATCCGGGCGCCCGAACCCACCTCCGAGTCGTGGATCGTCGTGAACGGCTGGATCTCGACACGGTCGGCAAGGCGCGAATCCGAAATCAGTGAAGCCGCCCCGATCCGGCTCTCTTCTCCGACCTCGGTCCGGCCCAAAAGCTGGGCAAACGGACCGATGATCGTGTCGGGTCCGACACGCACGTCCGGATCCACAATCACCGTTTCCGGCTTCTCGATCGTGACCCCGTCAAGCATCAGCTCCCGGACCTTGCGCTCCCGCAGGATCCGATCCACGGCGGCCAGCTCCATCCGTGTGTTAACGCCTAGCACCTCCGTGGCATCCTCCAGCCGGAAGGCGTCGACCCGGTAACCCGCCCGGCGGAAAATCGCCACAATGTCGGTGAGGTAGTGCTCGCCCGCCGGATTGCCGGCTCCGATTTCATCGAGATGCTTCCACAGCAGGTCGTTCCGGAAGCAATAGATGCCGCTGTTAATCTCGCGGATTTTAAGTTGCTCCGGCGTGGCGGCCTTTTGCTCGACGATCGCCTTGATCTGGCCGTCTTGGTCAGTGAGGACCCGCCCGTAACCGGTCGGGTCGTCCAGCCGCACCGTAATCACTGTCGCTGCCGCCGCCGAGGCGGCCTGCCGCGCCGCCAGCTCGCGGAGCGTCCGCGCCGACAACAGCGGGCAGTCACCGTAAAGGACTAGCAGGAGGCCGCCCGCCCCCCGAAGCACTTCCTGCGCGGCCATCACCGCGTGCCCGGTGCCCCGCTGCTCGGACTGGAGGACGAAACGCACCCCATGCCCCTCTACGAGCGCCCGCACCTCTTCAGCCTGATACCCGACCACCACCGTGATCCGGTCAGCCGGGGCGACTTGCAAAGCCGTCCGCACCACGTGCTCGATCAGCGCCCGGCCCCCAGCCCGGTGCAGGACCTTCGCTGTTTTCGACTTCATGCGGGTGCCGAGTCCCGCGGCGAGAATCAGGATATTCAGTTCTGTGCTCATCGGATTCCTTCCCAGCCGCTTGATGTGCGCGGGCTGATGGTTTTAGGGGCGGCGCGATCTGCGGCTCTTCTCCGCCAGACGCCGCCGGCCTTCTTCGGCCAGCCTCACCGCGAGGGCCGCCGTCGCCTGGGGATCGTGCCGGATTTTGTCCGACTCGGCCAGCAGATTGGCGGCCACCACTCGCAGGCCCGCACCCTCCAGCCGTCCGACATCATTTTCGACCGGATACGCCATCTGAGCGGCATAGCGGCGCTGCCGTGCGCCGGTAATCGCCTGAGTATTGACTACGGCGACGTCCAGCAGCCGGCGGCGCGCATGACGGTGGATCGCCTCCACATGGTCAAATGCGCTGAAGTTCATTGTCTCACCCGGCTGCCACATCAGATTCACAAAGTAAGCCTTCAAGGCTGCCGAACGTTGGATGGCGGCCGACACGCCGCCGACCAGAAGATTGGGTATGACACTGGTGAACAGCGAGCCCGGCCCCAGGCAGATGAGGTCGGCCGCTCTGATGGCTTCCAGCGTCTCTTTCAACGGACGGCAATGCCGGGGATTCAGCAGGACCCGCTCGATCCGGGCCGTGCTCCGGCTGATGCGCGACTCCCCGCACACGATCGTGCCGTTGGCCAGTTCGGCTTCCAGCACCACGTTAGCGGCGGTGGAAGGATAGATGTGCCCGGCGATGGCCAAAACCTCGGCTGAGAGCTTGACCGCCCGCGGGAAATCGCCGGTCACGTGGGTCATCGCCGCCAAAAACAGGTTCCCGAAGCTGTGCCCCTTGAGGCCGCGACCTGAGGGAAAACGATACTGGAACAATTTCGACAGCAGCGCCTCGTCCTCCGACAAGGCGACCATGCAATTGCGGATGTCCCCCGGCGGCAGGATGTCGAAATCCCGCCGCAACCGCCCGGAGCTACCGCCGTCGTCGGTCACCGTGACCACGGCAGTAATGTCCACCGGGGGCCCAAGCCGCTTGCCCGTCTGGTAATGCGGCGAGTAGGCGTAGTCCTTCAGGCCCCGAAGCAGCGTGGCCAGTCCCGTTCCGCCGCCAATGGCAACGATCCTCAGGGGGTTGTCCACCGACAAGACTTCTGCTCTAGGAGGTGGCGCCGGGCTTTTCCGGGTTGAGGATCTCATGGATTTGCGGCTTGGCGGCGAACGGCTCGAAGTCGGGATCGCGGCGGGCAGCGATGCGATTGGACGGATTCAGTTCGATCGCGCGCCGCAAGTGCAGGCTGGCGTTGTCCATGTCTCCTTGCAACCCGTAGCAGATGGCCAGCGCATAGTGGATGTGATCGCCGTTGCGCATTTGCTTCAAAGCCTCGTGCAGGTGCTGGACCGCCGGCTTCAGATCTCGCCGGTTGATGAGGCTCACCGCGTAGTTGTAATGGTCTTCCGGGCTCGGCAAGTTCACCTCCGGTCGGCTGAGGCGACGCTCGCAAACGGCAATGCGGACCCTCGCCGCATGCGCTACCTCCCGGCTCGGCCCGTCCAGAGCCGCCTCGAACATCTCCTTTGCCTTAGCGAAATCGCCGGCGTGAAACAGCGTCATCGCCTGTTCATAGGCGGTAATCTGCTTCCCTTTCGATGGCGCCGCCGCCACCTCGCCCTTCTCTGCGGCTTTTCGCTTGGGCCCGGAGGCAGTCCCTTTCTTGGCCGCGGCTTCCTTACCCGTAACTTTCCGGCTGCGCGAGACAGAACCGCTCATTTGTTCCTCTTCCTCCCGTTGGCGCGCTTCAACTCCGTAGGAGCTGACTCCATCCTGCCGCGCCCAGGTAGAAGTCCTTAAGTACCAGATCCGCTGGAAGCTTGCAACCGGCCCCTTCCCGGCCTGTCCGCCGGGCCTCGGGAGCGCCTTCGGTACAATCACTGTAAATGATGCTTTGCGGCAGTGCAAGCGGCCAGGGTACCCGCCGCTTCGTGGCGCGCTTCCCGCAACTCAACGCGAATGCCTTTTACAGGCCCGCTGGCCGGCTGACTGTCTCCAGCCTCGGCATCGGCACCTACCTGGGGCCCGAGGATGAGCAAACCGATCGGGCCTACGTCGCCGCATTACGGGCAGCCTTCGCCGGCGGCATCAACTTTGTCGACACCTCGCTGAACTACCGGAACCAGCGCTCTGAGCGGAACGTCGGCGCGGCGCTTAAAGCTGCGGTCCGCAGCGGAGAAATCCGGCGGGACGAAATCGTCCTCTGCACAAAGGCCGGCTTTCTGGTGCCGGGCGCCATTCCCACCAACCGGCTGGAACGAAGCGACATCGTGGCAGGGATGCACTCGCTCGCCCCCTCGTTTCTTAAAGATCAGCTCGAGCGGAGCCGCCGCAACCTCGGTGTCGAAACCGTCGACGTATTCTACCTGCACAACCCGGAAACGCAGTTGATAGAACTGAACGAATTGACTGTCTACGGCCGCATCGGCGCGGCCTTCCAAACCCTGGAAGAGCTCGCGGGCGAAGGGAAAATCTCCTTCTACGGCGTAGCGACGTGGCATGCCTTTCGCGGGAAGCCTGGCTCCGGCAAAGGGCTTTCGCTCAGGCGGCTGATCGATCTGGCTCGCTCGAGCAAGGGAAAACGCCATCGCTTTCGCTTCGTTCAGATGCCCTTCAACCTCGCGATGGCCGAACCCTTCACCCTCCGCCACCACGATGGCCGGCCGGAGAGTCGCACGGTGCTGGAAATGGCCGCCGAAGAGGGCATCACCGTCGTGGCCAGCGCCACCCTGATGCAAGCCCGTCTGGCTCGCGATCTCCCTTCGCAGTTTGCGGCGCTCGTGCCCGAGGCGGCCACGGACGCCCAGCGCGCCATTCAGTTCACCCGCTCGACGCCGGGCATTACCGTTGCCCTGGTTGGGATGGGCAAACCCGCGCACGTCGCCGAGAACCTCGGCGTCGCCCGCTTCCCACCACTTGAACGGGCGCGCTACTTGGCCTTCTATCGCTAGCCGGCTCATGTTCCTCCCCGAACCCGCTGCTTTCGAAGCCGGTCCGGACCCGGAGCGCTGGGAACCAATGCTCGCGATGTTGCCGGACCGCCAAGCAGTCTTCCTGCTCTGGCCTTGTGAAGGCGCCCCGTACCTGGCGCGAACCAGCCGCCTGCGCCGCCGCCTCGGGCGCTTGCTGGGACGCCGGGAAGGATTCCCGGGCCGGCTGAACTTACGCCAGGTTGTCTCCCGGATCGATTACTGGTTCACCGGCTCGCGTCTGGAGTCACTCCTGTATCTTTGGGAGCTCGCCCGGCGCCATTATCCGGACGACTACGCCCGCTTGCTGAAACTCCGGCCGCCACCCTATCTCAAGCTGATACTCAGTCACCGGTTCCCGCGAACTCAGGTCACCACGCGCCTCACCGCCGCCCGGGCCCTATTTGTTGGCCCGTTTAGAACCCGCGCCGCCGCCGAGCGCTTTGAAAGCGAGTTCCTCGATCTTTTTCAGATCCGCCGGTGCCAGGAGGACTTTGACCCGTCGCCGGCGCACCCGGGCTGCATTTACGGTGAAATGGGGCGCTGCCTTCGTCCTTGCCAGCAAGTGGTCACCGTCGAGGAATATCGTAGCGAGGTGCAGCGCGTGGAGGAGTTCCTCGCCACCGATGGCCGGTCTCTTCTTGTCTCGGTTGCCGCCGCCCGGGACCGGCTCAGCGAGGAGCTGAACTTCGAGGACGCTGCCCGCCAGCACAGCCGTTTGGAGCGTATCCAGCAGGTCCTGAAATGGCGTGACGAGCTCGCCCGGGACATCGGTCGCCTCTCGGGGGTGGCCGTGACGCCGTCCTCTGAGCCAGGGGAAGTGCAGCTCTGGTTCCTATCCGCCGGTGTCTGGCTGCCGCCCCAACGCTTCCCGCTTGGCGTGGCGGCCGGCCGTCCGGTGTCTCTCGATCGGCGCTTGCGCGAGGTCGTCGCCGGGCTGGAGCCGCCGAGCGTCACCCTCACCGAGCGGCAAGAGCATCTGGCTATTCTCGCCCGGTGGTTCTACTCAAGCTGGCGGGACGGCGAGTGGCTGGCGTTTGACGACTTCGGGTCGGTTCCCTATCGCAAGCTCGTTCACGCCATCCACCGTGTCGCCCGCGCCCGCTGAGATCCCCTCACGGCTCTGGCGGGGACTTTTCGGCGTCGAATCCCACGTACTGGACCTCTTCCTCAAGTTCCAGCCCGAAGCGCTCCCACACCAGCGCCTTCAGCTCGGCAATCAGCGCGCACAAATCCGCCGCGGTTCCCGCCCCAGCGTTGAAGATCAGATTCGCGTGATAGTCGGCCACCTGGATGTCCCCCCGCCGGCGGCCCTTGGCGCCTGCCTGCTCCAGGAAATAGCCCGCCGGCACTTTGCCCTCCCGGATCACCTCCTGCGGCACTAGCCGGGCCACCTCCTCCGGCAGTTCAGCGAGCGACAAGTTCTTGAAGATGCTACCGGCGCACTTCATCTCGGGCGGGTACTTCCGATCCCGCACCTTGCGGATCTCCTCCGCGGTGCGCAGCAACTCAGCCGGCTCGGATGGCTCCAATTCAAGTTCAGCCGAGAAAATGATCCAATCCTTGTGCCGCTTGAAGATGCTGTCACGGTATGAGAACTCACACCCGGCGCGATCCAGCGTGGCCGCGCGCTCGCCGTCAAAAAAGTGCACCCGGCGCACCACGTCCGACATCGAGCGCCCATAGGCCCCGGCGTTGCCATAAACGGCTGCGCCGACCGACCCCGGGATGCCGGTCATGGTTTCCAGGCCCTTCAAGCCGCACCGGATCGTGAAGTCCACCAGTGCCTGAAGCTCAGCGCCCGCTTCGGCGTCTACCCGGCAGCCGTCGGCCCGAAGCTCGCTGGCCGTGTAACGCAGCACAACGCCGTCAAATCCGCGGTCCGACACAATGAGGTTCGTGCCGCCGGCAATGATTGCGACGCGCGCTCCGGCTTCCCGAGCCGCGCGCGCCGCGGCGACAAACGCGTGCCGGTCGGCGGTCGCCGCCAGCACCGCTGCCGGGCCTCCAATGCCGAACCGCGTGTACCGAGCCAGCGGCACGTTCTGCGAAACTGTTAGATTCGGGATTGCGGCCAGACGCTCAGCCGTCTGCTGGGCAGCGGTCATCCAGAGCAATTATACGAGGAGGGTCGGTGTGCCATCACCTTTTGCGGGCTTCGCGCCGGCGGCGCTGGAATTCTTTCGCAAACTCGACAAGAACAACAACCGCGACTGGTTCCAGGCGCACAAGCATATCTTCCAAGAGCAGGTACGTGCGCCGATGGTGGAACTGGTCGAGACCATCAATCGGGAGTTGCTGGAGTTCGCCCCGGAGCACGTGACCGAGGCGAAAAAGGCCATCTACCGTATCTACCGGGATATTCGCTTTAGCAAGGACAAAACCCCTTACAAGACGCACATTGCCGCCAACTTCCCGCGCCGCGGCCTGGAAAAGCATGCCTGCGGCGGCTATTACTTCAGCGTGGGCCTGGAGGGCGTCGAAGTGGCCGGCGGCGTCTATATGCCCGGGCCGGAGCAACTGCTTGCCATTCGCAAGTACCTGGCCGTGCATCACGAAGAATGCCGCCGGTTGATGAGCGCCAAACCCCTGCGTCTCGCGATGGGCGATCTGCTGGGCGATGAGCTGACGCGTGCCCCTAAGGGTTTTCCCCCGGACCACCCTGCCGCGGACCTTCTCCGGAAGAAGCAGTTGTACTTTTACGTCGTCCTGGATTCCCGCTTGGCCACAACGCCGAGACTGCCGGCGGAAGTGCTCAAGCGCTTCCGCCTAATGTCCCCGTTCATCGATTTCATCAACGCTCCCTTGCTGAACGAGAAGCGCCGGTCGGCGCCCGCTTTCGCGTTCGTCTCGCCAGCGCCTTCTTCCCGGCGTCGAGGACGCGGATGATCGTCTCGGTGTCAAACACGCTACCGCCCCAGGTCCCGCCGCACACATCCTGAAGCGCTGCCCACAGTCGCGTCTCGGCGGGCAACTCCGGATCCGGCGCCAGGTCCGGCCGCGGCGGCCGAGTGGCAAGGATCCGGGTTCCCTCCTCCGCGCCGACGATCTTGCCGTCGGCCCCGACCAGGTTCACCGAGCCTTCCAGGCGGTTTCGGTCAATGATGATCTCGATCAAGTCACCTTCCCGCACCTTGCCGATCGGCCCTCCGGCCAGCGCCTCCGGCGAGATGTGTCCTATGCAAGCGCCTGCCGAAACGCCGCTGAAGCGCGCGTCGGTCAGCAGAGCGATGTGCTTGCCGAAGGAAAGGTGCCTCAGCGCGATAGTCAATTGGAAGGCTTCCTCCATTCCCGAACCCATCGGCCCCCGGCAGATCAGCACGATGATATCCCCTTCTTTTATCCGCTCCGGCCCGGTGCTTTTCAGGGCTGCAATCGCGTCCTTCTCGCGCAGGAAGACCCGCGCCGGCCCGACCTTTCGGAACACACCGTCGGCATCCACAACCGATGGGTCGATGGCCGTGCTCTTGATCACCGATCCCTCCGGGGTCAGGTTCCCCCGGGGAAAGCAGACCGTTGGAGTCAGGCCGCGGCGCACGGCCGTCTCCGGATCCATGATGACGTCGTCCGGGTCAATTCCATCGCGATCCTTCAGCACCCGCCGGAGCGCCGATCTCCTCTCGGACCGCTCCCACCATTCCAGCATCCGCCCCAAGGTTTCGCCGGAAACGGTGAGCGCGTCCAGTTCCAGCAGCCCGGCCCGGCGAAGGTGCAACATGACCTCTGGCACGCCGCCCGCCAGGAAGACCTGCACCGTGGCGTAGCCCTGCGGTCCGTTGGGGATGACATCGACAATGCGTGGGATCGCCCGGGTAATCTCGGTCCAGTCGTCCACCGTGGGGCGGCGTAAACCCGCCGCGTGAGCGATCGCCGCCAGATGGAGGATGAGGTTCGTTGAGCCGCCGAAGGCCGCGTGGGTCACCATCGCGTTGTGAATTGACTTCTGGCTGAGAATGTCTTTGATTGTCAGCCCCCGTCGCTCCAGCGCCAGCACGGCTCGGGCTGACCGCCGGGCCATGTCCAGCCAGATGGGGTGGCCGGACGGCGAGAGCGCCGCGTGGGTCAGGCACATCCCCAGCGCCTCGGCAACCACTTGTGAAGTGGCCGCCGTGCCGAGAAACTGGCACCCGCCGCCGGGCGTGGCGCAGGCGCGGCAGGCCATCTCCGCCACGTAATCCAGCGTGACTTCGCCGTGCGCAAATCGCGCGCCCAGGCTCTGCGTTTTCCCGGCGTCCTCGCCGTCTTCCGGCAGCAGCGTGACCCCGCCCGGCATCAGTACACACGGCAAATCTCGTGTCGAGGCCAGCGCCATCATCATCGCCGGCAGCCCTTTGTCGCAGGTGGCCGCCCCCAACACGGCGTTCCGCGTGGGCAGCGAACGGATCAGCCGCCGGAAGACCGCCGCTGCGTCATTCCGGTAGGGCAGGCTGTCGTACATCCCCGGCGTGCCCTGGGTCCTGCCGTCGCACGGATCGGTGCAATAGCCCGCGAACGGCACTGCGTCGAGCGCCGCCAGCTCCTGCGCCGCCTCCTCGACCAGCAGCCCGACCTCCCAGTGGCCGGTGTGATAGCCGAGAGCGATCGGACGGCCGTCGGCGGCGCGGATTCCCCCATGGGTGCTGAGCAGCAACACCTCCTTTCCCCCGAGCTTCTTGGGATCCCACCCCATGGCAGCGTCCATCCCCCAGCCGAACAGATCGCCCGACGGCCGGTGGAGCAGCATCTCCGGCGTCACCGGCAGAACGCCCTCCGGACCGCGTGCCCTGGTCCGCACGTCGTACAGCGCCGGATTCCCGGAATCGACGATCCGTTCGAAAGAAAGTTGATCCATGATTGAATCTCCTCGACAAAGTGTATAGAATCTGGCCATGCCGTTCACTCGCCGGAGGTTCCTGGGTGGGTTGTCCGTCGTGTCGTACAACCGGGTCATGGGCGCCAATGACCGCGTCGGCGTTGGCTTCATCGGCTACGGCCTGATCGGCGCCCAGCATGTCTATGACTTCAAGAACCAGAAGGACGCCGACCTCGTCGCCGTCTCCGACGTCTACCAGCCGCGGATGGAAGAAGGCATCGCCGCTTGCGGCGGCCGGGCGAAAGGCTATCCTGACTTCCGAAAGTTGCTGGAGGATAGCGACATTCAGGCTGTCGTCGTCTCCACGCCCGACCACTGGCACGCCCTGATGACCATAATGGCCTGCGCCGCCGGCAAGGATGTCTACGTCGAAAAGCCGATGACCCTGTTCGTCCGCGAAGGCCGCTGGATGATCAACGCCGCCCGCCGCTGGAAGCGCGTCGTCCAGGTCGGCACCCAGCAGCGCAGCGGCCTCCACTACCAAAAAGCGATGCAGCTTATTCGCGATGGCTATATCGGTAAGGTGCACAGCGTACGGATGGGTTCGTTTCGCAATGTCATGCCCGGATTCGGCCGCCCTCAGGGAGCCGTACCGCCTGGACTCAACTATGACCTCTGGCTAGGCCCGGCGCCGGAACGGCCTTACACACCGCACCGCTCGCTTTATCACTTCCGCTGGTTCTGGGATTATTCCGGGGGGCAGATGACGAATCTCGGAGCCCACCACCTCGACATTGTCCAGTGGTACCTCGGCGTCAAAGGGCCGCTGGCGGTCTCTTCCAGCGGCGGTCGCTTCGCCCTGGAAGACGATGGCGAAACCACCGACACCCAAGACGCGTTGTTCGAGTATCCAGGATTTACCGCCATTTACTCCCACCGGGAGGCCAGCTACGGAAGCGGCCAGGGGGGCGGTCTCGAGTTTTACGGCACGAAGGGCAGCCTCCGGATCGGGCGGGGAGGCTTCAGCGTCACACCGGACCGCAAGCGGCCCCCGGAGAACGCCATCCCAAGGTTCCGGGGTGGCCCGGCCGGCGCGCCCCAGCGGCGCGACGTCCCCGAGGAGCTCTGGACGCAGCCGCTCGAGGAGAAGGGCTCGTCCGCCCAGCAGTTCGACCTCCACGTGCGCAACTTCCTCGATTGCGTTAAGTCCCGGCAACGCCCCATCGCCGACGTCGAAGACGGCCACTACACCTCCGTCGCCTGCCACTTGGCCAACATCTCCTTCCACGTCGGCCGCAAGATTCGCTGGGATCCCGAAAAAGAAGAGATCCTCGGCGATCGCGAAGCCGCATCCTACCTGGAACGGCCCTACCGCAAACCCTGGGATGGGGTGCTAAGGAGTCTCCAGTCATGACCCGAAGAACATTTCTTGCCGCCGCCTCCGCCGCTGCCCTGAACGCCTCGACGCCGCGCAGCGCCATGGGCATCGTGATCCATTCCTTCGGCCATCGGCGCCCCGATGATGCCCTGGACTTTCTCGAATTCTGCCACTCGCTCGGCGCCGGAGGCATCCAGACGCGCTTGATCGTCAAGCCCCCGGCCACGCTGGCCCAACTCCGGCAACGCGCCGAACAGTACGGGATGTATGTCGAGGCCACTTCGGGCCTGCCCCGCAGCGAGGATACCTCCGAGTTTGAGAAGACCGTTGTCGACGCCAAACAGGCCGGCGCGCTGTGCATCCGGACCGCCTGTCTCGGCGGCCGCCGCTATGAAACCTTCGATACGCTGGCGGCGTGGAAAGAATTCGTCGCCAATGCCAAGGCGAGCATCGCGCGCGCGGTCCCCATCGTCGAAAAGCACCGCCTTCCGCTGGCCATCGAAAACCACAAGGACTGGACCCTCGAAGAGCACCTCGCCCTGCTCAAGGAATACGAGAGCGAATTTGTCGGCGTCACGCTCGACACCGGCAACAACATCGCCCTGCTCGACGATCCGCTGGAGCACACCGAGGCGCTGGCCCCCTATGCCGTGGCCACTCACCTAAAGGATATGGCCGTCGAGGAATATGAAGAGGGCTTCCTGCTCTCCGAAGTGCCGTTCGGTGACGGGATGCTGGACATGAAACGCATCGCCGGCATCATTCGCCGGGCCCGCCCGCAGACGAAGATGTCGCTCGAGATGATCACCCGCAACCCGCTGAAGATCCCCTGCCTGACTGAGAAGTACTGGCAGACATTTCCCGGCCGCGAGGCCATCCATCTCGCCCGCGCTCTCCGCATGGTGCGCGCCAACAAGCCTGCCCTCCCCCTGCCCCGCATGGACGGCCTCGACCGCGACGCCCAACTCCGGCTTGAGCTCGACAACGTGAAGCGCTGCCTGCACTACGCCCGTGAACAAATGAACCTCTGACGCTGCGCGTCCGGAAGGGCCGAAGACGCTGTACGCCGGAGCGGTCAGACCTCCGCCAGCGCCGCGGTCAGAGCGCCGCGGGCGGTCGAGGTCAGGGGATCCTGAGCCAGCCGCACCTCGGAGATCGCGATGGGCAGCTCGGCTGACCGGATGGCCTCCTCGAACCGGCCCGCAAACCCTGGCGGCAAGACCGTTCCGCCGCTCAGCACCAGTGGAACGGACCGGCGGAATCGCGGTAGCCGCGTGCCGCCCGAGAAGACGGATTTCATAGCTTGTACCAGCTCCGCGATCACCTCGTCGTAGTAGACCCGCAACGCCTGGTGGATCTTGCTCGGCGAAGCCCCGTTCAACTGGAACTCCGTCTCCTTCTCGATCCGGACGCGTGAGGCGCAGTCGCCGGTAGCGGCCGCGGCGCGCGAATCGATGTAATCCCCGGCTTTAGCGATGCTAAAGCTAACCACGGGCACTGACAAGTATGCCAGGCAGACGTTGCACAGGCCGCCGCCGCAGCTCACCCCGATCCCGGTGAAGTTGGAGTCCTCCAACTCCCCGTAGACCACGGCCAGGCCCTCAGATATGGCTTTCGCCCGAAAGCCTCGCTGCCCCAGCAGCTCCCGGACCGTGGCTTCATGATAGGCGCTGTTGCCTTCCCCGTTCAGCGATGGGGCCGGAACGCTGAAGTGGACCAGACGGCCGTCGCCGCCCGGCTCCCCCAGCACCGAGTCGATAATCCGGCCGAGAATCCGCGCGCCGTCCGGTTCCGACGGGTTCAACATCCCCGCCATCATGGGCCGGCGTGTCTCCAGCCCGAGAAGACCGGCAAATCGCAAGGATTCGTCCCCGAGAATCACGATCTGGTTGTCTGCCTCGACGAACGGCACCTGTTCCCGCAACAGCGCCCTCTGCGTCATCTTGGAAAACGGGACGCTGACGAACGAGTTGAGCTGGCCGTGGCAGTCGACTCCGTTGCCGTGGCCCGCGGCCACCACCACCCGGCTGGTCCCGATGTCCAGCCCGACGGCGGCCGAAAATTCATTGGCTTGTTTACTCATCGTAAGCTGTTCTCCTGTTGGGCTTGCGCCTCTTCACTCTCCTTCAGAATCTGCCGGTAGCGGGCGCGGCGCGCCGCGCGGTACTGCCCCTCAGCGAGCCTCTTGGCGGCAGCCCGCTGGCGGAACTCAACCTCGCCCAAAACGACGCCTCGCCAGAATGGTTCGCCCGCCGCCTGAACAAGCTCCGGCCTATATCGGAACCCGAACACCGCCAGGGCGGGAGACGGAATCGTGTAGTTATCGCTGAGTCCAAGTTCGGCGTACGGAAAGTTTGCCGCCCAGTCGGTGTGGTTGCCGAGGAGTGCGGCCGCCGGAAGAACCGAGACCTGGGCGTGCGTTACACAGTTTTCCCGTGGAATCGCATATCGATTGCGGAGCGCCTCCGTAAGGACTTTGGCCGCATGAACCTGGGCCGGCGAGATGGTCTCGGGCTTGGCCCCGCCCCTGGTTTCAAATGCAATGCCCAGAAAGCTCGCGTTCAAGTTGACGTACGCAAATCGCCTGTCGGCCCACACCGAATAGCCGGCATGGTTGGCGGGGCCCTCCTCGGGCACTACGCGGTGGACGCGCCCGAACCGGTCAATGACAAAGTGATAGGAGCGGTTTCGGCGGACAAAATCGAGCAGCCACTCGCTGACACGCAACAGCCGCTCGGTCTGCCCCGGCTCGAAGGGCGCCAAGTGGCTCTCGGTGGTGTGGTAGACGATTCCCGCCGGCTGCGTTCGCCGTCCCACCGGCTGCAACGTCACCCGGTCATACACCGTGTACCACCGTGTGCCGGGCTCGACGGCGAAGCTGGTTTCCACCCTCAGGCCATTGCTGTAGAGCTCGAAGTTCCGGTTGTGGTCGACGAGCCAGACCCGGCCGGGGCTCTCCGTCGAAGCCGGTGGCGGCAAGGGCATGGGATCTTCCACGCTCACCGGCCACGGCACGTCGGAAGTGGTTGGAACGGGCGCAAGCAGCAGGGCGGCTAACAACACGCGGCGCCGGGTAAACCATCCCGCCCGCACACCCACCTTGTCGCAGCGCCCCACGGCGCGGCGCAGGTAGCGGAGCTTATCAACCGGCTCCGAGATCCGGGCCGCCCGGCGCTCGGCCATCCAACGGCGTAGGAACCCTCCGGGGCCGGTGGCGACACTCAGTTCGCTGCTTCCCAAACAAGGAAGTTGCCCGACAGTCTCGTTACTCTCGCCCGGGATGCGGGCCCGGATGCGGCCGCCGGGTCGAGATGATGCCTACCGCAGGTGCTGGTTAAAGAAGTCCAGTGTTCGCTGCCAGGCGAGCTTCGCCGCCGCCTCGTCGTAACGCGGGGTGGTGTCGTTGTGGAAGCCGTGATTGGCTCCTTCATACATGTGGGCTGCGTACGTGACGCCGTTCGCTTTCAGCGCCTGTTCAAAGGCAGGCCAGCCCGCATTGATCCGTGTGTCCAGCTCTGCATAGTGCAGCAGCAACGGCGCCTTGATTTTGGGGACGTCAGCGGCCGGCGGCTGAGAACCATAGAACGAAACCGCCGCCGCCAGCGCCGCGCCCAGGCGCACCGCCAGCGTGCTCGCCATTCCGCCGCCGAAACAGAAGCCCACCACGCCGATCTTTCCCGTGCAGTCCGGCCGTGCCTTGAGCCAGCGCGCCGCCGCCACAAAGTCGCGGATCATCTTTTCCCGGTCCACCTGGCGGAAAATCGCTCTGGCCTTGTCTTCATCGCCCGGATAGCCGCCCACGCTGGTCAATCCGTCCGGCGCATAGGCGAGGAAGCCGGTCACCGCCAACCGCCGCGCCACATCCTCGATGTAGGGATTCAGTCCCCGGTTCTCGTGAATCACGAGCACTCCCGGCAGCTTGCCACCGGCCTTGGCCGGTTTGGCGAAATGCCCCCGGATGCTGCCATGGCCCTCCGGCGAGGGCACAGTCGCGGTTTCGGTCACGATGCGCGGATCGCTCACGGCCACCTGCTGCGCCCAGGCGAAATTCGGCAACAGGCTTTCCACGATCGCCGCCGCCGTCAAGCCGCCGACAGCATACTTCTTCGCGCCGTCCAGGAATGCGCGGCGGTCGATGTCACCGTGGACATACAGATCAAACAGGTTCAACAGCTCCTGTGGGTAGTCGCTTGCTTTCTTGCGTTCCATGTAGATATTTGCCCCTCTCGCACAGCATACCTTACTGCGCACGGCCGGCTCATCGGCCCAGCTTGGTCTCGAGCGCGTCCCTTCCTCGGACGCCGGCGCAAGCGGGATGCGGCGGCCACCGTCGGCGCTCTCACCCGGTCGGATCAAAAACGGCAGCCGCTTCGGTGACGGCCGTTGCCCACGCCAGACTGCGGGGCGGCGTTTTCTTAGAAACGGACTACGGGAATCGAATTTCGGCGGCGGGGCCGGAGATGGCCTATAATCAAAGAGAAGGGGACAGACACCTTCTGGGCTCCCGTACAAGGAATCAGCTTCATGTCGCCGACCGAAGTCAGCTCTGTCGTAGCACCGAGCGACGAAACTCAGCAATCCATTGTCAACGATTTCAGCATTCAGGTCGCCACCGTCAACGGTTCCGGCAGTCAGACGGCCAACAGCGTTTTGATGCGCTCCATCTTTCAGATGGGCGTCCCGGTATCGGGGAAAAACCTGTTTCCTTCCAATATCCAGGGTCTGCCGACGTGGTTCACCATCCGCGCCAGCAAGCACGGTTACATCGGGCGGAAGAGGGAGATCGACTTCCTGGTGGCGATGAACCCGGAGACGGCCGACGAAGACGTCCGCGGTCTGGAGCCGGGCGCGGCCGTCGTCTACGATGAGCCGCTCAAGCTCGACAAGGTGCGCTCGGACGTGCATTTCTACCCGGTGCCGTTTGACAAGCTGGTGGCGCCGGTGTGCCCGGAGGCGCGGCTGCGAAAGCTGGTGCGCAACATGATCTACGACGGCGTGGTGGCCCAACTGCTCGGTATCGAGCTGGAGGAAGTGCGGACGGCGTTGTACAAGCAGTTCGGCCCGCGCAAGGTCAAGGCCGCCGAGCTGAACTGGGGGGCGGTGCTGGCCGGCGCCGAGTACGCCGAGAAGAACCTCAACAAAACGGATCCGTTCCGCGTCGAGCGGATGAACAAAACGGCCGGCAAGATCATCATCGATGGGAATGCGGCTGCGGCGCTGGGCGCCATCTTCGCCGGGGTCACTGTGGTCACCTGGTACCCGATCACGCCGTCATCCTCGTTGATCGAGACGATGACCGAGTACCTGAGGCGGATTCGGATCGATCCGGAAACGGGCAAGGCGACTTATGCTGTCATCCAAGCTGAGGACGAGCTGGCCGCCGTCGGGATGGTGATCGGAGCCGGGTGGGCCGGCGCCCGGGCGATGACGGCGACCTCCGGCCCCGGCATCTCGCTGATGGCGGAATTCGTCGGGTTGGGCTATTACACCGAGGTGCCGGCGGTGATCATCGACGTCCAGCGCGTCGGCCCGTCAACGGGGCTGCCGACACGCACGCAGCAGGGCGACATCCTCAGCACAGCATTCCTCTCCCACGGCGACACTCAGCACCCGATGCTGATTCCGGCTTCGCCGGAGGAGTGCTTCGCGATGGTTATGGACGCCTTTGACCTCGCCGAAGAGTTCCAGACGCCGGTGTTCGTCCTGAGCGATCTCGACCTGGGCATGAACAACTGGATGTCAGATCCGTTTCCCTACCCGGCGCGGCCGCTGCGGCGTGGCAAGGTCCTGACGGCGGAGGACCTGGACAGGTTAGGCCAATTCGCGCGGTACCGGGACGTTGACGGCGACGGAGTCGGATACCGGACGCTTCCCGGAACGCCGCATCCGGCTGCCGCATACTTCACCCGGGGTAGCGGGCACGATGAGAGAGCGCGGTACAGTGAGCGGCCTGACGACTACATCAATAACATGGACCGGCTGGCGCGGAAGTTTCAAACACTCCGCCGGCACGTGCCCCCGCCGGAAATCGACGTCTGCGAAAAGGCGTCGGTCGGAATTATCTGTTACGGCACGTCGCAGTATGCGGCGCAGGAGAGCCGGGACCAGTTGCGCGACGAGTACGGCCTCGAGACCAGCTACTTGCGCCTCAGGGCGTATCCGTTCACCGAGGCGCTGGCGCAGTTCGTCGAGCAGCACGCCCGCGTGTACGTCGTCGAACAGAACCGCGACGCTCAGATGCTTCAGTTGATGAAGTTGCACCTCAGTCCCGAGCAGGCCGGCAAGCTCCGGAGCGTCCGCTACTATGGCGGCCTGCCGATCGATGCGCGAAGCGTCACAGATGAGATTGTTCTTCAGGAGGGATTATGAGCGTTACGGCAGCGCGCCGGCCGGCGTCGGAAAATGTAAACCGGATTGGCCTCGAAATCGCCAGTTACAAGGGCGCCAAGAGCACCCTGTGCGCCGGCTGCGGCCACAACTCCATCTCCCAGCGGATCATCGAGTGTTTCTTTGAGATGGGCGTGGCGCCATGGCAGGTGGCGAAATTCTCCGGCATCGGTTGCTCGTCGAAATCGCCGGCCTACTTTCTGAGCCAGGCGCACGGCTTTAACGGGGTCCACGGACGCGCGCCCGCTCTGGGTACGGGCGCGATCCTGGCGAATCACAAGTTAATTGGCCTCGTCACATCGGGCGACGGCGACACGGCTTCGATCGGCCTGGGAAACTTCATGCACATGCTCCGGCGCAACGTCCCGATGGTCTACATCATCGAGAACAACGGAGTGTACGGCCTGACCAAAGGCCAGTTCTCGGCCACCGCCGATGTGGGTTCGAAACTGAAGACGGGCGTCGTCAACGACCTGCCGCCGATCGACTGTTGCCTGATGGGCATCGAGCTCGGCGCTTCGCTCGTTGCGCGCTCCTTTTCGGGCGACAAGAACCAGCTCAAGGCGGTTTTGAAGGCCGCGATCGCCCACCGGGGCCTTTCCGTGCTCGATGTCATCTCGCCTTGCACGACCTTCAACGACCACGACGGCTCGACGAAAAGCTACTCCTACATGAAGGAGCACGATCTGCCCCTTCATGAACTGGACTTTGTGCCCTTCTTCGAGGAGATCGAGGTGGACATCGCCGAAGGTGAGGTCCGGGAGGTGGAGCTGCACGACGGCTCAAAGCTCCGGCTGAAGAAGCTGGACCGGGACTACGACCCGACGAGCAAACTTGGCGCGGTCCAAGCGATTCATCAAGCCGCCGAGAGAGGAGAAGTGCTGACGGGGATCCTGTACGTGAACAGCTCGGCCAGGACTCTGATCGATATGCTGAATCTCGGCGACGAGCCCCTGAGCACATTGCCGGAGTCGAAGGTGCGGCCGCCGAAAGAGGCTCTCGATCAGATCATGGAAGAGCTTCGCTAGAATCGCTATTTGGCGAAGCCGACACCCGTCGCGCCGGTTGAGGCGGATGAACTGCCTTGGAAGGACCTGCGCGTCATCCTCGTTGCGCCTCGCAATCCGCTCAACATAGGTGCGGCGGCCCGGGCGATGAGCAATCTTGGCTTCACGCGCCTGCGACTGGTGAACGCTTATGATCTGGCCTTCCGGGAGGCGCGGTCAGCCGTCGGCGCCTCTGAGATTCTGCGCCACGCGGAACTTTTCGACAGCGTTGCCGCGGCGGTCGCGGATTGCAGTTTGGTGGTCGGCACGACGGCCGCGGAGCGCCGCCAACTGCAGCATCCCCTTCGCCGCCTCGAACTCGGCGCGCGACTACTCCGAAAACATCTGGCCTCAGCCCCGGCGGCACTGCTGTTCGGCTCGGAGAAGTACGGGCTGAGCAACGAGGACCTGAGCCATTGTCACTGGCTGGTCCGGATCCCCGCGCGCCGCGAACACGGCTCGATGAACCTCGGGCAAGCGGTGGCCGTCTGCCTGTACGAACTGGCCCGAAGCGGGCGGGCGGCGTCGGCGAGACCCCGGGCGCCTCAGCCGGCCGCGGCCCAGGAGCTGGAGCGCGTCACGGCCTTGCTGCTGGAGATTCTTGAGGTGTCCGGCTACGTTAATCCCCGCACCGCTGCGTCCACCGCTGCCAAGATCAGACGGCTCATCCGCCGTATGAGCTTGAGCTCGAAGGACGCCGAGGCTTGGCTTGGGATGTTGCGGCAGATCCTTTGGAAACTCACGGCCGGCTAGTGGTGCGCGAGCAAATCGAAGGGAATTGCTGCCTGCTGTCATGGCTGGGTCTCGTCGTGATTCGAGGCGGCGGTGCTATTCTGGATGGCCGGATGACCAAGGTAGAACAGCGCTTCCGGCTCCTTCGCCCCCTGGATGAGGTTCTCATGCGCCGGATCGCCGAGGCGCACAGCATCTATGGAATTCTCCGCGTCCGGCTGGAGTACTCTCAGGAGGGCATCACGGTGGAGTATGACGCTTCACGCCTGACGCGCGAGCAGGTCGAGGCCGCCCTGCGCCGCGCCGGCCTTGCCGTCCGGCCGGTCTCCCTATAATGAAAGCAATGTCTTTGCCGCTGGAAACCCTCGCACCGCCGGAGGTCATCGCGAACTACGAACCGGTGATCGGGCTCGAAGTCCACGTTCAACTGGCGACCAGGACCAAGATTTACTGCGGCTGCCCGACCAGCTTTGGCGCTCCGCCCAACACCAACGTCTGCCCGGTGTGCCTGGGCCTGCCGGGCGCGCTGCCGGTGCTGAACAAGCGGGCGGTGGAACTGGCGATCCAGGCGGCACTGGCGCTGAATTGCCGGATTAATCCGGTCTCGCGGCTGGCGCGCAAGAACTACTTCTATCCAGACCTGCCGAAGGGCTATCAGATCTCGCAATACGAGATGCCGCTGGCCGAGCAGGGCTGGGTGGAAATTGAACTGGACGGGCGGAAAAGGCGCATCGGCATCACCCGTATCCACATCGAGGACGATGCCGGCAAGAGCATCCACGAGGGTTTCAAAGACTCGGACCGGTTCACCTACGTGGACCTCAACCGCTGCGGCACGCCGCTGATCGAGATCGTCAGCGAGCCCGATCTTCGGAGTTCCGACGAGGCATACGCCTACTTGACCGAGTTGAAGCAGGTGCTCCAGTATGTCGAGGTGTCCACCTGCGACATGGAAAAGGGGCATTTGCGGTGCGACGCCAACGTGTCGGTGCGCCGCAAGGGTGGGGCCGAGTTCGGGACCAAGACTGAGGTGAAGAACCTGAATTCCTTTCGCTTCTTGCGAATGGCGCTGGACTATGAGATTGCCCGGCAAGTGGCCATTGTGGAGAGCGGCGGCGAGGTCGAACAGGAGACCCGCCTTTTCAACGTCCAGACGGGCGAGACCTCCGGGATGCGCAGCAAAGAGCACGCTCCCGACTACCGGTACTTCCCGGAGCCGGACCTGTTGCCCCTCCGAATCAGCGAAACCTGGCTGGCGCAAATCCGGAGCCAGATGCCGGAGCTGCCCGGGGAGAAACGGAAGCGGTTCATCGAAGTGTTCGGCCTGCGCGAGTACGACGCCCAGGTGCTGACTTCGAACCGGGCGTTAAGCGAGTATTTCGAGGCGGCCGCCCGTGCGTCGGGCAACCCGCTGGAGACAGCCAAGTGGGTCCAGGGGGAACTGCTAGGCGCTCTGAAGGCCGACGGCAAGGAGATCACCGAATCGCCCATTCCGCCGGAGCATATCGGTGAACTGGTGCGGCTCATCGACGAGGGCGAACTGACAGGCAAGCTGGCCAAGGAGATCTTCCCGAAAATGTTCGCCACGGGTGAGGCGCCCGGCGTTATCGCCGAGCGCGACGGGCTGAAGCAGATCAGCGACACCAATGAGCTTTCGCGGATTGTCGACGATGTCCTGTCGAAAAACCCCAAGCAGGTCGAGCAGTACAAGGGCGGCAAGACGACCGTGATCGGCTACTTCGTGGGTCAGGTAATGAAGGCCACGCGCGGCCAGGCCAACCCGCAGGCGGTGAACGAGCTGCTCCGGGAAAAGCTAGGCTAGCACCCGGCGCCATTAGCGCCGGCGCATCCGCTTCGGGGGTTGCCAAGGCCGGGACGGCTCATTTAACATCTTGGGAAATGGGCGGCGAATCAATGCCCGGCAGAAGGAAGCGGCGTGCGATCCAGGTCGTCATGGCCGCTGCGGTGCTGGCCGCCTCGTCAGGCTGCTCGGTGACACAGTTCCGGCAGCGGATCCACCGGATGGGCGAGGTAACCACCGTCGGGCCGGTCAGCTACAACGTCCTCCAGGCGGACTGGCGGGACCAGTTGGGTGAAGGCCCCAGCCAGATGAATCCCAGCCACAGATTTCTGCTGCTCACGCTGTCCATTACGAATTCGGCGCCGCAGGCCATTTCCGTGCCTCTGCTAACTTTGGAAGATAAACAGGGAGGCTCGTTCCGCGAACTTTCCGAGGTGAAGGGCGTTGCGAACTGGCTGGGCCTGCTGCGGAACATAGATCCGTCGGCCATCCTGGATGGGGTGATTGTTTTCGACGTTCCGCCAGGGGACTACCGGCTTCGGGTCACCGATTGCGCGGACATCGAGAGGGAGCGCACGGCGCTGATCGAGATTCCATTGTCGCTGGGCGCCACGCAAGGCTCTCTGCCGCCAGCCTAGCTCTGCCGGCCCCCCTTGATAAATTGAAAGAGGAGCGGCGGTTCGTGGCGCCGGTTTAAGGTATTGATGAGGCAGCCGGGAACACTGGTCGGATGGTGGGTGTGTGTAGTGGTGGGGGTTTCCGCGGCGGCGGGGCTGGGCGCCGCAGAGTCTTCCAAGCTTTCGATCGTGCGGACCGTACTGCACCAGTACCAGGACGGCCCGCCGGTGGCCAGCGGCTTCGAGTTTCTGCCCGGTGATACGGTGTTCCTGAGCTTTCGGGTGGCAGGGTACCACGTGACGCGAGAGGACAAGATCCACCTTAAATGGGTGATTGACGCTCTCGATCCGTCGGGCTTGCGCCTGAAGGAGCCGGTTTCAGGCGAGCTGGCAACCGAAGTGACGCCCGAGGACCGCAAGAACAACTGGATGCCGATTGTGCGCTACGAGGTGCTCGTTCCGCCCGCGGCCCCATCGGGCGAATACGGCATCCGGCTCAAGGTTGACGACAAGCTGGGCGAGACCTCGGCCGAGTCGGAGGTCAAGTTCCGCGTTCGGGGGCGTGAGGTCCCGCCCAGCGACACGCTGGTGGTGAGAAACTTCCGTTTCCTGCGCTCGGAGACCTCGACGCAGCCGCTGGAGGTAGCGGCTTACCGGCCCGGGGACTCCGTTTGGGCGCGCTTCGACATCACCGGCTACAAGTTCGCCGAGAAGAACCGGTTTTCGATCGATTACGGCATCAAAGTGCTGCGGGCCAGCGGCGCAGTGTTGTTCGAGCAGCCCGTGGCGGCCGAGGAGGAGCGGGAGTCGTTTTACCCCGAGCGGCATATTGCCGGCAGCTTGAGCCTCAATCTGACCCCGGACCTCTCCAAGGGTGAATACACAATCGTGGTCACGGTTCACGACCGCATCGGCGGCCAGAACTTCGAGACCCGGCAGACCTTCCTGGTGGAGTGAGAGACCCGGCCGGGTTTGATGCACTCCTATAGGGAGTGCTCTTCCGGACTCGCAGCGCCGCCGTTTTCGGGATCGACGCCTTTCCGGTGGACGTTGAGGTAGACATGTATCCGTCCGGTTCCGCGCGGGACTTCATCACGGTCGGAATGCCGGACACCGCGGTGCGAGAGAGCCGGGAGCGGATCAAGTCGGCCCTGCTGAACTCCGGCTTCGGCTATCCGAGCAAGTCCGTCACCATCAACCTGGCGCCGGCCAACGTACGCAAGGAGGGGGCGGGCTTTGATCTCCCCATGGCGTTGGGGATTCTGGGGGCGATGGGGGTGGTGCGGCACAGCGACCAACACCTGTGCGTGGGGGAGTTGTCGCTGGATGGCTCGATCCGGCCGGTGCGCGGAGCCTTGTCGATCGCGGTCTGCGCGCGCGACCACGGCATTCGGAACCTCATTGTGCCCCGCGACAACGCCACCGAGGCGGCGGTGGTGGAGGGGCTCCAGGTGTACGGCTCGGGGCACTTGGCTGAGGCGGTGGACCTGCTGAACCAGCCCGAACGGCACACTCCGGCGCCGCCGCCCCCGCCGGACAGTCGTGCCCGGCAGCCGGCCCGCCTGGATTTCCGCGAGGTTCGCGGCCAGACGGCCGCGAAACGGGCTTTGGAGGTGGCAGCGGCGGGCGGTCACAACGTGCTCATGATCGGCCCGCCGGGCAGCGGCAAGACGATGCTGGCCAAGCGGCTGGCGGGTATCCTGCCGCCACTGACGTTTGAGGAGGCCCTGGAGACAACCAAGATCCTCAGCGTGGCGGGTCTGCTGCCCAAAGGTTCGGGGCTGCTGGCGGAGCGGCCGTTCCGCTCGCCGCATCACACGGTCTCGGATGCGGGCCTGATCGGCGGCGGGGCGGGTACGCCGCGCCCTGGAGAGGTCAGCCTGGCGCATCACGGGGTTCTGTTCCTCGATGAATTGCCGGAGTTTCCGCGCAACGTGCTGGAGCTTCTGCGCCAGCCGCTGGAGGACGGCTCGGTGACGATCGCCCGCGCCAACACCACCCTGTCGTTCCCGGCCAGCTTCATGCTGGTGGCGGCGATGAACCCTTGTCCGTGCGGCTATTACGGCGACGCCACGCGCGAGTGCCGCTGTACGGGGGCGATCATCCAACGATATCTCGGCAAGATCAGCGGGCCGCTGCTGGACCGGATCGACTTGCATATCGAGGTCCCGGCGGTGCCATTCAACGAGTTGCGCGGTGCGGGTGACGGCGTGACCTCGGCGGAGATGCGGCAGCGGGTCGAGGCGGCGCGGCGCATTCAGCGACAGCGCGGATTCTACAACGCCCACATCCCCCACCGGCTGCTGCGAAAGCTGTGTGCGCTCGACGACGCCGGCGAGCGGACGCTCGAGCTGGCCGTGCGCCGCATGGGGCTGTCGGCCCGCGCCCACGACCGCATCCTGAAGGTGGCGCGGACGATCGCCGACCTCGGAGGCGCGGAAGCCGTCTCGGCGCGTCACGTCGCCGAGGCGGTGCAGTACCGCTCGCTGGACCGGAACTACTGGAGCTGAAGCCTTCTTCCGTCGCACGAACAGCAGCTACGCGTTGCCGGTCCGGCCGGCCGCTGACGTGATGGTTGCTGCTGTACGGCTGTGGAGCGGGAAACAGCGCGATCGGTTTGGTTGTTGTTGGTCTGGGCGGTCGCGCACGCCTGCACCGGCCGCCTGCCGGCTCCGGACGTCGCGGAGGGTGAACGCAGCGTCCTCGTCAGGCGAAATGCCGCTCTCGGTGAGACCCACCACACCGTGTCGGCGGCCGATGGCACAATTCGTTGGACGGTGTTCGATTCCGAACTCAACCGTCACGTCATCCAGCACCGGCCGAACTACGCCCCGGGACTGAACGATCAGGCGCCGCTGCGGGCGGTGCTGTTGCGGGCGGTGCTGAACACTCCCGGCGGAGCTCGGCGCTTTCACGAACTGACCGGGAGCCGCCTGCTGCCCGACGCAGCGCGGGACTTCACGATGTCCCGCCGCCTCGCACTCGCCGCTGCCCGCTCCCCGCAATCGGATGCGGACCGAGGTGCACCCAAGAGCGGGGAGATCAATGCTTGGACTCGGCGGCTTGCCGACAGCGCCCGCGGCGAACTTCCCTATTTCGAATGGCTCCGGGCGCGTGGTGTCGCCGCGGAGAGCAAGCTACCGTCCGATTGCCAGGTCTGGTTCCGGTTGCAGCCGCTCGCGGAGGTGGACAAGTACACAGATGGCAACCCCGGCATCTGCGCCTGTTACGCGGGCATGTGCCGCTGCACCTGCGCCCGCGGAAATGCAGCCCCGTTCGCGCTTCAACTGTGCGTCTGGCGGTGGGGCTTCAAGCCCTTCTCATAGATGTAAAGGATGAGGTCTTTCGGGGTGTTGCAAGCCATGGGTTCCGGCATCACGTAGACGCTGCCGTCCACCTGCACGATGTCGCCCTTCATGAGGTAGACCGGAAACCGGATGTCTTGGAATTCGGCCATAGTCCCCTCGGTTGCGACTCTCCCGCTTCCCACTTTGGTACGTCCTCCAATGTTGCTGCAGGGGGAGGTTGATTCAATTCTACGCATAGTACGGGAAACTTTCAAGTACTATTCGTTGCCGGACGCTTCGGGCCGGAAGCCGTGGTACCTCTGGTACTGCTTGACCCCCGGGTAACCGGTACAAAACAGGCCACTTGTGGCAGATCCGAGCCGGCCGTTCCGGCAACGCGGTTCGCCTACTCTTCTATCGGCGCAAACCGACACCCTGGATTAGGGTAGTGCGGCTCTGTCGGTAAGGCTCTCAGACGGAAGATGTCTTGAGCATCATTGCGGAGCGGCCCTTCGGCAGAGCAAAGCAGACCAGTACGCTGTCCCTCTCCCGCGTCCACGTTCCGGGTCGCAGGTCCAGTTCCCGGCCGACTTCCTCAACCGGAGATTCTCGGCCGGCGGCGAGCAGTTTTTGGGGAACACCCGCGCGTGCGGGCAGCCTGAGGGTGAAGTCCGGGCAGGAGAATGGCGCATGCAGCAGAAGTCGCGAGGGCGCCAGCTCGATTCGCGTAAGCTCACGAGCGGCCCAGTAACGGGCGATCTCGCTCAGCTTCATCCAGATCAGGTGATCGTAGCGCTGATGCAATCGCCGGACGACGTCCTGGAAGGCCTGGAAGCCCAATTCGCGACCGTTGTAGTGAATTCCCGTCCAATGGCAGACGAGGACGGCCGGCTCACCGCGCCCGATCACCTCGACCAGACGGCCCGACTGAAGGTCGGGAGTGATAAAGCGATCGGGCTCCGGCTGGCTGGTGCAGTCCCAGCCGCCCGTCCAGTCGCCCGTGCAGCCGATGATCGACACGACGCAGCGCGGGTCGGGGCCGTCGAGTCCGGAGGCGTATTCCACCCGTGGGGCGACACTGTCCTGGCCCCGGCTGAACAGGTCCCGGAAATAGTGCGGAATCTCGGCGCGGAACACGTCGCGGCAGGCTTCAAGGGTCGCCTGCGCGAGTTGCGGGCGGACCTGGCTGCCGAAACCGCCGGGGGTGGTGATGCCTTCGCACGGCAGGCCGATGTTGCTGAGGATTTGCAGGGCGTAGCGCATGTAGGCTGCCAGCTCGTCGGTTGACCGGCCCTCCGTCCAGTCCCAGTTCTCCATGTAGCGGGGACTGCGCTCGGGGTACGGGTGGCCGGTCTTCAGGTCGATGACGCGGGTGTGGGTCACCATCTCGGGATGAATATCCCAACCGGGCATCACCCGCTCCTGAACGAGGCGGATGCTGGCCGCGACCTCTTCGGCCGTCCAGCCGGGCAGTTCCAGGTCGAGGCGGCCCACACAGGCCGGGAACGGCACGACGCTGTACTTGCCCTTCACGCCGTGCGCGCCGCACCAGTCAATGAACTTGCGCACGAAATCGTCCGGGATCTCGTACGGCATGGATCGCCAGTCATGGTGGTAGCGCTGGTTGTTCCAGGCGGCGCGGAACTGCGGGATAGCGAAGCGGTTGAGGTTGACCAGGCAGGTCGAGTCGTCGATGATCAGCGAAACCGGCACGCGGCCTCTGGGGTTCAGCACATCCACCTCCGGCGCCTGCGGCGGCCGGTCGCCGGGGAGCTGAGGCAAAGCCGCGCGCTGAAGCAGAGCGGATACAGAAGTGGCCCGTGCGGTCGAGACCAGAAACTCACGGCGAGTGGCTGGCATGCGGTCCTCCCCCACTATTCTGCCTCAGATGCCAGGCTCGTTTGCGGGCCAAACAGAAATTCACTGGTGTGTAGTAGTCAACTCACAGAGGCGTGACCGTGCCTCCAACACGATAAGTGTCTTGTAGCAGGCCGGTTGCGAACTCTGAGAAGAGGCGTTCTGAGAGCCGGAAAAAGCGTCGCGACCGCAGCCTGGGTCATTTTGATCCTGGCGAGCCGCCCAATTGCCGGGGCCGGCGGTGCCGCATAGGATCGCTCTGAGGGCGGCAATGCCGCCAGTGCGCCGGCGGATCAAACTGCATCTCAGTCATCCATTTGACAGCGATCCGCGCACGGAGAAGCATTGCGGTCTCCGAACCGGGAAAAACCTCCACTTCCGCCGAGCGCGGTTCGGGGCCCAGGGTCACCTGATCGGTCCGTGGCTCGATCACAACTTCGAGCACGACGTGGCCGACAACAATGTTTTGAACTTGTACGTCACGGTGAAGAAGTACGAGTGGCCCCAGTTCCGGGCTGGCCGGTGGAAGGCCGAATTCAGCCGTGAACGGGTGACCTCCTCCGGCAAGCAGCGGTTTGCCGACCGGTCGACTGTCAACCGCGAGTTCGCCGTGGACCGGCAACCCGGCTTCGCGCTGGGGGGCCATCTGCTGCCTGGGACGCGCGGCGATTCGTGGTACTCCGCCGGCGTGTTCACCCGGACAGGTCTCGGGAACCGCTTTGACGGCGGCGGGCGCCCGATGTACCTGGCGCGCTATCGGTAAAACTTCCTCGGGCAGGATCCAGGTTTCCCGTCCAGCGACCTCGGGCACCACGACTGGCCCGCGGCCGGCCCGGCCGTGGCCGCTGTGACCAAACTTAGCTGGTACACCCGCTTCTCCAGTTCCGGTGGCGGCCAGTTGGATGGGTTCGGACCCGGAACGCCCGGCCAGTATTCGGTGAAGCAGGCGACGGGGGGACCGTTGTTACAGTACCGCGGCTTGTCGGTGCGGCACGAGAACCATTGGAAAAGCATTTTTGACCATGTGGTCTGAACGAGCAGGCAGTTGCGGGGGAGCTACGCGCAGGCTGGTTATTTCCCTTACTACGCCGCTCCCTGGCTGCCCAAGAAGCTGGAAGTCGGCACCGCTATGGCTTGGTCGGCCGCAACAGAGGCGCGGCCGGCGACCTGCGCCAGGAACATTCGCTGGCGGTCAACTATCTCCTCGAAGGCCACGACAACAAGCTGACTTTCGAAGTGAGCCGCTTGTCGCTGGCGCGTGCCGGCAAGCCGGATCTGAGTGAGATCCGCGACCGGAGCCAATGGGACGTCTAATTTTCAGGCCCTCCTAGCCGGGCGGTTTCAAAGCGGAGTAGAAATCGCGCAGCCGGCGGACGTAGTCCCGGCCGGCCGTTTCCACAATGTCGTTGTGGCCGGCCGAAGGAACGCTCCAGAAGGTTTTGGGGCCGGGCGCCAGCTCAAACAGTTCGCGGCCCATCTCCGGGTCGATCACCCGATCCTGCTCGCCGTGGATAACGAGAACAGGCGCCCGCACCTCGGCAATCTTCTCTATGGAACGGAAGCTCCGCACCACGAGCGGCCCCAGAAACGGCAGAATCCGGTGCGCCACGTCTCCCGCCGTCGTAAATGGAGCTTCGAGGATCAGCCCGGCGGCCGGCAGCCTTGCGGCCAGCTCGATGGCCACCGCGCAGCCGAGAGATTCGCCATGCAGCACGACCGTCTCCGGCGCGGCGCCTCGTTGCGTAAGGTATCGGTAGGCCGCCTCCGCGTCCGCGTACAGCCCTGGCTCGGAGGGCCGGCCGGTGCTCTTTCCGTAGCCCCGGTAGTCCACCACCAGCACTGACGATCCGGCCGCTTTAATGGCGCGGATGTGAGAGCCGCGGTGGCTGAGATTGCCGGCATTGCCGTGCAAGTACAGCGTGGCCAAGGCCGCGCCCGGCGACGGCGCCCACCATCCGTGGAGGCGCACTCCGTCGGCGGTTTCCATCCAGACGTCGCTGGCGCCGAGTTCCCGCTGCTGTTCCCACCAGCCGTCGGGGTACCTGCTTGGTTGGAAGATGGTGCGCTGGGCCAGCAGGTGCAGAAAACCGTACAGGCTCAGCGCAACCAACGGCCAGAGCACGTACGCTGGGATACGGATCGCCTCCATCAAGAGGCTAATTGTAAAGGCATCCCGTAGAGCGCCGCCGGCGCCCTACGGGATCTTCAGGAACGACTAAAAACTGTAACGGAGGCTGAGCTGGATGTTCCGCTCGCTGCCTTTGCTGGTGATTTTGCCGAAGGTGGCGCTCTTCGGGTTGGTGTTGACGCCCCCGCCGGTGGAGCCGCCCCAGTTCGGGTGGTTGGGGAAGTTGAAGAACTCAGCGCGGAACTGGAGGTTATGCCGCTCAGCAACCTTGAAGTCTTTGAACAGAGCGAGGTTCCAGTTCTGGAAGCCGGCATTGTACGGTTGCAGGCTGTTGCGGTTCTGCGTGGAAGAGAATGTGCCGATCTGGGGCGGCGTGAAGATCGGGCTGCCGTCCGGGTTTGTCGTCCGGAACCAGAAGTTCCGGTCGCCGGCGCCGGCCGAGAACGCCCGCTCGCCGCGCGGCAGGAACGGGTCGCCGTTCACTTCCCACGGCTGAGCGTCCGAAGAACCGATGCCCGCAAAGTCGTCGGCGCTGCCGACAGTAATCGGAGTGCCGGTTTGGAACTGTACGATGCCCGTCACCTGCCAGCCGCCGAGAAGCTTGGCCGCTGCGTCGTTGCGACCGCGGAGGAAGGGCAATTGGTAAATGAAGTTGATGACTGCGATGTGTCGGGTGTCGAAGCTGGAATGGCCCCAGAAATTCCGGTCATCGTAAGCATAAAACATGCGGTCCCGGCGGCCGGAAGCGTTGTCGAGGCTTTCCGAATAGGTGTAGGCGACGCCAAAGCTCAAGCCCTTGGTGAAGCGGCGGGTGGCTTCCAACTGGAGGCCGTTGTACTCGCTGCGAGCGGCGGTTTCCCCCATCGGAATGAACGCGAACCCCTTGTAAGGACGCAACACATTGGCGTTGATGCCCTTGTTCTCGGGCCGGTGCAGCGTGCCAATCGGCAACTGATTCAGGTCGCGTTCACGCTCCAAATGCAAACCGACGCGGCCGACGTAGGCCACTGACACCGTGGTGTCAAAGCCGACCTCCCGCTCCACCGTCACGTTCCAGTTGTAAGCCCCGGGGATCTTGAACACCGGGTCGGAAGTCATGAAGAACTGCGGGAAGGCGGATGGCTTGCCTCCGGCGGGATTGTCGGCTTGGCCGGCGGCGATGGACACCATCGGCTGGAAAGGCGGATTCCCGCCGAGGAAGATGTTGTCGCTGACGCCGGGCCGGGCGGTGAAGATGCCGAAGCCCGTGCGGACCACCGTCCGGTTATTGATCGAGTAGGCGATGCCGATGCGGGGCTGGAAGTTTCGATACTGCCACTGGCCCCAATGCCGGCTCCCGCCGCTGAAGAGGTGATTGAACTCTCCGCTGTCGGCGATCGCCACGCGACCCCTGGCGGCGTCCGGCCAGCCCTTGCCGGGAATGACCACGCCGTTAAAGCGGTCGCCGCTGAGGATGAAGCCGGTCTTCGGATCCTGGACGACCGCCTTGGCGGGATCGTACCGATTGGGGTCGAACACGGCGATGTTGCCCCAGAGGCTGTAGTAGTACGGGTGCATGACCGTATGGCGCAGCCCGATCTCGATCCTCAAGTTCGTCGTTGGCTTCCAGGAGTCCTGAACGAACCACTCGAACATCATTCCCCGGTAGGGGGTGAAGGCGCGCGGACCGATCTCGGCGTACGTGTCAAACAGCCCCAGGGCGGCATTGGCGATGGCCAGGCCCGTGTTCGGGGCGCCGGAGCGCGAATCGGTGAACACAAACCGGCCATTCTGGTTGTTCGTGCCGCCGGGGACGCCGGTCACGTTGATCTGGTCGAAGTCGTTCTGCCCGCTCCGCTCAAACAGCACGCCCCACTTCAAGGTGTGGTTGCCCAGGATCTTCGTCGTGTTGTTGCCGACCTGGTAGATCGGCCCGGAGGAGAAGGCAGGATACGGGCCGCCGTCGACCGTGGCGAAGTTCGAAATCTGGATGGTCGGAATCTTGTCGAATATCTCCTTGCGCTCGGGGAAGATGTACGGATAGTTGATCCCGTACTTGCTTCGGGCGTACCGCTCGCCTTCTCGCTGCACGCCAATGTAGACCCGGTCGACGCTGGCCGTGGCCGTGAACTCGTTCACCGTGGTCGGACTCTTCGTCCAGATGTAGTTCAGCGAGGCCGTCTTGTTGGGACGGTTCCAGTCCGTGACGGCGCGGTCCGTACCGCCGCGGAACGCATCGAGCTGGGTGAAGGCGTAATTCTGGTGGCGGAAGCGGAAGGTGTGGTTGACGGTGGGAATGAAGTCGATGGAGATCGTGTCCTTGCGCTGGTTGGTGGGCAGCGGACGGGTCTGAATGAAGTTGTTGGTGCCTTGCAAAAACCCTGGGACCGGCTCCGGATAGGCCTTCAGGAACCCTAGGCCGTTCGGGCTCAGGCGGCTGCTCGGAATGACATTGTTGGGAAATGGCGCGCCGGTGTCGGGATCCTTCACCGTTCGCACCCTGCCGAAGAAGGTGTTGGTGGGATTCAGCAGCTCGGAAAAATCGCCCCGCCGCATCGCCGCCGAGGGCACCGTGATGATGGAAGTACTCTCGCGCCGATAGCGAATCCACTCCTGGCTCCACAGCCAGAACAGCTTGTTGCGATCGGTGTTCCACTTGTTCGGAATGTAGACCGGGCCGCTGAGAATGTAGCCGAACTGATTGAACTTGTTGGCCTGGCGGTCCTGCCCGGCGCGGTTGCGGGACCAGCTGTTGGCGTCGAGCTTGTCGTTGCGGAAATATTCGTAAAAGCTGCCGTGAAAGTCCCGGCTGCCGCTCTTGGTCACCATGCGGATCTGCCCGCCACCAGCCCGCCCGTACTCGGCGTTGTAATTCGCCGTCAGGATCTGGATTTCCTGGACTGTCTCCAGGTCCGTGGTGCCCACGCTGGTGCCGTTGGCGCGGGTGCGAACGGCCACGGCGCCGTCATACGTAATGACGTTGTCCTGGCTGCGCGAGCCGTTGATGCTGAAGCCGCCCGAGGTCAGCCCGAAACTGAATCCGGCCAGCGAGCCGCCCCGCACGCCCGGCTTCAGCAGCGCCAGGAAGAGCGGATTCCGCCCGTTCAGCATCATGTTCTGGATTTGCGATGTCTCAATCAGCTTGCCCACGGTCGCAGTTTCTGATTGCACCTGGGCGACCTGCGCCACCACTTCGATCGTCTCCGCCAGCGTTCCGATATCCAGGGTCGCGTCGACGGTGGTGGCGATATTGGCGTCGAGCTTGTTCTGGGTTTTGATGTACTTCTTGAACCCCTCGGCTTCCACGCTGACGGTATAAAAGCCGGGCGGAAGGCTGGAAACTACGTAATAACCGGTTTCATTTGTCGTCGTGCGGCGCTCCAGTCCCGTCGCCTCATTGCGGATGGTGACGCCGGCGTTCGGGATGACAGCGCCGGATGCGTCCCGGACGAAACCCGACAGCTGGGCGGTGTCGGACTGCGCGTACAACAAGCTGGCTGCCGTGCAGCAGACGGCTATCAGGAAGGCCGCCGTACCCAGTGAACGGACACAGATCATTCGCAAACTCCTTTCCGTGAGTCAGTGGGACACTGTCGGCGTCTGTGCGGCTGCAGCTATTGATCGGCCGCCAGACGCGTCAAACGCTGAGAGTGCACCCCACTAGCTCCAAAAGAATTTTACTCCACATGGAGGGGCGGAGGCAATAGCCGATGCGGAAAAACTGCGATGCGAAGGGCGGCGGAATCGCCTCACTAGTTACTTCCCAAAGAACGTCGCCACCATCCCCGGGTAAATCGTGACCTCGAGGGCCCCGTTGCGCAATTTGTAAGTGCCGTCCCGACGGTACCGGTCTTTCGGCCCGGTCACGTAAGCCTCGAAGCTCGTGCTCGCGCTCCCGCCAACCTCGATGATCATGTCGGTGGTGCGGCGCCCAAGGTTGAAAATGGCGAATGCATCCGGGTGGCTGGTCCCATTGCCGGCAAAGGCGATCAGCTTGATGTCCGGGTGGTGGGAGAGAACTTCGGCCACGGCCATGCCGGGTTGCCCCGCGCGAGAAACCTGCTGGAAGAAGTAGTAGCCGGGCTCGATCGTGTAGCCGCCGTTGCGATCCACCCGGAACGCCGTGCCTGGATTCGGGTCGCCGCCGATCCAGGTGTCGGTTTGAACGCACGCCCAGGGAATCACGCCGTTGACTTTCACGTGGTAGATCTGCTGCCGGATCAGCTCGAGAAAGTTGACGTCCATTCGGCCCCAGGTCATCGACGTGGTCCAGGCATGCAGGTCGGGGCGCTTCAGCCGCAGCAGATCGACTCCCATGCTGGTGTTGGCCTCGTTACTGCCGAACCCATGGCTGGTGATCAGCGCGATGTTGCGCAGCGCTTCCGGATCGTTATAGATCCCCCAGGCATAGCCCCAGTTAATGAAGCGGTCCCAGCGGGAGGTTTCACCGGGAGCCAAGCCGACAGTGGTCAGGCCCTGGCGGTCGAGCATAGGGCGCATCAGCCGCAAGAAGTCGACCACCTGGGTGTTGTGCCAGTACATGTTGTAGTCATGCCGCGGGTAGCCGCCCCAACTTCCGTCGGTGGGCCACCGGCCGAAATCCTCGCCCTCGTTGTGCAGCGAGATGTAGTTCACGGGCAGGCCGTGCTCCTGGCGCAGCCACTTGACCCAGGAGATGATGTACTCGGCGACCTCCTCCTTCATCGCCGGGTCCAAGTCACGGCCGCGGACGAACTTCTGCTTCGTAGTCCAGGCGGGCGGGCCGTACAGAGTGGTGATGATCTGGAGATCCCCGCCGCGTGCCCGGGTTCGGTTGAGCCCTTCTTTGGCGAAGTACAGCATCCACCGTGTGGTTGTCTGGTGGTCGAAGCGCGACATGTCGATGATATTCGGATCCTCGTTGTCGTTATCGACCTCCCTCATGCCTTCGTGAAACGGGTCCAGGAACATCTTCAACAGGGCCGGCTTGAGTCCGTCCGGGCCGAAGATCAGCTCGAGGATCTCCTCGCGCTTCTGGCGCGAGAGCGTGCTGAAGCCGCCGTATTCCTGCGGGTCCTTCTTGTAGTCACGGGTCTGAGCCACTTCGACGTAGTTGACTCCGAAGCCGTCCCAGTCCCGCAGCTTTCTGTCGAAACGCACCTCGGCGAAGACCTCGTCGCCGGCATCCAGGCGCCGGACAGTGAAGAACGCGACAGCGACCGACGCGGCCGCAATGATAACGAGCAGACGGTTTCTTGTCATCGATATGGTCCTCCGGCTCAACGAGGAAGCCTGCTGAAATCCAGTCCAGCGGCGACCTCAGTCTGGTCGAGCAGAAAAGCGAGAGCGCGATGGAGACAGCCGCGCCGTTCCTCAAGGCTTTCGGCCGGACCTTCCAGCTCCAGGGCGCACCAGCCGGAGTAGTCGAACCGGTCCAGAGCCGCAAAGACGGCCCGAAAATTGATATCACCATCCCCCGGCGTCAAGAAGATGTTCTGGCCCTTGCCGTCTCGCAGGTGCACGTGACCGATCCGGTCGGCGAAGCGGCGCACGGCGTCCTCCGGCCTGACTCTGGCGGCTTGCACGTGCGTCACATCGAGAAGAAAATCCACGTTTTCCTCGTCGATTTCGCCCATGAGGATTTCCGCCTCATCCAGCGTCCGGCACAGGCCGTTGCGGTGAGGGGCCTCAAGATTGATCCGGAGGCCCAGATCGGCCGCATAACGGGCGATCTTTTTCAAGCCGCGGGCTTGAGCGGCGCAGTGTTCGCGAAACCAGCGCCGGTCGTCGATGGGCATGCCGCAATGGAGGTTAACTGCGGCGGCGCCCAGTTCCCAGGCCAGGCGCACATTCGCACGTCCGGCGGAAACGATCCGGTCGAAATCGGCGTTTGGGGCGTTGAAATGTCCCGGCACGGAGGTGGTTGTCGGCACGTCAAGGCCGCTGGCTCGAATCAGCTCGACAAAGGCATCCCACTGAGCCGGGGCGGCGGTGGCGGCGTCAAAGTGCGGGCAGAAGCCCGGAATGACGGCCAGATCGACCGACGTAAAGCCCGCAGCCCGGATCTCCCCCAGCGCGGTCTCGACCGGAGACGTGCGGAAGCAAATAGTGGAACAGGCGAGCTGAACGGGCATACTCCGTTATTCGAGCATAATGGCCGGGTCGGGCCGCGCGCCCTCCGCGGTCTTGATTTCGCGAACGATCCGCCGGTCCTTGACCGACACAACGTAGGTTGTGTCGATGTCCTGGGCCGAGGCAAACGCCAGCTCGCCGTCGGGCGACAGGCTCAGCGACACCGGGTTGCCCGCCAGCGGAACGGTGGCGGTTTCCATCCGCGTCTTGACGTCGGCGAATCCGACCGCCTTGTCGTGAATCAGCGCATAGACGAGCGTGTTGCCATCCGGTGTCACAGCGACTCGCACGGGGCCGTTGCCCGTCTTGATCTCGCCGGCCGCGGTTTGCGTCGCGGTGTCAATCACGGTGATTCGGGCCGCCTCACGGTTCACCACATAGAGGAACTTCCCATCGGGTGACAGCGCGGACCCCTCGGGACGCTCCCCGGTGGGAATCAGCGTCACCTCACCAGTTGCCAGCAGGACGGCGGCGACGGTCGCAGAACTGCTGTTGCTGACGTAGGCCCGCTCGCCCTTCGGTCCCAGGCTGACCATGTGTGCCGTTTTCCCTTTCGTGTCGTAGGTCCTCAGGACTTTCTGCGCCTGCGGGTCGATCACCAGCAACTGGTCTGGCAGTTCCGTGGTGACGTAGAGCCGGCCCGTGCGGGCATCCAGGTCGATGCCGTGAGGCCGCCGGTACTTGCCGAGGGATATTTCGCCGACCTTTTTTCTGGCGGCCACATCCACGATGGACACCGTGTTGCCGCCCGTGCCGGCCTGCTCGATTGCCATCGTTCCATTGTCGGTGCAGTAGACGTATCGCTCGTCAGGCGACAGAACCATCTCGTGGGGGTGCCGCCCCACTGGGACGCTCGTGATATGCTCGCCCTCCGCCGTATAAAAGCCGAGCGAACTGCCTCCCTTATGCAGGATCAGGATCTGTGCGCCGCGCGCCGTCAGGCACAGGCACAACGACACCGCAAGCACCCGCATGCGCAACATAGGCACCATTATATGCGGCGGTGGCGGCTTCAGCGCACTCGGACGCGTCAGATCTCAGGCAGTGGAGGCGCCCTTTGCTCGCTGCGTTGCTGTTCGGGTTCCCGGACCCTGGCTTCGATCCGTTTTTCGAGTTCGCGCATCTTCTTCTCCAGCTTGCGGATCGCTTCCTCGGCCGGGCGGATCTTGGCTTCGTAGCGCCGGATCTGCTCTTCCAGGGCACGGATCTCTTCCTCGGCCTTGCGAACCGACTCCCGCTGGATTGCGCGGATCTGCACTTCGGCAGCACGGATCTTTTCCCTGTCAGGCTCGGCCGAATGCGCTTCCCGCTCGAGCTCGCGGCGAAGGCGCTCGATTTCGTCGGCGCCCGGGTGGATCCGGCTGTGAGCCTTTGTCCGGATCTCGTGCGCCAGTTTGCGGATCTCTTCGGCATGGGCCTGGATATTCTGCTGCGCCTCCCGGCGAACTTCTTCGCGCAGTTTCTCCATTTCGGCGCGCAATGGTTCGAGTTCCTTCTGCAACTCCGGTCGACCCAGTGAGGCCGGCGGCGCCGGTGGGAGAGGGGGTGCGGGTGGGACCGCCTGTTCCGCGGCAGCGGGCGGCACGGGCGCGGCCGGGGGCCCCGGCTGCCGGGAGAGAGCCGGTGGCGCGGCGAAGACAAACACCGGCTCAGCCAGGGCGACGAATATGACGGCGGCGATGACGGCCAGAATGGCCGCCAGGCCTGCTGCTGTTGACCCTTTCGCGCTTCGGTTGTTGTGAATCAGCATCTCTATTCTCCGGAATACCTGTTTGCGCTCTGAGGCGGCGGCAGGCGCCGGTGCGGTCCCCGCCGAGGCGAGCCCCGCCAGCCGGGCCAGGCAGGCCGCATCGGATCGGGCGGGGCCGGTCTGCGCGACAACCCAGTCGTCGCAAGCGATCTCGCGGTCGAGATTCAGGCGCCTTCCAATCCCCCAGACGGCAGGATGGAAAAACAGAACGGCTGCGGCAAGCTCTTGGCCCAGCTTCGTCCGGTCATCCCAGCGCCGGACATGGGCGAGCTCGTGGAGCCGGATGTGGCGGGCTCCCTCATCGCTGAGCTGGACGAGCAGTTCCTTGAAGAACAGGATCGCCCGCCGGATGAGTCCCGCTGTCATCGGCAGCCGGATCTGACGGGAGATCAGCAACGCTGGGTCCCGTGCAGCCGGCGTGTGAGCGCGCCGGCCGAGCCACCGCGCGGCGTCCGCTCCCCCGGCCGGCTCGGCCTCGGCCTTGATGCGCAGCAGGCTGCGGCCGGCGCCATAAAGTCTCACCACGAGGACGGCTGTGCCTGCCGCCCAACAACGGAGCAGAAGTGTGATCACGCCGCCGTGCGCATCGGCCGGGATTCGGACCCTGAGCAGCGGCTCGGCGGGTTCCGCGGGCTGTAGACCCGGGGGCCAAGCAACCAGCGACGCCCGCAGTTCGGGCGTTGGAGGAGCGGTGTCCCGCAGGCCGGCAGCGACATAAGAAAACGGCAGGGCGACAGTCACTGCCAGGGCGATCTACCACACCGCATCCCGAGCCGAGTCAGCGCTGCCAGCAGCAGGCCTCGCCACAGGCTGTTCCGCAGGCCCTCAGCCGTGAGCCGGGTCCAGGGCTCCAGCCTCTGCACTACGCCGGTCATCGGCTACTGCGGCTCCTCGATCATCTTCCGCAGGCGTCTCAGGTCCTCGGCATCGAGGTCCTCATTCTTCAATACGCTGAGCCGTAGCAACCGTAGATCGAGAAGCGGCATCTGTCAACTAAACAATTAAGACTTGGTCTCCCCCCGGCCGCTTAACCCCCGCTGCTCGCTGATATGCTAAAGCGATGCGATGTGCAAGGACCATGCGAACCGCGAGAGCGCTGGCCTGCCTCAGCATGGCGCTGGCGGCCGCCGGCTGCGGCGCGTTTCAGGATGAAGGGACGCTGATTTTCGGCCCGCAGGACATGGAGCGATTCCGCACAGCGGAGGCAGGCGGCCCGGCGGCGCTGGAGTTTGTTGAGGCGCGCGGCCCCGGATTCCGGCGGGCGATGCGGCTGGCGCCGTCCGGCACGCGCGACGATCGAAGGACAGTAGTGGCTGAGGCGCCCGTGGACAGCGCCCTCCGGATCCATGACGTACTCCTTGTTACGTTCTACATCCGGGCTGCCGCCGGCGGGCCGGGCACGGAAGCCAAGGTCGAAATCCGGATGGAGCCGGGGCCCTCGCGCTGGTCGGGTCCCTTGCGAATGGCAGCGCCGGCCGCCGTCGAGTGGAGGAAATACGAGTACCCGTTCTATCTCATCCGCGACTACAAGCCGGGAGAAGCCAGGCTGTCGTTTCTAATGAGGCCGGATTCGGCCGGGGTGGAGATTGGCGGGCTTCGGCTAGTCCGCTACGGCCCGTGGAAGCACAAGGCCGAGTTGCCCTGTACCCGGCTGAATTATGCCGGCAGCGAGGCCGGCGCGGCCTGGCGCAGGGAGGCGGCCGAGCGGATCGAGCGGATCCGAAAAGGCGATCTGCGCGTGGTGGTGAGCGACCAGACAGGCGCGCCGATTCCCGGTGCCGCTGTGTCGGTGAGGATGAAGAGGCACGCCTATGGCTTCGGCTCTGCGGTGAACCTGCGAACGCTTAACGGGGAGCGCTACGGCGTGACGCCGGACGAGGTGTCGATTTACAAGGACCGCCTCACGCGGCTGTTTAACAAAACCGTGTTCGAGGGAGCGCTGAAGTGGCCGGCGTGGATTGTCGCCGAACGCAGGGAAGCGGTGATGCAGGCAGTTCAGTGGCTACGCGAGCAGGGCTTGTCAGTGCGGGGCCACGTGCTGGTCTGGCCGTCCTGGCGTTGGCTGCCGGAAGAAGCATTCCGATTGCGAGACAATCCGCCGGCCTTGCGCAGGCTCGTCCGCGGGCACATCCGGGAGGAGGTGACGGCCCTGAAGGGGCAGATCGCGGAGTGGGATGTAGTCAACGAGCCATATTCCAACCGGGACCTGATGGACATCTTGGGCGACGACGTGATGGTCGAGTGGTTCCAGGAGGCACGCCGGGCCGACCCCGGGGCAAAGCTTTACATCAACGACTACGACATCCTCACCATTCGGGACCGCCGGCACCGGGACCACTACGAGCAGACGATCCGGTTTCTCCTGGAGAAGGGGGCGCCGTTGGACGGCATCGGGTTGCAGGGGCACTTCAAGAGCGAAGTCACGCCACCGGAGGAGGTGTTGTCCGTGCTGGATCGCTTTGCCGTGTTTGGCAAGGAATTGCAGGTCACGGAATTCGATATCGACACCGTGGACGAGCAGTTGCAGGCCGACTACACGCGCGACTTGATGACGGCCGTCTTCAGCCATCCGGCGACCGTGGGGTTCGTGATGTGGGGTTTTTGGGAGAAGAGCCACTGGATCCCGAGCGGAGCGATGTTCCGGCTGAGCTGGGAACCGAAGCCCAACGCGAAGGCGTACGAAGAGTTGGTGTTTCATGAGTGGTGGACGGACGAAGGGCTGCAGACCGACGCCGCCGGCGAGTGCGCGGTGCGGGGCTTCCTGGGGCTGTACGAAGTCGAGGTGCGGGTGGGCGACAGAACCAGCCGCACTCAGGTTGAGCTGGGCAAGCAGGGCGCGACCGTGCGGCTGAGCCTCTGACGCGGCGGCCCGGCCGCGCGGTGGTATGGTAGGGAATTTCGGAAGGAGATGACAGATGGCGGTCGTGGCCGGTGTTGATTTCGGGACGCTCAGCGTACGGGTCTCGATTGTGGACAGCGAGCGGGGCCGGTTGGGCTCAGCGGTGGCAGAGTTCCCGCTGCGTCGCAAGAAGGAAGACCCGGACCATGCCACCCAGAGCCATGCGGACCACATGAACGGTCTGATTCGAGCGATGAAGGAAGCGATCGCCGCGGCCGGCGTCCAGGGCGAAGAGATTGTTGCGCTGGCCCTCGACACGACGGGATCGAGCGTTGTGCCGGTCGGGGAAGGCTTGGAGCCCCTGGATGATTATTACCTCTGGTGCGATCACCGGGCCAAAGGCGAGGCGGACGAGATTACCGAGAAGGCCCATCAGGAAGGGCTGAAGGCGATCGAGTGGTGCGGAGGCGTTTACTCCTCCGAGTGGGGCTTTTCAAAGCTCCTGCATTGGCTGCGGAACAACCCCGACAAGCGCGACAAGATGGTCACCGCCCTCGAGCACTGCGACATGGTGGCGGCAGTGCTCACGGGTGTGCAGGACCCGGATCAGGTTCCGCGCAGCATCTGCGCCATGGGGCACAAGTGGATGTGGAATGCCGAACTGGGCGGCCTGCCGCCGGAGGAGTTCCTGGTCAAGGTGGACCCACTGCTGCGTGGAGTGCGGGAGAAGTTGAAGGGCCGCTATGCGGCCTCTGACGCCATCGCCGGTCGCCTGACGCCGGAGTGGGCTGAGAAGTTGGGACTGAAGGCGGGCATACCGATCCCGGTGGGCGCGTTCGACGCACACTGGGACGCCATTGGCGCCGGTATTCGGGAAGGCGACGTGGTGAACGTCGTGGGTACATCTACCTGCATCATGGCGATTGCCGGCCGGACGGAGCTGATTCCGGGCGTTTGCGGCGTCGTCAAAGGCTCGATCCATCCCAAGTACACGGGCATCGAGGCGGGGTTGTCGGCCACGGGCGACATCTTCGACGCGATTGCTCGCCGGGCGGGCGCTACTGTCGCTGAACTGTCCCGCGGTTTGGAGAGTTGCCGGGCGGGCCAAACGGGACTGCTGCGGCTGACATGGGACAACGGCGACCGGACGGTGCTGGTGAATCCCAACCTGGGCGGTATCACCTTGGGGTGGAACCTGACGCACTCGGCCCAGGACGAGCTGTTCGCGGCCATCGAAGGCACGGCATTCCACACGCGCATCATTCTCGAGCGGATGGCCGAGCATAATGTGCCTATTCGCCGGGTGATCAACGGCGGCGGCGTTCCGCAGCGCAACGAGACGCTGAACCGGGTCTACGCCAATGTCTTCAACAAGCCGGTGCTCGTACCGGAAAGCGAAGTGACGAGCCTGGGCTCGGCGATCTTCGCCTTCCTGGCGGCAGGAGTGTTCCAGTCGATTGAGGAAGCACAGGACAAGCTTTGTCCGAACTACCGCGTGGTGGCGCCGGATCCGGCTGAGAACCGGGTTTACGAGGAGCTCTACCCGCACTACCGGAAACTGTATTTCGCCTTCGGCCGGCCGCAGTCCGAGCCGCTGGCCCTCGGTGACGTGCTCCCCACCCTGAGAGCAATCGCCCATCGACGGCAGGGCGGGTCCCGCGCCTAAGCACTCATAGCGGGGAAACCGGCTTGGTTTCGGTTCCGGTCCAGATGCGCGCCGCCAGGGAACTGTCCGGGGGGAGGCGAACGATCGACGGCTTGAGCACCAGCAGGGCGTCGGCTGTCTGGCGGTCTGTGGTCGTTTGCCGGAACAAGGCGCCGAGGTAAGGGATCTGCGACAGGCCGGCGATGCCGGTAATGGCCCGGGCCTCGGACTTGCGGAACAGACCGGCCATCACCGCCCACTCATTGTCCTTCAGCCGCACGACCCCCTGGAAGGCGCGATTGGCGATGATGGGAATGCCGTTGATGCTGTCGCCCGCCAGAACCTTGAACTCACTTTCCACCTCCAGGGTCACTTCGCCGTTGCCGTGGACATAGGGCGTCACCTTGACAACCACCCCGAGGTCTTCGAAATTGATCGTCGGGGGAGGAGTGAAGACTTTCCCCGGACCCTCGACGGGGCCGAAATAGCCCTGCGTCAGGATGGGGAACCGGTCGCCGACATGGAGGGTAGCCGGCTGGCCGCTGACGGTCCGGAGCTGGGAGCGCAGCAACGTCCTTGTGGAAGTGCGGGACATGCTGGCCAGCAGTTCGGCATCGCCGATGCCCAGGCCGAACAGGTTGAGGCTCAGGCCGGGCAGCCCCAGCGGGATGGATCCCATCGAGCCGGCCGGTCCCACAAACTCGATCCCGACGGAAGCCGGCAGACGCAGACCGTAACTGAGGTTGGAGCCTTCGACCACCTCGAGGAAGTCGACCTCGACGACGACCTCAGGGCGGTGATGCAGCAGTTGGTCGAAAACGGCCTGGGCCGGCCTGACCTTCGACACGCGATCCCGGATCAGCACCAGGCGGCGCTGGGAATCGACCGTGAGTTTCTGGATCTCCATGAGCTGCTGGACGGCCCGGGCCAGTTCCTGGGTCTCCTGGATCGAGACAGTTTCCGGGATGGGGACGACCACGGCGACATTGTGCTCGAGCTCCTGCCTCTTTTGTTGGGTGTCCTGCGCCGCCAGAAACAGGCGCTCGCCCACCGGCACGATGAAGGTGTTAGTGGCCGCTTCCAGAGTCCGGAGCGCCTCCCGGTAGTCGGCGCCGCGAAGGCGAAGGCGGACGGTTCTGCCGGGTTGGAAGTCCGCGTCGAAGATGACGGCCAGACCATAGGCGCGCGCCACTTGCTCGAAGAGCTGTCGCGCGTCGCCGGTCAGGTCGAAATCCTTCCCCTCTGCCCGTGCCTGCAGCTGAACCGGCGGCAGCGGGCGGCGGGCTTCTTTGAGCTCCTCCGGGCTGATTGTGCCCAGGAGGTCGGCGCCGTCCCCCCCGCCGTCCGACACGGGCGATTCTTGCCCGAGCGCCGCCGGGGTGACGCCGATCTCCGTCAGTGCCTGGGTGCGGAGGGCGAAGCTGCGGGCCCAAGCATCGGTGTCCCCTCTTGGATCCAGCGCAGCCGCTTGCGTGTACCAAATATAAGCTTGGGCGATCTGGCCGGCCTTTTCCGCCTTTCTCGCCTTCCTGCATAAGTCCTTGGCGGAGTCCCGGGCCGCCGCCGTCCCGGCGAGAAGACACATCACAGCCGCTAAGCGAACCAGCGCCACTGCAATAACTGACGCCGAGGGCAGCCAGAGCGTGGAATAAACGCCGGGAAGCGTTTTGCCGATAGATGGCCTGGAAGAGTCATGAGCGTGACGTCACTGGCCGGGGTTCGTTCGCTATTTGCACCTGCCGTCCCGCAGACGATGGAGGAACTGCGACTGCCGCAATCTCTCGTGCTGGACTTGGTTTTGCGGCGGCTGCTGCTGGAGGGGATCACTAGCCTCCAGGGTCTGAGCAAGAGCTTGAAGCTGGCCATCCCGATTATCGACCAGGCCTTTCGGCACCTGCGGAGCCAACAGTTGCTCGAGGTCAAGGGGATGATCGGCAATGACTACCAGTTCACGCTGTCGCGGGCGGGCCGGGAGCTGGCGACGGACCGGTTCCAGGTTTCGCAATATGCCGGCGCGGCCCCGGTTTCGCTGGACGACTACCATGCCGCGACCCGGGCCCAGGCAGCGCGGGTCCGGGTGGACCGCAAAACGCTACGGGCAGCTCTATCCGATCTGGTTGTAACCGACAAGCTCCTCGACCGGCTCGGCCCGGCGCTGATCGCCCAGTCCTCAATCTTCCTTTACGGGCCCTCGGGCAACGGAAAGACCAGCGTCGCCGAGCGGATGCTCCGGGTCTACCAGGACGCGATTCTGATACCCTACGCCGTCGAGGTGGACGGACAGATCATCAGCCTGTATGACCCGGTCGTTCACCACAAGCTCGAGTTGGACGACCCCGATATCGATCCGCGGTGGGTGTTGTGCCGACGGCCGTGCATTATCGTCGGGGGCGAGCTCGTGCCCAGCATGGTCGAGCTCCGGCTGGACGAAACCTCCGGCATCTACGCCGCCCCCCTCCAGATGAAGGCGAACAACGGGATCTTCATCATCGACGATTTCGGGCGCCAGTTGATGTCTCCCAGAGACCTGCTGAATCGCTGGATCGTGCCGCTGGACCGGAGAGTGGACTATCTGACGCTGCGCTACGGGGTCAAGTTTCAGATCCCGTTTGAGCTGATGGTGGTCTTCTCCACCAACTTGAATCCTGCGGACCTGGCCGACGAAGCGTTCCTCCGCCGCATCACCAATAAGATCCTGGTCGATGCCGTCGACGAAGAGACCTTTGACCAGATCTTTCACCGGGTGGTCGCCACCCGCAAGGTTCCGGCCGAGCCCGGTTGCGCCGAGTACCTGCGGGCGCTGTGCCTGCGCGACGGCCGGTCGGAGTTGCGTGCCTGCTACCCTTCCGACATCTGCAACATACTCATCTCGATTAGCGAGTACGAGAAGCGGCCCGTGCAGATGACCAAGGCTGACCTGGAGCGTGCCGCCGACCTGTATTTCGCTAAAAGCGTCGAGGTGCCGGACTAGGGTTGACGCTTGCAGGGTGTTGGGCGTCGCGGATCATCCGGTTTCCCCGGCCAGGGGATGACCGCAAAGCCGGCACTGGGTCCGCCGCTTCGCATTGAGCGCGCCGCAAGACGCGCAACGCTGATACATGAACCGGGCGAACCAGTGAGTAAGGCAGGCGGACAGCAGCAGGATGCCCGCCACCAGAACGGTGCTGAGCAGGGTTTGACTCACCGCCGGCGGCCCTTACCAGCCCGCGGGGGGAGGCAGCCAGCCCCGCGTGAAGTAATCGCTGAGAGTGAGTACGAGCAGGATCACGAGCCACAGACAGCCGGCCGCGACCACCACTTGCGTGAGCGGCTTGCTGTGGCGTACGTGCATAAAAAAGAGGGCCACCAGCAAGGCCTTTGACACCGCGATCGCCAGCGCGGCGACGATGCTCAGCGCCCCGAGATCCATGGTGGAGACCCACACCGTCAAGGCTGTGAGCAGCATCAGGGCCGCGAAGACCGCGAAATATGTTCGCTTTGGCTCGACGTGGTTAGTCATCTCCGGTGGCCGATCAAATACAGAAGCGGAAACAGGAAGATCCAGACAATATCGACGAAGTGCCAATATAGGCCCATCACTTCCACGGGGCCGAAATATTCCGGCGAGTACTTATTCGCCCGCGCCTGAAAGATGAAATAGACGAGTAGCCCGACACCGACGACCATGTGGAGGGCGTGCATCCCGGTCATGGCGAAGTAGAAGCTGAACATCATCTGCGCTTCCCGGGCGTGCGGGCCCTCGAAGAGGAACGACGGCCCGGGAATCAGGTGCTCGACATACTTGTGATGGTACTCGAACACCTTGATCACGAGGAACACGGTGCCCAGGGCGAGTGTACCGATCAGATATCTGACCACCGAACGGTTTTGCCCCAACTGCGCCGCCCTGACGGCCAGGGCCATCGTCAGGCTGCTGGAGATGAGCACAACAGTGTTGATGCCGCCGAGGGTCCAGTCCAGGTGGAGGCTGGCCGCGGCAAACGCCTCTGGGTACGCTGAGCGGTAAACCGTGTAGCCGGCGAACAAGCCGCCGAAGAACATGATCTCGGTAACCAGGAAGACCCACATTCCGAACGTGGAGGCGTCCCATTGTTGAGCCAGGTCGTCGAACTGGTGCGCCAGGGCGGAATCAGACTCAGCCAATTTCGATCCCCTCCTCGTGCGAATACACGTACGGTTCCTGGGTCACCACGGGCGTCCGGTCGAAGTTGTGCGGCGGAGGCGGCGACGGCGTCTGCCACTCGAGGCCCGTGGCCCCCCAGGGATTGGGGGGCGCGGGCTTGCCGTAGCGCATGGACCAGATCAGGTACACCATCGGGATCAGGTAGCCCACACCGAGGATCGAGGCGCCCGCCGATGACATCACGTTCAGCACCTGGAACTCCTCGGGGTAGGCGTGATAGCGCCGCGGCATTCCCAGGTAGCCGAGCACAAACTGCGGAAAGAAAGTGAGATTAAACCCGACGAACAGCACCAGCGCCGAGAAGCGTCCCCAGCCCTCCGGGTAAAGGCGACCGCTGATCTTGGGCCACCAGAAATGGATCCCTCCCAGGTATCCCATGATGGCGCCGCCGACCATGATGTAGTGAAAGTGCGCCACGACGAAATAGGTGTCGTGCAAGTGGATGTCGGTGGCCAGCGTGGCCAGGAACAGACCGGTCAATCCCCCGATGGTGAACAGGCCGATAAAGCCGAACGCATACAGCATCGGCGTCTGATAGACGATGGAGCCGCGATGGAGTGTGGCGGTCCAGTTGAACACCTTGATGGCGGAGGGAATCGCCACCAGAAAGCTCAAAACTGAAAAGACCATCCCGGCGTAGACCGACTGTCCGCTGACGAACATGTGGTGGCCCCAGACAAGGAACCCGAGGACGGCGATGGCGACGCTGGAGCCGGCAATGAAGTTGTAACCGAAGATCCTCTTTCGTGAGAAACACGTCACGAGTTCACTGATGACGCCCATACTCGGCAGGATCATGATGTAGACGGCCGGGTGAGAGTAAAACCAGAAAAGGTGCTGAAACAGAACCGGGTCGCCGCCCAGGGCCGGATCGAATACGCCGATGCGGAACAGTCGCTCGAGCCCGACCAGCACGATGGCGATGGCCACCACTGGGGTGCCGAGAATTTGGATTACGCTGGTGGCGTAATGCGCCCAGACGAAAAGCGGCAGGCGGAACCAAGTTAGGCCCGGCGCCCGCATCTTGTGGATGGTGACGATGAAGTTCAGCCCGGTCAAAATCGACGAAAAGCCGACAATGAACACCCCCACCGCCGTCGCGATCACATGGGTGTTCGAGTAGGTGCTGCTGTAGGGCGTGTAGAAGGTCCAGCCGGTGTCGACGCCGCCGGCCACGAGCGCGTACAGCGTGAACAGTCCGCCAAGGACGTAGATGTACCAGCTCAGCAGATTGATCCGCGGAAACGCCAGGTCGCGGGCGCCGATCATCATCGGCACGAGGAAGTTGCCCAGCACCGCGGGCACGGCCGGGATCAGGAAGAAGAAAATCATCACCACCCCGTGCATGGTGAACATCTTGTTGTAAGTTTCCGGCTGCATCAGATCCCCGGCGGGCGTGATTAACTCCAGCCGCAGCACGACGGCGAAGGCCCCGCCGAGAAAGAAGAAGAACGTGATGCTGGCCAAGTACAACAGGGCAATGCGCTTGTGGTCTTTGGTCAGCAGCCAGGATTTGATTCCGTAATCGACGTTTAAGTAATGCGTCGGCGTTTCCGCGCGCGGCTCAATGACGGTCGTGCTCATGGCTCTGTGTCGATCCTTTCCCTGGGCGCCAGCGATTTCAGGTACGCCAGGATCTGAAGCAGGCCCTCCTCAGTGATTTGCCCTTGGAAGGTCGGCATCTGCGGGCGGAACCGGGCGACGATCTTCGCGTTAGGATTCAGGATGGATTCGCGGAGGTAGGCTTCGTCGGCGACGACGCGCTGCCCCGTGGCCAACAGGACGCTGGAGCCATACAGACCTTCCAGCACCGGTCCTCGGGCCGGGGCGTCGGGCCGGTGGCAAGTGTGGCAGCCGAGCCGCTGGAATAGCCTCTGGCCTGCCTCGGCCATCGTCTCGCCGGTGGCGGCGCCGCTCAGCCAGTTTTCGTAATCCACCGGCTCCATTACGTAAACCCAGCCCTTCATGCCGGAGTGCTGGTTGCCGCAATACTCGGCGCAGAAAAGGTGATACTTGCCGGGCTTGGTGGGCTGAAACCACAGTGTCGTATATCTTCCCGGAATCACATCCATCTTCACGCGGAATGCCGGGACATAAAAGCTGTGGATCACGTCTTCCGTCGCCATGGTCAGTCTTACCGGGCGGCCCACCGGCACGTGCAGCTCGTTGATCTCGCGGTGGCCTTCCGGATGCTGCAACTTCCACATCCACTGCTTGCCGACCACGTAGATATCCATAGCTCCGGGCGGAGGGTCCGCGTTTCGGAAATAGATCGCCGTGCCCCAGCCGAAGATCGAAAGGGCGATGATGCCGGGCACGACGGACCAGAACACCTCCAGCCGGAGTGACCCGTGTGTGGGTCGCGGGATCTCATCGGGTCTTCGCCGGCGATATCTCAGCGCGAAGTAGAAAATCAGGACAAAAATCAGGATCGAGAAGAACGCGCTGACGCCAACGAGGAGGAAATACACCGAATCGACGCTCTCGGCGATGGTCGACGCGCGCTCAGGAAACAGCGGAAAATCGGTCATCGGGTTCCAGTTTCCTCCTCCGGTCCCGGCGGAACATGATCAACAGGAACGTGGCCAAGGCGACAACCGTGGCTGTTCCCAGGAGGCGAATGACGTTCATGATCACTAGGCCATACTTGCCGGTGGCCGGATCGTAATGAAAGCAGTACAACAATACCTGGTCCACGGGGTTGCCGATTCGCCCCGCCGAGGCCTCCACTAACGCCAGGCGCAGATCCCGAACCGGATATTCGATCCCGTAGAGATAGCGGGCAATCCTGCCCTGCGGCGTGACCACCAGGATGCCGGCCGCGTGCGCGTACTGCCCCGTCTTCGAATCGTAGGTGTAGCGGAATCCGGCTGCTGCGGTGAGCGAGCGGATCGAGGCTTCCTCACCCGTCAGGAAGTGCCATCCTTGAGTGGCCTCGGAACGACCGTAGCTGGTCAGGTATTGTTTCTTCTTCTCCGCCGCGAGATCCGGCCCCTCGGTGGGATCAAAGCTCACCGTCACCACGTCGAAGTCCTTCCCCACGGTCAATTCCATCGCGCGAAATGTGCGGAGCAGGCCATTCAGGACCATCGTGCACAGCATCGGACATTCGTAATACACAAGCGCAAGAATCACGGGTTTGCGGCCGAAGTAATCGCCGAGCGGCGCCTGGCGCCCGGTTTCGTCGCGAAACTCCGCCTCCAGGGGCAATAGCTCGTTCAGGCGTTGATCGATGCCTACGTCGCGGAGCGATGCGGGCGCCGTGGACTGAGCACCGGTGACGCTGCCGCACAGGGACGTCACACAGAGCACTAAAACCAGGCGGCGTGCTTTCATTCCTTACTCTCCCTCCGGGGAGCGCGCGGGCAGTCCCCGCTCCGCAATCAGATCCATCGCCCGGTCGACCGGTATCCGGACGATGCCACCTTGCGGGTCGATCCACCCGTAGCTGTTCAACAGGGCGTCCTCAGCCGCCCGCAGCGCTTCGAGGTCGGTCTCCGGCTTGACTTGCAGGCGCGGCGCCGGCGGCTTCTCCGGCCCCGCCGCCACCGCCGATGGCACGGGACGCGCGACCGGTCGCCGGGCCAAGTACTCGAACAGCAGCCACATCGCCACCAACGCAAAGACCACCAGCGTGAACAGCCCGGCGCCGAATCTGACCAGGCTCGGAATACTGGCGTCTCGCTTCTCGTAGGCGCTCACCCCGTTCCTCCTTCCGCGGCCGCGCTCTGGACGGGCGGGAGCAGCGCGCGCCGCTTCAATTGCCGCACAAATGTTGCCACCCAGAGGCCGCCGATGCCGGCTGGGGCCAGCAGATCCATCCAGTGAACGTGGAGCTCGCCGGGGTGGAAAGCCGGAGTTACAACCCAGAAGGTGTCTACGAAGCGAACGATCAGGATCCACAGCGCCAGCCGCGCCAGTATCTGAAATTGCCGTTTATTCCGCCGGGAAAGCAACAACAGGAAAGGCACAACAAAATGGAACGCCACCAGAAAGGCCGGGACCCAGCCCCAACCGCCGTGAAAGCGGGCCAGATACCAGGGAATTTCTTCCGGCAAGTTGCCGGACCAGACGATCAGGAACTGGGAAAAAGCAACGTAGGCCCACAACATCACAAACGCCAGCAGCAAATTGCCCAGGTCGTGTGAGTGCTGCGGCCGCAAAGCGCCCGCCATCGGCGGACGGCGCGCCAGCCAGACCACCACCAGGATGGCGAGGGCCAGCGCCTCCAGAGCTTGCCCGATCACGAAGACGATCCCGTAAATCGTCGAGAACCAGTGAGGCTCCAACGACATCACCCAATCGACTGAGGCGAACGTTACCGTCAGGCCGTACAGCACCAGCCCGGGACCGCTCAGTTTCCTCAGCCGCCCCTTCCGCGTGTCCGGGCCCATCCCGTCTTCCTCGGCCGACCACCGTCCCAGATAGTGGACAAGACCAAACCAGGTGAGGAAGTAAAACAGCGTCCGTCCGAGGAAAAAGGGAACGTTAAGATACGCGCTCTTGTGCTGTAACAGCTCGTCCGCCGCGACCGCTTCCGGTTCGGCCCACACATACAGATGGCGCAATCCCAACAGCACCGGAACCAGCAAAACCAACATGAGCGGCAGCGTTCGCATCCCCGATTCCAGTGAGCGGCGGATCACATGGCCCCAGCCGCCGCCCACCAGATGGTGCAGCATCAGGATGGCGGCACTGCCGAGAGCGATGCCGGTCCAGAACAGGTATCCCACCAGGTAAGAGCGGAGGAACTGGTCCGGATCAGCCACTGCCCCGGCGGCGCACAGCGCCAGCGCACCGCTTCCCGCCAGCAGTCCCCGGCGCTGGACCGTATCGAAGTCTCTGGGAGTGAATTCGCTCGCCTGCATTACTCTCTCTCAAGCTCCCGCCGCTGTGCGGCGGGGACGTCCGCCAGCGTCGCGGACTGGCTAAGCTGGAGGGCTCGAATATAGGCGATGATTGCCCACCGGTCGGCCGGACTGATTCGCGACGCATAACTCGGCATGGCGCCGAAGCCGTTGCTCATGGCGTCAAAAAAGAGCCCAACCGGTGCCTCTCGCAGCCGCGAGATGTGAAAAGACGGCGGGTGACGATAACCCCTCTGTACGACCATTCCCTCGCCGTTACCCACGCGGCTGTGGCACGGGCTGCAAAAGATGTCGTAGCGTTGCCGGCCCCGCTCGAGAACGGCCCGCGTTACCGGAAACGGGAAAGAGTCCGCGAACCTCCCGTTCGCCCGGCCCCGGTAGAAATGGTCGTCCAAACGCAACTCGCCGCGCGCCACCGTTCCGGCCACCGGATGGCGCGCCGACTTGCCATCCGGGAAGAACGCGCTGGGGGCCAGCGGCTTGTATTTCGGCTGGTTGTGCATGTCTTGCCGGCAGCCCCAGGCAAGCAGCGCTGCACACGCGCAGCCGATGCGCAGCATAACTGTTGTCTGACTGGGAAGGCGGTGGCGGTTGGGGCGGCTACGCTTCAACTTCAAAGACCTCCTTGGCGTGCGTTCCCTGCAGAAAGCGGCGGGTGTGATGGGGATCAAACTTCGGGTCGCGCGCTTCGATGCACAGATAAAAATGGTCGTGGGTGGCCAGGGCGAACCGCTCGGCGTTGAACACGGGGTGGTGCGGCATCGGCAGCCCGTTTAGCGCCAGCATCCCCAACACCGCCGTCAGCGCCGCAAACAGCACCGTGACCTCGAACGTGATCGGTATGAAGGAAGGCCAGCTATTGTACGGACGCCCGCCCACGTTGAGCGGATAGACGATGGTCTCCACCACCCACTGCATGCCGAATCCCGCCGCGCAGCCGGCCAGTCCACCCAACAGCACCAGCAATGGAAGCCGTGTGCGCCGAAAGCCGATCGCTTCGGCCAGCCCGTGGACCGGCATCGGAGAATAGGCATCCATTTGCCGGTAGCCTTGCGCGTAGGCCGACTCGGCGGCTGCAAGCAAGTCCCTCGGATTGTCGTACTCGGCCATCAGGCCATAGACGCGTGAACTCTTCATCCGCTAATGCCTCTTGGTGCCGCTGGCCGCCGGGACCAGACTCCGCATCTCGAAAATCGAGATCACCGGCAGAACTCGAATAAACAGAAACAGCAGGGCCAGAAACAGCCCGATCGATCCGATATACGTGCTCCAGTCCCACAACGTCGGGTGGTAAATGCCCCACGAAGAGGGCATGAAATCCCGGTGCAGGCTCGTCACGACAATGACGAAGCGCTCGAGCCACATCCCCACGCTCACCACCAGGCTGACCAGGAAGAGAGCCGCCGCATTGCCGCGAACGCGGCTCGACCAAAGCGCCTGCGGCGCCAGCACATTGCAGGCCAACAACGCCCAGTAATAGGCCCTGTACGGGCCCTGGATGCGGTTGGCGATCATATACTGCTCGTAAGGGCTGCCGCTGTACCACGCCATGAACGCCTCCATCAGGTACCCATAGGCGACAATCAGCCCGGTAGCCAGCAGAATCTTCCCCATGTTGTCCAGATGGCGCATCGTCACGAAATCCTCCAGCCGGTATGCCTTTCGCAGCGGGATCGTCAGCGTCAGCACCATGGCGAAACCTGCATAAATGGCGCCTGCGACAAAGTACGGAGGAAAGATCGTGGCATGCCAGCCCGGGATAATACTCACCGCAAAGTCCAGGCTCACCACCGAGTGCACGGAAACCACCAACGGCGTGGCCAGGCCGGCCAGCAGCAGGTAAGCTGTCTCGTAGCGGTACCAGTGCCGGGCCGAACCCCGCCAGCCCATGGCCAGAATTCCATAGGCGATCTTGGCGAACCGGTTCTTGGCCCGGTCGCGCAACGTCGCTAAGTCCGGAATCAAGCCGACGAACCAGAACAGCGCCGAGACCGTCGCGTACGTGCCCACGGCGAAAACGTCCCACACCAGCGGGCTGCGCGGCTGAGGCCACGTCCCCATGGTGTTGGGGTACGGCAGCAGCCAGTACGCCAGCCACGGCCGGCCGAGATGCATCAAGGGGAACAGGCCGGCACAGGCCACGGCGAACAGCGTCATCGCTTCGGCAAACCGGTTGATCGACGTTCGCCACTGCTGCCGCAACAGCAGCAGAATGGCCGAGATCAAAGTCCCCGCGTGGCCGATCCCGATCCACCAGACGAAATTGATGATGGCAAAGCCCCAGCCAACCGGGTGATTGATCCCCCAGATCCCCACCCCGCGCACCAGCAGGTAAGCCATCGAGTACAGCAGCGCCAGCGTCAGCAGGAACGCCGTCCCGAATCCCAGCAGCCACCATCGCGGCGTCTCCCGCGTCAGCACGATGGCGCTGATGTGATCGGTGACCGTTGCGTAGGTGTGGCCCGGCGCGATGACCGGAATTTCGTGATCGACCGCGGCCGGGTTCGGATTCTGCCGTGGTTCCATGGCCTCAGGCGCTCTCCAGTGCCGGATTTGGGTTCCGCAGTCGCCCAAGATACGTCGTGCGGGGTCGCGTACCCAGATCGGTTAGAATTCCGTAGTTCCGCGGGTCCTTCTTCAGTTGCGCCACCCTGCTGTCCGGATCGTTGATGTCTCCGAAGACGATCGCTTGGGCCGGACAGACCGCCTGGCAGGCCGTCACGACTTCGCCGTCCCGGATCCGGCGGTCTTCGATCTTCGCCTGGATCCTGGCCGCATTGATGCGCTGCACGCAGTAGGTGCATTTCTCCATCACGCCGCGGCTGCGCACGGTCACGTCCGGGTTACGAAGCAATTCCAGGCTGCTTGGCGACGACCAGTCCGAGTACAAAAAGAAGTTGAATCGCCGCACCTTGTAAGGGCAGTTGTTCGAGCAGTAGCGGGTCCCAACGCAGCGGTTATAAACCATCTGATTGAGCCCCTCCTCGCTGTGGACGGTGGCCGCCACCGGACAGACCACCTCACAGGGCGCGTTCTCGCAATGCATGCACGGCACCGGCTGGTGGTGGACTTCCGGATTTAGCGGATCGCCCTTGTAATACCGGTCGACGCGGATCCAGTGCATGTCCCGTCCGCGCGCTACCTCCTGCTTGCCCACGACCGCGATGTTGTTTTCGGCCTGGCAGGCTACAACGCAGGCGCTGCACCCGGTGCAAGCGTTTAGATCAATCGCCATCCCCCAGGCGTAACCCTCTGTCGGGAAGCCGGGATACAGGGTCAGTTCCGGCTTCGGATCGTGTCCGTAACGGTGGACGAAGTCGGGGTCCCGGCGGTATTCCTCGATGGTCGCTTCGCGGACCAAGTGCCGCCCCTCCATAGCGTGATGGTGCTGAGTGGAGGCCAGCGGATATCGGTCAGCCGTCTTGCGGATCTCCAGTCCCCCGCCCGACCACGGCGCGTCCGAAGTTCGCAGCGCGTAGGCGTTAAATCCCGCGCCATTCGCGAGGCTGCCCCCGCGGCTCCGGCCGTAGCCCAGGTGTACCGTCACGGCGTCCTCGGCATGCCCGGGCGCCATCCACACCGGCGCGCGCACACTGCGGCCGCGGTAATGGAGTTCCACGACATCCCCGTTTGATAATTGCAGCCGCGCCGCTGTCGGCGGACTGACCAGCGCTGCGTTATCCCAAGTCAGCTTGCTGAGCGGCTTCGGGAGTTCCTGGAGCCACCCGTTGTTAGCGAACCGCCCGTCCCAAACCGTGGGATCCGGCCGGAAGCATATCTCCAATCCCTCGCTTCTGGCCGCTGGCGGCAGCTCGGCAAGGTTGCCGCTTTGCAACGCCACTGACTTGTGAGGAAGCGCCGTGCCCGCGATCACCCCTTCGTGGAGGGCCGTTCGCCACCAGCGTTCAAAGTCGCCGCCCGGATGCCGGGCCTGCCAGTGCTCCCGGACAAGATCATAGTCAGATTTGGTCGGCTCGCCCAGCCATGCGGAAAGCACCTGGATGGCTGTACGGCCGGCATAGAGCGGCTCAATCAGGGGTTGGAGGATCGTTACCGTTCCGTCAAACGCTCGTGCATCGGCCCATGCCTCGAAAAAGTGTGCCTCCGGCAAATGCCAATGGCAGCATTCTGACGTTTCGTTGTCGTACAGGCCCAGGTGGATGCGCAGTTCCACCTTCTCCAGATGGCGCCGGAAATCGAAGTCGGCCGGGGCGTCGTAGACGGGATTCCCTCCCAGGATCAGTAGCGTGGAGACTCGGCCGCGGCTCATGTCTTCCACGAGTTCGGCTAACGAGGCCAGCTGATTGACCGGCTCCGCCTCCACCGGCTCTGTGTAGTGCACCGTAATCCCCGCATTCCCCAGCGCATGATTGATAGCATGAGCCAGTGCGTGAACGGCCGCGGGTTGTTGGTCTCCGGCGACTACCAGGCATCTGCCCCGGTGTTGCAGCAGGTCCTCGACCAGCGCCTCCAGCCACGCCTTCGGAATGCTCGTCTCGCCCGTTCGGACGGCAACGCCGAGGCGCGCAGCGACGGCGCGCGCAAAGTTCTCGATCTCGAAAGCGCGGACAGCGAGCCGGTGATCGGCCATGGCGCCGGTGATCGAAGTGCCGGTCTCCAGCATGTAGAGCCGGTTCATCCGCTCCGGGCGGCGGCGGGTGCTGAATTCCCGCGAGGAGCGCACGCTCGCAGGTCCCGAACTCAGAAAGTCGCAGTCCAACGACACGATGACGTCGGCCTGCTCGAAAACATAGATCGTGTTCACCGCTTCGCCGAACGCGATCCGCGCACCCTCTCGGCCCCCATCCCGGACCACTGGTTCGTACTGATGCCACCTGGCCTCAGGAAACTCGGTTAGCAACCGCCGCATCAGAGCAGCCTGCGTCGGCGATGTCACGGTTTCGGTGAGAATTCGAAGGCCCGCTCCCCGCGCGGTTGCATACTGTTCTCTTGCCAGGCTAACGGCGCCCAGGAAGTTCACCCAACTCGAGATCCGGCCGTGGCGGATCACAACTTTCGAACGGTCCGGATCGTAGAGAGTCAGCACGGCGGCTTGCGCGAAAATGTCCGTGCCTCCCAGGCTGGCCGGGTGCTGGGGATTACCCTCCACCTTGGTGGGCCGCCCCATGTGGCTTTCCACCAACACACCGCTGGCGATGCCCCCTAACGTCGTGGCCGTGGCATAGTACAGCGGCTTGCCAGGCACGATCTCTTCCGGGGCGCGTACATAGGGGACGATCGTCTCCGTCGGCTGTTTCGTGCACGCGGTCAGGCCCGCCAAGCCGAGCGAGGCCCCCAACAGCCGCAGAGCTTGGCGCCGGTTGACGCCGTCCGTCCCGTCCGTTGCTGCAAACGGGAACTCACTTTGCAGGTATTGCTGAAATTCGGGTGTCTGGGCCAGTTCCTCCAGGCTTCGCCAGTGCTCAGCGGCATTTGCGGAGCCCGGCCGCGGCCACGCGGTGGCGGCCGGCAATGGTCCCGTACTGTGTTTGGATCGACTCATCGGTGACACACGGAACAATCCGTCAGCCTCTGAATCTTGTATTCCCGGACCAGCCGCCGGCCCAGCTCCAATGGATCCTCCCGGGGAACCCAGTCCATGTTGAACACCTGTTCCCGTGGGCGGACAAACCGTTCGGGGTGGCGATGGCAGTCCAGGCACCATTCCATGTGCAGCGAATTTACTTTCCACATCAAGGGCATCTCGTCTACCCGGCCATGACAGCTCGCACACCCAATGCCCTTCTTCAGATGGATGCTGTGATTGAAATACACGAAGTCGGGCAGATCGTGAACGCGTGTCCACTCAATCGGCCGCCCGGTGCGGAAGCTCTCACGAACCGGCTCCAGGATCGGGCTGTCCGCCCAAATCTGAGAGTGGCAGCTCATGCACGTCTCGGTCGCCGGCATCCCGGCAAACGCAGAGTCCTCCACCGAAGTGTGGCAGTATCGGCAGTCGATGCCGATCCCACGGACATGATGCTTGTGGCTGAAGGGGACCGGCTGAGGGAGCGCCACTCCCTCGCCGGTCACATAGGCCGAGCTGTTAATGCCGTACAGTAGCCACAGGACGCCGGCGGCCAGAAACACCGCCCCGTAGATGCTGATCCGGGAGATTGTGTTCGTGCTCGGATGGAAGATCTGCGACATCCCCGGGCCCAGTTCGTTGTCCGACCAGCTTCCCTCTGTTGCCAGACGAACAGGATAGCACCAGTATACGGATTTGACCGCTCGCAGGGCAAGGTCTGGAAGGACCCCCGGTAGGCGGCGGCGGGGGAGAGCTTCAGCAAACTCAGCGCCGCCGGTTTTGCCGGCCATGGCGTGAGGCGAGAAATCTTACGTCGGGAGAGCCATTACAGTCCGGCAAGAATGGTTGCTACGCGGGGAGAACTCTGTCTGTAACCACCTGAAAATATTGAGGATACCGGCAAAAAACGATTGACAGCGCGCCCGTGCTGAGCTATACTCACGGTGTCGCGGCGGTCACGCACTTTTCATAGCTCGGAGATAGAGGATGACGGCCGTACTGATGCTCGTAGCGGCGCTAGTGTACCTCGTGCCGTTCCTTTTTGCCGCTCTCGTCGTGCTGTTGTTGCTCGGTTTCGCAATCGTGGCGGGAAAATTCTCCACCCCGCAACGACAGCCCGGTCCGCTTCGCTCCCGCGCCTGCCAAAAGGCAGCAACTGCGGACTCTTTCCCGTCTCCGTCGCACCGAGTTCGTATTGTGAGCTTTCCTCAGCGCTGAGAGCCCGGGATTCTCGCCTGGACTTACTCTGCCCGGGGATTTACAATCAAGACGTGTCACTGAAGCCCCCGCGCAAGGCGGGCTACAGAGGGATGGGGATGGATGACGCCAGAACAACGCAATGACCTGATCCGGTTACTGGAGGCGGAACTCGATTACATCGAAGGCGGCGGTTACGGCACTCCGGCAGGGCAACCCGGCGCTGAACGGCCGGTCTTCTACCACAGTCCCGCCTGTATCAACCACTGGCTGGTGCCCGACCACCGGCCGGAATGCCACGACGATTGCATCCTGCTGGCGGCTGTGCCGGAGCAGCACAAAAACGAAGCGCTTCCTTGCCACTTCATTCCGCTGAACGATGCCGGCGACACAGTGAGTTCTTTGGAGAAGCGCACCGGCCGGGAACAGGTTGAAGAGGCTGTCAAGTCCTGGCTGCGAACGACGATCAGCAAGCTCAAGGCCGGCGAAGACGTGCTGGGTGTAACCGACGTAAAGTACTGAGCCCTGTCGGGGTCGTCTGTTGCGCTGCCGAGATGCAAGGCCGCCGCCTTTTCCCGGCTGGCTTCGAAGAGCTGTTCCCGCTGCCGCTCATCCCGAGCTTGCCGGTACGCTGAAAGCAGCTCCTTCAATGAGGCCAGTTCGTTGTGCAGCCCCGCGTTTTCGATCGTTGGCGTGAGGTAGGAGATTAGCTCCGCGTGGGAACGCCTCTTGACAACGCTTCTCTCCGACGGGCTGTTCACACTGTAGAGGTGGATATTGGTGAACTCTCCGATCAGCCGGTCGGGCGGCGCAGCGCGTCCGGGCTCTCGGGCGGGCGCGTGTGATAGCCTCCGCTTCTCAGCCTGCACAGGATTTCCCACAAACTCGGAAATACGTCCAGGTCAGCGGCCGTGCCCAGGTCGCCCCTGTTGGGCGGGAAACAGTAGATCAGATACGCCACGCGCACATCGCCCCGCGGCAGCCGCCGCAGCCGATTCCACCGCGCCACGCCGAGGGCAATGCGGCACCGCTCCGGCATGGGTTCGGGCTGGTCACCCCCGGCGGGCGCCCCGGCGAAAACGACCGGTTCGGTGGCGCCGTCGATTTCAGGGATTGCCGCCTGCATGGCCGCCTGGACGGGATTGAGCCGATCCGGCTGGCGGCCCAATCTTCGATGGGTTGCATCTCCGGACTCACCGCCGTCCGGAGCGGGCGATTCAACTTTGTGAGATAGTCAACAGCGGCGGCGCTGTCGTTCCTGGCGGGATCGCCCGCGAAGCCGAAACCCGTGAGCGACAGCACTGGGCTGACCCGTGCGGACCCCGCCGCCGAGTCCAGCAAAAAGGCTTCGCAGGCCCGGCGGTTGTCTATTTTCGTACCAGCGCCGCTATTGGTCGAACGATGCGAATGCCGAGGGCGCCTCGGGGTGATAGATTCCCATCACCGGCCGGCTCTCCGGCGGATCCACACGCCGGCCTCGGGCGTGTCCCGGTACGTACCGCTGCACGGCGTATAGGATCATCGAGCGGATATTGGCCGGTGTTGGCTGAAGGAAGTAACAGTACAGCGCGAGGTAATGTTTGACTTCTGCCGGCCTCCCTCATGCGGGCGGGAGCCGGAGAGCCGCCGGCAGCTTGCGGATCCATCTCAGATAGGGTGTGGGACAGCGCGCCTGGCGTGAATCGTCCATTGCCGCGGGGTCGCCGGCAGAGCGAGGACCCGCTCGTTGGTGGCTGCGTGCGCGGTAGAAAAGGCCCGGCCGGCGCGGCGGCGCCGTTCGTTCGAGCAGCGGCGCCGTTCGCGCGGCTTGGAGTGGCGGCCCCTGGGGCAGCGAGGGCGGTGCCGTCTCATCGTACCCTTCATACAAGTGCTAAGACAGACGAGCCAACAAACAGCGCCTTCCGCCAGAACATGGAGTTCGCCTTAGATCTGGGTCGCGCCTTCTTTGAGGCGGATCAGTTCCAGATCGAGGCCCGACATCTCTTCCAGAACGGCCATGGCTTGGTGGTGATTCCGCACCCATTCGGCGCCCACGGGCAGCAGCTTCTTGGGCACCTGGACCTGGAGCGTGCGGCCCTTGGCGTAGCTGACGCTGAGGTACTAAGCAGGACCGTGCTTATCGCCCCGCCTGCACTTGCAGCCTGGCTTTCCGCATTGCGTCAAACGCTCAATCAACGACGCGCGCAGGACCGGACCGAAGCAGGAAAGCTGCCGGAGGAGTTTCTGTCGGCGAGGCATGAGCCGGTGCGCTTGGGGGTCTCGCCGTATCTCAACCATTGACACAAGTGCTACGACAATGCATGCATGAAATTGCATCGGCGGCAGTCTTAATATCCGACCAGCACCTCGACCGAGTCGCCTGCCAAGAAAACCAGGGACGGCAAGCGTCAGGCGGCGAGGGGCGTCCGGCATACGGTCCGTGCTTCGCTCTATACGGCTGCTCCTTCGCATTGCCTGCCGCAACAGCGTGGATCGATACGAGCTGTGGGGCCGTTACGGCACGTATGGGTGAGCTGGATCGCGCCGTTTTCCCAGTAGCCCCCGAGGTGGCGATGAGCGCCGCGAATGCGTAAAAGCCGCAGTCTGTCGGGATTTCCCTTCGATCGGCCGGCGCCTCGGCGGCTGCCTTCCTGTTCTTCGTGTCGCCGGCCGTCTGGCTCTAGTGGATCGGGGGAGCCTATCACAGCGGGTTTGGAGAGAATGCCGATCAAGCCGCCCGGTACGTGACCGGGCTGAAGGTGCAGATACATCACGGGCGGATTTCCGCAGCCGCCGTTGGGATACGCGAAAGAGTACTACTGAACGCCGGGTCGCGGGCGGCTGCGGCCGGAGGAGCGGATCTGGTTGACGGCCCGCTCGAGGCGCGCGGCTACGTCCGGGTGTTGAGCGGCGAGGTCCGTGCCCTCCGAGGGGTCCTGGCTGAGATCAAAGAGGCGATAGGGTTTGCCGAAGGGCTCTCCGAGCGGCTTTTCCCTGCCGCCCGAGCCGTTGCCGAGGACAAGCTTCCATTTTCCGTCGCGGATCGCGAACATGCCGTTGGCGGAGTGATGGATGACGGGGGCGCGGGGCTCGGCCCAGGGCTTGTCCTCCAAAAGCGGCAGGAAGCTGAAGCTGTCCTCGGCAGCGTCGGCCGGCAGTGTCGCGCCGAGAATCTCCGCCGCGGTGGCGAAGAAGTCGGTCAGGCAGATGGTCTCGGCGCAGACCGACCCGGGTTTCACGCGGCCGGGCCAGCGCACGAAAAACGGCACCCGGTGGCCCGCCTCCCAGATGTCGGCTTTGGTGCCGCGGAAGATGTGATTGGCGCGATGGTGGGAGGCGCGGTAGGCCTGGATCGAAGGATCCGAGACGTGGTCGGGCGCGTCCGGGTCATCCAGGCGGTACATGAACGAGCCGTTATCGCTGGTGTAGATTACCAGGGTGTTGTCTTTGACGCCCGCCTTCTCGAGCGCCTTCAGCACCTCGCCCACAGTCCAATCGACCTGGACGACGAAGTCGCCGTAAGGCCCGAGGTTGGTCTTGCCCCGAAACCTGGGGTGCGGGAGCACCGGCTTGTGGGGCGCCGTCAGGGCGAAGTACAGGAAAAAGGGATGGCCTGAGGAGGCCTGGCGGCGGACGTAATCAGTGGCCTCCTTCAGCAGATCGTCGAGGCAGTTCTCAACGATCAGGTCGAAGGCGCGGGGCCCGGCGCGCAAGAACGCGGGGAAGGGCTGCGCGGGCTGTTGGAGGATCGACGGGCTGGTGATGCGTCCGTCGCGGATATAGACGTAGGGCGGGAAATCGAGCGAAGCGGGAATGATGAAGGAGAAATCAAAACCGTGTTCGCGGGGTCCGTCGGTGATCGGCCGGCCGAAATCGTACTCCTTTCCCGACTTGGCGAACCCGAGTCCAAGGTGCCACTTGCCCACCACGGCCGTGTGGTAGCCGTGCTGCTGGAGGTAGGACGCGACCGTCAGCCGTTCGCGCTCGATCAGGGGCGTCCCATAGCCGTCGAGGACGCCCTTCTTCAGGCGGGTGCGCCAGCAGTAGCGGCCGGTGAGCAGGCCGTAGCGAGTGGGGGTACAGACCGCCGACGGCGTGTGAGCATCCGTGAAAGCCATGCCCGAAGCGGCCAGGCTGTCGAGGTTCGGCGTCGGAATCTTCGAGTCGGCATTGAGCGCGCGGACGTCACCGTAGCCCATGTCGTCGGCGAGGATGAAGACGATGTTTGGTTTGCCCGCGGCCATCGCCGCGGCCGCCGCCGCAGCGAAGGCGATGCTTGTGGCGAGAATCTGCATGCTCTTGCCGCCCCAGGCGGCCGAGCAGCGGCTCAAACGGCCTCAGCAGCCAGACTGCCGGCCGCCGGACGGCCCCGAAGGGCGATGATAGAAATTGTAAGGCTTCAGCCTGCGTTTGTAAATATAGAGCACGAGGTCCTCCGGGCACAGGCAGGCCGTGGGCTCGGGCAGCAGGTAGACGAGCCCGTCGACCTCGACCATGTCGCCCTTCATAAAGTAGGCGGGATACTGAACAGTCTGGAAATCCGGCATCGCCACTCACTTCCTTCCGCGTGGGGGCAGCAAGTGAGGGGCCAATGGGCTGATCCGCCGGCCACTGACTGAACTGCAATGGGGTTTGGCGGCGGCGAGCACGGCGACTGGTGGCGTTGCATATCGGAACGGATAAGCGCGGCAGCCTGAACAGTCAACTCGATCAGCGGCCGATGGGAAACCGCCCGACAGGCCGGCCGCGGTGACGATTTCTGTATGGCCAGTCAGCTAATGACGGGCACCTGTTTCTCGCGATAGAGGAACTTGTCGGCTCTGGCGATCAGCTCCTCAGCGGCTTCACCGTAGCGGTACTCAGCCGCTCCGACTGAGGCGTGTACCTCCAGCTCCCAATTCCGGCCGTTGGCGGAAAGCTGGTAGGGTTGTTTACAGCAGGCGGAAAGACGCCGGGCAATACCGAGAGCCTCCTCCATCCGGCAGCAGGCCAGGAGAACGAGGAACTCATCGCCTCCCCAGCGGCAGACGAGGTCGCCGGGCCGGACGTTATCGCCCAGGCGGCGGGCGAACGTCTTCAGCACCATGTCGCCCGCCTGATGGCCCCAACGGTCATTGATGGCCTTGAAGCGGTCCAGATCGAACATCAGCACGCTGAACGGCTTGTCTGACTGTGTCCAATGATCGAGGGTTCGCTGGCCCGCCGCCCGGTTGCCCACGCCCGTCAAGGCATCGGTGAAAGCGAGCGTCTCAGCCTGCTGGAGCCGCTGCTCGAAGGTCTGGAGCTCACTTTGTAGCTGCCCCAGAGTCGTGCGGCGCTCATCCTCGATGGCCGCGATGCAGGTCTTGAGCTGACGGACGCCGTCGGCGAGGCGGGCGCGGATTTCGGGGAGGCTGTCGAGCCGGCTGAGGCTGGACAACTGGTTGGCGAACTCTCCCAGCCGGGCCCCATGACTCTTGTTCTGGGCGGTGAGCGTAGCGACCATCTCGCCGACGATGCGGAGGATCTCTTTGACTTCTTTCACCTTCTGTTCGAGGATGGCCGCCGCTTGTTCGCAATGTTTCTTGAGCTCGGCATCGAGCGCCTCGCGGGTCGCCTCGAGATGCTCGACGGTGGGATTTTCACCCACTTCACGACGCAGGCCGACGAGGCGGCTGCGGTGCGAATGAACCAGATCGTTGTCGACCGGCACCAGATGCGCAGCGATGCTGCCAATTGCCGAGCGGTAGCACCCGACTGCCGTCCGGGCCTGCCGCTCGAGCTGCTCGAGGGAATCGAGCGATTTCTTCAAAGAGATCATAACCAGCTTTGCCGGGCGTACCGCGCTTCTGGGAGATTATCGGATGGGAGCTTGCAATAGGTTAGGGTTACGGGGGCCTGACAGCGCTGGCAGCTTCACCGGAAGAGGCTTTCGGCCATCGAGACGGCATCCAGGTAGGCATCGGAGGCAACCCGGAAGGGGAGATGGAGGGATGCCTGAAGGGCCTCGACGGCCTGCCAGTCCGCCTTCTCGTAGGCCCGTGCCAGATCGAGGGCTGTTCGCAGCGGCGACGCCCCGGCGCCATCGTTGGCCAGCGCCGCGCGGACGTCGCCGGCCAAGTGAAAATCTTCCAGAATTCTCTCGATCGGCGTGTCGAGCACCGCGTCGAGCAGGGAAAACAACCCCATCAGAAACAGTTCCGGGCCGCGGCGGGCGTGCGCCACCCAGGGGCTGAGCAGTTCGCAGAAGCGCCCGCGAATGACGGCGCTGACCAGGAGCTGGTGGGGCTTGTCCGCAGCTAGGCTGCCGAGCACCGCCAGCGTGATCCACTTGCATGCCTCATACTCGCCCAGCAGCGTCAATGCATGGCGGACCGAGCTGATTTGGCCATTCCAGTCGAAACAGGCGGAGTTCATATACCTGAGCAGCCGGTAAACGAGTGACGCCTCGTACTTGATCGACTCTTCCAGACGAGCAAGGTCTAAATTCGGCCGGGTGATTTCCTTCATGATCCGCAGGTAGGCCAGCTTGAAGCCGGGGACCTGCCTGGCGGAGACGATGGTCGGACGGCTGAAAAAGTAGCCTTGGAAGAGCTCATAGCCGAGTCGGCGGGCCTCGTCGAACTCCTGCCGGGTTTCGACCTTTTCGGCCAGCATCCGGATGCCGCGGCGGGCGTAACGCCGCGCCAGATCGCCCCGGCGCTCCGGTGTCGTCAGCCGAAAGTCGACCTTGATGATGTCGGCCAACTCAATCAGCGACCGCGCATCGCGCTCGCCGGTAAAATCGTCCAGAGCCAGCATGTAGCGCCGTTGCTTGAGCCGGCGGCACGCGGCGATCACCCTTTCGTCCGGCTCCACATCTTCCAGGATTTCCACCACCACCGACCGGGTCGGAAGAAGCTCGGCGTATTCGTCGATTAGCATCTGGCGGTCGAAATTGATGAACGCGGGGCGGCCGGCGGCGAGTAGATCAATCCCGATCAGAAAGTAGGAGTTGGCCAGCACGCAAGACGTGGCCGTCGTGGAATCCACGCCGTCCATGGCGTTGCGCAGCGACGACCGGTAGAGCAGTTCGTAGCCATAAAGCTGCTGGCGTGCAGTCAGGATCGGTTGCCGGGCGACATAGACCTCGCTGCCGTTACTGGTACTCGGGGTGGCCATCACAGAGCTTCACTCTGTCTGTGATCGGTCGCATTGGGCCGGGAGTTCAGGCGCTCGATGTCAGGTTTGCCGGCGGGGGAAGCGGGCTGGCGCCAAGGGCTAGCGGAAGTTTTCCACCAGCATCAAATCTGAATCGACGGCAACCTGTCCGTTGAGGAACCAACGGCCGTCAGGGGACACACCCAGTCCCGGACCTCCGCGGGTTGGCCGGTGAGCCAGCGGGAGGACTTTCGACATGCGGCCGCTATGGAAGTGGTGGAAGTAAACGGCCCATTCCGCATCGAGCGGCCGGTCGCCGGTCTCAAGGGGGTTGACGAAGTAGATCCCGTCGCTGACAACCTCCCAGTTGCCCCATCCGGATTGTAAGTTGCTGATGATCAGTCTCTCCTCGCCCCCGGCCGCGGGAACGCGCCAGAGGGAGGTTTCCGGGCCCCGCTGCTTGGCGTAATAGACATACCTGCCGTCCGCGGATTCGATCGGCCGGAAGCCGCCGTGCCGGGTCACCTGAACTGCCTTGCCTTCCGGTTCCGGCGCGGATTCCGCCGAAATCTTCCAGACTTGGTCTTGGCCCGTCCGTGTCGAACAGAAGTAGATCCACTTGCCATCCCGAGACCAGCTTGGAACAACGTCCTCCGCCGCGTTCGTTGTGATGCGCCGGGGAGTCCCCCCGGAAGCATTGATCAGGTAAATGTCGGCGTTTCCTCCGACGGTGGAATCGAAGAGGATTTGCGTGCTGTCAGGCGACCAGCGGGGGCTGCCGGCCACCCCCAGTGACGTGAGCTGCAACAGGTTGCCCCCGGCGGCGTCGGACACCCAGATCTCGACGTTGCCGGAACGGCTCGACGAGAACACGATGCGCGAACCATCGGGGGAGTACTGTGGGTTGCCATCAAAGCGGGTCGAGGACACGAACCGAGAAGGCCGCTTGGGATCCACGCCAAGCCGGTCGATGCGTATGATGTCATACGACGACAGGCGCTTGGAGAATGCCATCCGGTTGCCGGCGGGCGCCAGGGCCGGCTGGCTGGGGTTATCTCCCAAGGCCATCGGTTTCGGCTCCCCGCCGGAGACCGGAACCCGCCAAGTGGACCGCCGACCCTCTTCCGACAGCCGGGCGAAAATGAGGTAACGTCCGTCATTGCTCCAGGCCAAGCCCTCCGGCTGCCCCCCGGTGAAGGTGAGCTGCTTCAGTTCCCGGCCGCCGGCGGACGCCAGGTAAGTATCTCCCAGCCCGCCGCCGCGAAGCACGTCGAAAGCGATGGTCTGCCCGTCGGGTGAGAATACCGGCGATCGCACCTCGAGGGTGCCCGCCGGCCCCGCGATCAGCAAGCGCTTCTCCCCCGTGTCGACTGACACGAGCGTCACCGCCGGCGGCTCGTTCGGGGAGGGGCGGTCCGCCACAACCACGAAGCGGCCGTCCGCAGACCAGCTAATGCCCGAGCGCTCAGGGGCGTCAACCGTGGTCAGGAGGCGCTCCGAGCCACCGATCGGGGGGATGAGGCGGAGCTCGGCGCCCCGCGGCTCGCGCTCGCGGAGGAAGGCGATATGGCGCCCATCCGGCGACCACGCCGGGCTCGAATCCCAGGCGGGATTGTCAGTGAGCCGCAATGGGGTTGGCGAATCGATGAGCTTAACATAGATGTCGAAGTTGTCCTGGTCCGGCCCGTCCCAGGAAAAGGCGACTTGGGCGCCGTCTGGGGAGAAGGTGGCCATCTCCTCTCTTCCCGGAAAGCTCGTCAGCGGGATGGGATCCAGCCTTTCAGTGACCCCATCCTCCGGTCCCCGTACTCCGAACCAGTAGCCGGCGACCGCGACCACGGCCACAACAGCGGCCACGATGGCGGCCAGCCACGGTGTCCGCCTCTGCGGGCCCACCAACGCCATCGGAAGCTCGTCGGGGATCGTTGTGGCCGGAGGCGCCCCGAGATCTGCCAGCAACTCGCGCGCGTCCTGATAGCGCTCTTTCGGGTTCTTGGCGAGCAGCCTTGTGACGATTCTCTGGACGCTTTCACCAGCGCCGGCGCCGAGCGGCGGCGAATCTTCATGGACGATTTTGTAAAGCACCGCCGCCTCGTTCTCGCCCGAAAATGGCGGTCGGCCGGCGAGCATCTCATAGAGCGTTGCGCCCAGGGACCACAGGTCCGTGCGGCGATCTACGTCCTTGCCCTGCGCCTGCTCCGGCGACATGTAAAGGACAGTTCCGAGGCGCGTGCCCGGCTCGGTCAGCGGGTGCGCGCCCTGCTTGGCCAGCCCGAAGTCCAGGACCTTCACCTCGCCCCGGGCGGTGAGAAAGATATTCGAAGGCTTGATATCGCGGTGGATGACGCCGGCGTCGTGGGCGTGCTCGAGGGCGCGGGCGACTTGGATGGTGATGGCGATGGCCTCCTCGACGGGCAGCGGTCCGGCGTCGATCCGCTGGGCGAGGGTCTGGCCCTCATAGTAGGCCATCGCCAGAAACAGCCTTCCGTCGTCGGTCTCGCCGATGTCGTATACCGTGCAAATATTCGGGTGGTCCAGCCTGGAGGCGGCCCGGGCTTCGGAAAGAAGCCGGTCCTTGGCTTGGGCACTGGCCGTCAGGTTCCCGGGCAAGAATTTCAGCGCCACGTAGCGTCCCAGCCGCGGATCTTCGGCCTTGTAAACCACCGCCATGCCGCCGCGGCCGATCTCGCTGAGGATGCGATAAGGGCCCACTTGCTCGTCGTGGGCCGCCGGCTCGCTGCCCCGGTACAGCTTCTCCACACGAAACGCCGAGACAGTCTGCTCGAGAATCCCGTGGGACTTCTGATGCGCCGCCAGCAACGACTCTACGTCTTGGCGCAAGCGGGCGTCATCCCCACAGGCCTGCGCCAGCCAGGCATCGAGCTGCCCTTCGGGGATCTCGAGCGCGCTTTCGAATATCTCCCAGATTCGCCGCCAGCGTTCCGCCGAATCCATAGTCGTCACGGCAGAGCTACGATCAGTACTCGTTAGAGTATAGCGCCCGGCGGCTCTACGCCTCTCCATCAGCGAGCATGGACCAGCCGGATGCTCCGGAGCTTTGGGGACCGGGCCCCATCACTGTTTGATGTTCGGAGGCGCCGGGCCGAGCTCGATGCGGTCGATGAGATGCCCGTCAAGGGCGACGGCTTCCATGACGGCGCGGTCGCCCTCGATGCAAACCCGCACGTAGTGCTCGGTGCTTTCGACTTTCTGGGTGATTCCTTCTATGGGGGCGTCGACCGGATATAGCGGCGCGCCGCCGCCGCCGGTCACGATGTACCGCACGCCGTTTTTCAGGTGGTGCTGATAGTTATGGTCATGTCCGAGAAAGACGGCCGCTACGCGGTATTGCTCGAACAGCGGCACCATCGCCGTCAGGTGAGGGTTGGGTCCCTGGCGCCTCTTGACGGCGGTGAACGGCGGATGGTGCATGGCTACGAAGCGGAAGTCGGCCTTCCGGTGGGCCGTGAGATCCTCCTCGAGCCAGCGCAACTGCTCGGCCCAGAACCTTTCCTTGGCTTGCTCGCTCTCGGCGGCGTTGCCGAGGTCGCTGTTGAGGATGGTGAAATGCGCGCTACCCCAATCGAAGGAGTAATACGGGGTGGTGATGTCGAAAAACTCGTAGAAATGGCGGCTGTTGCGCTCGTGGTTGCCCAGGGCGGGGAAAAAGACGGTTTTGCGGAGCAGTTCACGCTCGATCTGAAAGAAGACGGGCCATTGCGAAGTGTTCGTGCCGTCGGCCACCAGATCGCCGGTGTGGAGGACGAAATCCGGCTCGACTTTGACAACCGCATCGACGATTCTCTGGTGCAGCGCGTGCCGGGTCCGGGTGTCGCCGTAAACGACGAACTGGAACGAAGCCGGGCCCGTGGGGGCGGTCTTGAACGAGCCCTTTCCTTCGTCGCGGCCCAGCACGTCGTAGTAGTACTTCTGCCCGGGCTTCAGATTGGTGAAGCCTGCCTTGTGCACGCGCAACGACGGAGACGCTTCCCTGAGCTCCTTCGGGTCAGTGCCGAGTCTGGCTTCTCCAGCCTGCGTGACCCACACTACGGTCGCCGCTCTTGGTCCCGCGTGCACCACGAACGGACCTCCGACAAGTTTCTCTTCCGACCCGTCCGCCGGGAGGGCGGCGGCGCAAGCCACCAGCGCGAGGAACGATCTGCGTACCATAAAGCAACCAATTGTAACTGAACGGCCGCCCTGACAGCGGCTGTCCGTGCCGGTCAGCCCCGCCGCCTGCCCCAAGGCTCATCCCGGGGGCGCAGGTACCAGTCGAGCGCATCCTGCGGCGCAAGGCGTGGCGGCTCTTGAGCGGCTTCCGGGTGGGTGTCGCGGAACCGCTTCAGCATCAGGCCGGTCAGCTCCTGCACCACTTCTGAGTTCTTTTGGGAGACGTCGTGGAACTCGCCGGGATCGCTTTCCAGATCGAACAGGCGCATGTATCGTCCGGGCGTGGGATTGTCCGTCTCGTAGCCGTCGTCGCGCTTCCGCTTTCCGGAGCAATAGATCAGCTTCCATCGCCCGGTGCGGAGGCAGGCTTCTTCGTTGTGCAGGTACTCGCTGAAGATGTGGTCGCGCGGGTTGTCCGGCTCGGATCCCTGAAGGGATGCGGCCAGGCTGCGGCCGTGCATGCCCGGCATCGGGCTGAGACCCAGCAGCTCGAGGATTGTCGGCGCGATGTCGGCCGACTCGGTAAGCGAGTCGACTACCGCGCCGCTTCGGACCCGCCCGGGCAGGCGGAAGATGAGCGGGACGCGCATGGCGTGCTCATAAAAGCAGTGCTTCTCGAAGCGGCCATGCTCGCCCAGTGAGTAGCCGTTGTCGCCCCAGTAGACGACCAGCGTGTTCTCGGCCAGGCCCAGCCGCCGGAGCGTGTCAAGCACCCGGCCCACGTTGCGGTCCATGAAGGCCACCGACGTGTAGTAAGCAGCGGCGATGCCTTGTTTGTCGGCGCCGGAGAGGTCACGAAAGATCAACGGAACCTGCCAGGCATCCTCCGGCCCAAGGCGCGGAACGCGGAAGCGGGAAGGCTCGAAACGATCGCGGTCCTCGATGGGGAAGTCGAACGGAGAGTGCGGCTCGTGAAAGCTCACCCAGGCGGCGAAGGGCTCGCCGCCCGCCTGTTCCAGGAACTCACATGCCTTGCGGGCGATGAACGTGCCCAGCATGTCCTCTTCGTAGCGCGGGTAGGGGAGCTTATCGGCGTTGAGCCAGATGCGGGCGGGATCGCGGAAGGGCCTCCACGGCGGCTTCGTGGCGACAGACGGCTCGGGCGGGCGCGGCTTCACCTCCTGCTGCCAGAGCCGCCGCATCGCGCCGTCGCACAGGGCGACGTCAAAGCCGTGCAGGCCCGGCTTTGGGTTGGTGTTGAAATGCATCTTGCCGAAGCAGGCGGTGCGGTAGCCGGCGGCCTTGAGATGCTCGGCCAGGGTGAGTTTTTCTTCCGACAGCGCCGTGCGCAGCAGCGACACGCCGGAGGCGTGGGGCAGCAGGCCTGTCAGGACGCTCTGGCGCGACGGGGTGCACATCGGATAGTTGACGTAGTGATGCGAGAATCGGGCCCCTTGCTGCGCCAGCCGGTCGAGGTGGGGTGTTTGGGCGAGGGCGTTGCCGGCCGCGCCGAGGACGTCGTGGCGGTGATCGTCGGAGATCAGGAACAGCAGGTTCGGGCGGCGTTTCGCCTGCGCGCAGGACAACGCGGCGCCGGCCATCGTTCCGAGGACGGTCCTACGGGTGAGCATAGTCCGATTTTACTTGGCCGATTGCGCGGGCACATTAGAATTGGAGTGACGGTGATGGGTCGATTTCGGCTGCTGCCGCTGTTGCTGCTCGCCCCGGCATTGCTGGTCACGCTGGGGTTGTTCGCCGGGGGTTTGCTCCTGGCCTTCATCCAGAGCGCGGGTTACTTTGCCCCCGCCGGCGAGCAGACCTTCACGCTCGCCCACTACCGGAAGTTGCTGGCTGACGGCGAGGTCCTGACTTCACTGCGGCTTACGTTTCTGGTGTCGGCGATATCGACTTTTGTTTCAGCCGTGGCCGGGCTTTTGCTGGCGCTGGCGTTGCGCGAATTGGCTCTCTACAGCCGGCTGTTTCGCACCTTGCTCCAAGTTCCTCTCGCGGTCCCGCACCTGGCCATGGCCGTGGCGCTGGTCAACGTGATCGCCCCCAGCGGACTGCTGGCGCGGCTCGGCCACGCGGCGGGATTCGTGGAGAGCCCGAACCAGTTCCCGCAGCTCGTCAATGACGGTTACGGGATGGGGATCGTGGCCGCCTATGTACTGAAAGAGACGCCGTTCATCGCCCTCATGACGCTGGCCCTGCTGGTGCGTGTGGGTAACGACTACGAAATGGCGGCAAAGACCCTGGGCGCCTCGGCGCTCCAGCGCCTGCGCTGGGTGACGTTGCCGCTGGCGGCGCCCGCGGTTGTATCGGCCTCGCTGGTCGTATTCGCCTTTGTGTTCGGGGCGTTCGAGGTTCCCTATATCCTCGGCCGGCCCTACCCGGCGATGCTGGCGGTGGTGGCGCAGCGGCGGTTCCTGGCGATCGATCTGGCCGAGCGGCCCGAAGCGCTCGCCATTGCGTTCCTGATGGCCGCCGTCACGGCGGTGCTGGTGGCGGCCTACCTGCGGCTGGCCCGGATCCTGATCGGGCTAGAGAGGCCGGCGGTGCTATGAGGCCGGTTCGTTCCAGGCCGCGACTGCGGCGCGCTGCGCTGGCGACCGCCGGGGGGCTGACGGCGGCGCTGGCTATCGTTCCGGTGTTGCTGCTGGGCGTGTGGTCGTTTGCGCGGGCGTGGTATTGGCCGTCGCTCGGGCCTCGGCAGTGGAGCCTGCGGGCATGGCGCTACGTTCTGGCGCCGTCGTCGGAGATCTTCGAATCGCTCCTTCTCAGCCTGGGCATCGCACTGGCCGTGTCCCTGTTGGCGGTTCTGGTTTCGCTCCCCGCCGCCCGGGCCCTGGCCCTGTTCGAGTTTCCCGGGAAGAAAGCGGTGCTGTTTCTGCTGCTGCTGCCGGTGCTCGCGCCGCCGCTGGCGGCGGCCATGGGCCTGCATTCGCTGTTCCTGCGGTATGGCCTGGCGGACACGGTCGCCGGCGTGATCCTGGTTCACCTGGTTCCGGCGGCGCCGTATGCGACGCTGATGTTGATGGGCAGTTTCGCGGCGTTCGACACGGACTGGGAGGCGCAGGCGCGCACGCTGGGCGCTTCGCGGCTGGCCGTGTGGCGCTACGTCACCCTGCCCGCCATCGCGCCCGGCCTGGCCGTGGCCGCCGCCTTTGCGTTCCTGGTTTCCTGGGGCCAGTATCTGACGACGCTGTTTATCGGCGGCGGGCGCGTGATGACGCTGCCGCTGAGCTTGGTCGTCTTCCAGCGCAGCGGCGATGAGGCGCTTGCCGCGGCCGTGTCAGTCGTCTTTCTGGTGCCTGCGGTCGGGGTATTCACCGTGGTGGCCCGGCATGTGAAGGACTATGCGTAGCGGTGTGCTGCTGGCCGCGGTGCTGACGGCTGCTTGCGGCGCGCCGCGGCAGCAGCCGTTTTAACAG
>FWPU01001398.1_pt1 | contig 72392 bp, 52 predicted proteins | sample 2228361 | NCBI WGS metagenome assembly FWPU01 (sample SAMEA103939777, study PRJEB20133) | metagenome | reverse complement strand
CGCCTCACACGCCACCTCCACGCGCTTACCGTACTTCCCGAAGACCCTTTTGAAGGTTTCCGGAGTGTTGTCGACCTTTTTTTAGAATATGGTTGGCTATGGTCAACTCCCCGATCACCCGATCCCGTTCAGCCAGCTCCCGTTCCAATTCCTGCCGAAGCAGGCTGCCAGGAACCGCCACTTCTTCTACGCCGTCGCCCAGAACATGTCGCTTTCCATTGGATGCTCAGCTTCCGCGCGTTCCAGCCGATCTTGGCGAAGGGCTTGTACCGCTTGGCGGCCCTTGAGGCATTCTTGTCGTGCTCGGCGGCCACCCAGCGGCGCACCTTCTCCGCCTCGGGCTCCTGATCGACCCGGTACTCGAGCTTCACCCAGTCCCCGACCCGCTTGGCGAGCATCGTGTACTTCGTCAGCTTCTCGTCCGCCTTGGAGCCCCGGTAGCCGTCGAGGATCGTCAGGAGCGTGAAGCAGGCCAGGCGGTCGGCTTCAGGGCGACGAACTCCTTCCAGTACGGGGGCCGGGCCCCCGCCTTGATGCGGTCCTGCTCCTTCAGGACCGTCTCGGTTACGGGTGGGAGGGCCATGCCCTCTCCGACCACCTGGGCAGGGTGCTTGGGATCGAGCGGCCCCGGGCCCCGTGGCTCCTCCTCCAGATGCGGCCGAAAGACGTCTCCGCGTAGCCGCCCAAGGACGGCAGGCGGCACGGCAAGAGCGCCAAGAACATGGATCGGCCGGCGCTCCAGAAGCTCCTGGAACTGGCGCGGGCACGGCTCGTGAAGGATATGGTGGTCACGAAGCTCGGCGCATCTCCCGCAGCCTTTCGAACTTCGTGAGGCTTGTCGAGGAGCTGGAGCGGTACGGCGTGAAGCCCGTCTCCCTCAAGGAAGACTTCGACTTCACCACGGCGGCGGGGCGGCTCCAGAGCCATATGCTGGTGGCGCTGGCGCAGTACGACCGGGAGATGACCTCGAACCCTACGCCTCCCACGTCCGCGCGGCCGACGCGCTCTACCTGGAACGGGAGAGCGCCGACGTCATCGTCCGTGAGTTCGCCCGCCTGGGCTACCGCACCAAGACGGGCTCGCTCTACTCGAAACCAGTCATCTGCCACATGCTCCGGAGCCCCATCTACGCGGCGAAACAGGAGCACGAGGGCAAGCTCTATGACGCCGGCTGGGAGCCGATCCGCCGCGAGCACGGCGACGAGCCGGAACGGCTGAAGTCCGCCGTCGCCCGGTTCGTGGACTGGCACGGCGGGGATAAGGGGGAGGGTCAGCTGGAAGTCTCGCTCTTCGCGCACCCCGTGGCGCTCTCGCCGGAGGCGGTCGAATACGACAGCGCCCTGCGCGTGGCAGGGCGTTGTTTCGTCCAGGGGGGGTTCATGGTGGGCGCTACAGGACTCGAACCTGTGACCTCTTGGGTGTGATCCAAGCGCTCTGCCAGCTGAGCTAAGCGCCCCCTGGAAACGGATCCAGTTTACGCGGACCCGGCGGGCAGTCAAGGAGAACCGCGCCGCTCACAGCGCCTCGAGGCGCTCGACGTGCTCGCCACGGAGCGTCCGCGGGTGGCCGCTGTCGAGGCGCAGCACGATCCCCTCGAGCGGATCCACCTCCTCGACGACCCCCAGGAGCGGCCTCCCGTCGGAGACGACCCTCACGCGCCGGCGCAGGATCGCGGAGCGCTCACGCCAGGAGCGCCGGAAATCCCGGAGGTGCCCCCCCACGAGGCGGCCGTACCACTCGTCCAGCGCCTCCAGAAGCGCGCGCGACACAGCCGTCCGCGAGACGCCCGGCCCCATCGAGGCAGCCCCCATGCCGGGGGGATGGGCGTTCACGTTAATCCCAATCCCCAGCACGAAGACGTCCGGCCGGCCCGAGATGAAGCGCGCCTCCACCAGAACTCCGGCGACCTTCTTCCCGTCGAGCATCACGTCGTTGGGAAACCTTATCCGCGCCTCGGCGCCCACCGCATCCGCCGCGGCAAGCGCGCCCATCGCCGTCACCAGCGGCACGCGATCGGCCCCGATCGGAGGCCTGAGGATGACCGAACAGAGAACCGCCTTGCCCCGCGGGGCCGACCACGCGCGCCCGAACCTCCCGCGCCCCCTGGTCTGCTCCTCGGCGAAGAAGGCTGTGCCCTCCGGCGCCCCGTCGAGCGCCGCCTTCCACGCCAGGTCGTTCGTCGAGGCGCACGTCCCCACGCACGCCACGGCGCGCCCCACGACCCTCACCCGCAGCCGGTCCCTTATCGCCTCCGGGGTCATAGCTCCAGCGAGATGTCCGCGGCGGGGACCGAGTGCGTGATCGCCCCGACGCTTATCCTGTCGACGCCGGCGCGGGCGACCGCCCGGACGTTCCCGAGCGTCACGCCGCCGGAGGCCTCTATCTCCACGCGCGGGTTGACGGCGCGCACGAGCCTCACCGCCCTGCGGAGCGCGGCGGCGCCGAAGTTGTCGAGCATGACCACCTTCACTGGGAACGTCGCGAAAAGCGCCGCCTGCTCCAACGTCTGGGCCTCGATCACCACGGAGGCCCCCGCGGCGGCCAGCTCCCACACCTTCTCGCGGAGCTCCTCCGGATCGCCCACCGCCGCGACGTGATTGTCCTTGATCATGACCCCCTCGTGAAGCCCGCCGCGGTGGTTGTACCCGCCGCCGCACCGGACGGCGTACTTCTCCAGCGCGCGGAGCCCGGGCGTGGTCTTGCGCGTGTCGAAGATCCGCGCGGGGCGCGCCAGCTCCACGAACCGACGCGTGAGCGTCGCTATCCCGGAAAGCCTCTGCAGGAAGTTGAGGGCCGTCCTCTCGCCGGCCAGCACCCGCCAGGCGGGGCCCTCAACCGACGCCATCGCCGAGCCGCGCCGCACCCGCCGCCCGTCGCGCACCCTCGGCGCCAGCCGGGCCCCCACCTGCCTGAAGACCTCCCGCGCAACGTCCAGCCCGCACGCCACCAGCTCCTGCCCGGCCACGATCAACCCCCGGACGCGGCGTTCCCCCGCGACCCGCGCCGTGAGATCCCGCAGCGCCCCGTCCTCCTCCAGCGCGCGGCGCACCACGGCCGCCACGCATCCCCGATCCTTCATCGGCCCTCCAGCACCGACCTGAGCGCGCGACCGATCCCCGACGGATCGTCCACGCAAACCGCCCCCGCCGACCGCAACGCCTGCGCCTTGGCCGCCGCCGTCCCCGCCCCGCCCTCCACCATCGCCCCGGCATGCCCCATGCGCTTGCCCGGCGGGGCCGAGCGGCCCGCGACGAACGCCACGACCGGCTTGCGAAACCCGGCCCTTATGAAATCCGCGGCCTCCTCCTCCATCGATCCCCCTATCTCGCCCACCAGGACCACAGCGCGCGTGCCGGGATCATCGCCGAAAAGCCGCAGCACATCCACGAAATCCGTCCCCGGGATCGGATCGCCCCCGATGCCCACAGCCGTCGACTGGCCCAGTCCCAGCGAGGTCAGCTGCCAGACCACCTCGTACGTCAGGGTCCCCGAGCGCGACACGACGCCGACTTCGCCCGGCCGGTGTATCTCACCGGGCATGATGCCCAGCTTCGCCTGCCCGGGGGTGATGACCCCAGGGCAGTTGGGGCCGATCATGCGTGTCCCCGTCCGGGACAGGAACGCGCGCAGGCGCGCCTCGTCCAGGATCGGTATGCCCTCGGTTATGCAGACCACCAGCGGAATCCCCGCGTCGGCCGCCTCCATCACGGCGTCGGCGGCGCCGGCGGCCGGGACGAAGACAACGCTGGCCGTCGGCCCCGTCTCGCGCACCGCCTTCTCCATCGTGTCGAAGAGCGGCACCCCGACGCCGCGGTCCGATCTCCAGATGGAGCCTCCCTTACCCGGGGTCACCCCGGCCACGATTCGGGTACCGTACTCCAGCATGCCGTTGGCGTGGGCGGTGCCGGCCGTCCCGGTGAGTCCCTGGACCAGCACACGCGTCTCCGACCCGACCAGGATGCTCACGGCCGGGCCCCCGCCGCCTCGACCGCCTTCCGCGCGCCGTCGGCCAGGTCGGAGGCGGCCATGACCCCCAGGCGGCTCTCCCCCAGTATCCGCCGCCCCTCCGCGGCGGCCGCGCCCTCCAGACGGACGATCAACGGAAGGGAAAACTCCGCATGACGGGCCGCCTCCACGATACCCCGGGCTACGAGGTCGCATCGCAGGATGCCGCCGAATATGTTCACGAAGACCGCCTTGACGGACGGGTTGGAGACCAGCAGGCGGAAGGCCCTCACCACCTGGTCCTGACCGGCCCCGCCGCCGACGTCGAGGAAATTGGCGGGCCTGCCGCCGGCCAGCATGAGGGCGTCCATCGTGGCCATCGCAAGCCCCGCGCCGTTGACCATGCAGCCGATGTCGCCGTCCATGGAGACGTAGCTGACGCCGGCGATTTCCGCCTGACGTTCCAGAGGATCTTCCTCCGCATCGTCCCTCATCGCCTCGATCTCCGGCTGCCTGCGCAGTCCGATCGCGCGGTCGTCTACGGACATCCTCGCGTCGAGCGCCAGGAGTCCTCCCGCCCGATCGATCCCCAGCGGATTGATCTCCAGCAGCGTGCAGTCCCTCTCCAGGTAGGCGCGGGCCATCAGCACCGCCAGCCGCGCGAAGCCCCACAGCGTCCCGCCCGAAAGGCCCAGCCCTGAGCCGAGGCGCCTGGCCTGAAACGTCCTGAGGCCTTCCGCGGGATCGACGTACTCCCTGAGGACCGCCCCCGGATCGGAGGCGGCGGCGTCCTCGACCTCCATGCCGCCGCGGGCGGAGGCCATCAGGACCGGCCGCCCCGCCCGGCGGTCGAGCGCGACGCCGGCGTAGAGCTCGCGGTACACGTCGGCGGCCGCCTCCACGTAGACGCGCCGCACCACGCGGCCGCGAGGACCGGTCTGTCTGGTCACGAGCGGATGTCCCAGCATGGCGCGGGCCGCCTCAGCGGCCTCCTGGGGGCTACGGACCGCGGCCACGCCGCCGCGTCGGCGAACGGTCCTGAGATCGCTCTCGTAAACGATCCCTCTGCCCCGTCCCCCGGCGTGTATCTGCGCCTTGACGACCGCGGCGGGGGCGCCGAGCCGGCGGAACGCCTCCGCCGCCTGATCCGGATTTTCCGCTGCGTGGCCTGGTGGGACGGGGATGCCGTGCCTACGGAGGATTTCCTTCGCCTGAAACTCGTGGAGGTTCACCGGTGGTCGTCTCCTTCTTCCGCGGCGGCGCGGGCTGGATGCCGCCCTTCATGCTGGGGGCGGTGATCTCGTCCTCCATCACCTTGCCGGGCTTGAACTTAACCACCTTCCTCTCGGGGATGAAGACCTCTTGGCGTGAACGCGGGTTGCGGGCCAGGCGCCCCTTCCGCTCGATCACCTCGAACACGCCGAAGTTGCGCAGCTCCACCTTGTTGCCCTTCATGAGGGCCGCCAGGATCATGTCGAGGGTGCCCTGCACTATCCTGCGCGTCTGGGCGATCTCCTCGTCGTACTTTTCCGCGAGCGTCCGGACGATCTCGTTCTTCGTCAGCGTGTCTCCCACGGCGCCTCCGTGGAACTCACGTCACTATTACATCGGCGGCGGCGGACGTCAAGGAATTGCTTAACCTGGACGGCCGAGCACGTCGAGCATCGTGTAGAGTCCGGGCCCGGCGCGCGCCAGCCACTTGGCCGCTTGCAGCGCGCCGCGGGCGAAGATCTCCCGCGAGCCGGCCCGGTGGACTATCTCGATGGACTCCCCGAGGGTCCCGAGGATCACCCTGTGCTCCCCCACCACGTCGCCGGAGCGCACCGAGTGCACCGAGGGGCGTCGCCCCGCGGCCGCCTCTATGCGCTCCGCGAGCGTCTTGGCGCTGCCGCTGGGGGCATCCTTCTTGAACCGGTGGTGCGTCTCCACTATGTCGACGTCGTATCCCTCCCCCAGGGCCCTGACGACCTCTGGGACCAGCTTGAACATCACGTTCATGCCGACGCTCATGTTGGCGGAGAGCAGGACCGGGATGCGCCGGGCCGCCTCGACGATCTCTGCCAGCTGCGCGTCGGTGAAGCCGGTGGTGCCGATGACCATGGGGGTGCGGGTCCCGAGGCACTCCTGCAGCCGCTCCATGGTACCCTGCGGCGAGGAGAAGTCGATCAGGACGTCGGCCTTCTGGCGGAGCGACCTGACGACGCCAGGCGCCTCCGCGGCGTCGATCGCCGCGCACACATCGAATCCCGCCCCGCCGGCCAGGGAGATCACCGCCCGGCCCATGCGCCCGCAGGCGCCGCTGACGGCCAGCCGCATCAGTCGGCGAGCCCCTGGAGTACGGCGTCCACGTCCACGTGACGGCGGACGAGATCGACGACCCTCTCGATCTTCCGCGCGTCGGAGGGCGAAACCTTGAAGTCTGAGGCGTGCACCTGGCTGACGACGGTGTAGGCGTCCGGCTCCACCTGGATCACGGGGATGGTGGTGCGCCGTATCATGCGGGTCACCATGTCGGAGAGCCGGCCGGGGCCGGTGATCACTATGGAGGAGAGCGTGAAGTCCTTGCGCCCGCTGATGTACATGGCCGAGAGGGCCGCCACCAGCACGTCCTCGCGATCCACGGGGCATATGAGCGTCACCTGGCCGCTGAGCTGGTGGAGCGCCGTCTGCGCGCTCATCGCCCCCAGCACCACCTTGCCGAGGCTCTGGCCCATCCCCTGTTCGCCGTTGAGGACGGTTCCCTTGAAGGCCTCGTACAGATTCATCATCGTGGCCCTGGCCAGTTCGTTCTCGTACGGGATCGCCCCCAGGAGTTTCACATTCATGCTCCCCAGGACGCGCCCCATCCATTTGTGGATCCGCTCCATCTCGTGCGGGTAGGCCTTGTTGACGACGACGCCCAGCATCTCGACGCCCGCACGCTCCAGGTAGTTCTTGTTGAGGATGATCTCGTCGGTGGGCTGCCCCACGCCGCCGGAGGCCACCATCAGCACCTTGGCGTTGAGGGTCTTGGCGACGAAGGCGTTCGATATCCCGAAGGCCGATCCCGCCGCCGCGTTCCCGGTCCCCTCCGCGATCACGAAGCTCTTGTTGGCGGCGACGCTGAGGAACCCCTTCTTGATCTTTTCGAGGACCTCCTCGCGGCCCTCGCGCGATATCCACTGGGAAGGGAACCCGTCGAGGGAAACCGGCCCCATGTCCTTGACGAACGCCGGGATGTTGCACGCCTCCTTTATGAGGGCCACGTCGCTGTCGATCTTCTCCCCGGCGAACTCCAACGACCCCTTCCCCACCGGCTTGATGTAGCCGATCCGCCGGACCCGCCGCTCCAGCGCGGCGATCAGCCCCATGGCGAGGACGGTCTTCCCCTCGCCGTGGCGGGTGGCCATGATGAAGAGATTCTTCACGGAGGCTGGATTACACCACAAAGGGGCCGCGAAGACAAAAGGAATCGGCGCCGCCGGGCGGCGGGGCTTTCATTTGACACGCCGCGCGCGACGCCCCAGAATGCCCGCGTTCGGCCGGAGGCAACCGGGGGTGCAAGTCTCGATCCGCGCGCCGGGATTCAACCTGAGGCACACCCTGGAATGCGGGCAGTTCTTCCGCTGGACGCGCACCCCCGAGGCGTACGTCATCCACGCGCGCGGCAGGCTGCTGGAGGTCCGCCAACAGGGCGATGAGCTGCTGGCGGCTGGGGCGCCCGAGAAATTCGTGCGCGACTTCTTCGCCCTCGACCACGACGCCGGGCGCGTCGAGGAACGGCTTCGCCTCGACCGGCGCCTCCGTGAGGCCGTGGAGATATATCGCGGGCTGCGCATCCTGCGGCAGGAGCCATGGGAATGCACGGCGGCCTTCGTGACCTCCGCCGCGTCGAACATCCCGCGGATTACGAGGAACCTGTCGGACCTCGCCCGCGCCTACGGCCGGCCGGTGACGGTGGGCCCTTACCGATCCCACGCCTTTCCCCGCCCGGACGAGCTCGGCGACGAGGAGGGACTCAGGAAGCTCGGGCTCGGCTTCCGCGCCCGATACCTGGTCGAGGCCGCCCGGCTGGCCCGCGGGGGCCTCCTGGAAGAGACGGCCGGCAAACCATATATCAAGGCGAAGGACGCGCTCATGACCGTGCCCGGCGTCGGGGAGAAGGTCGCCGACTGCATACTGCTCTTCGCCTACGGGCACCTCAACGCGTTCCCGGTGGACACCTGGATCAGGAAGGTGATGCGCGACATGTTCTTCCAGGGCCGCAAGGTCATGGACCGCGCGATCCGCCGATACGCCTCGGAACGGTGGGGCGACCTGGCCGGGTACGCCCAGCAGTACCTCTACATCTGGGCCCGCGAGCGCCGGCCCGTCATCTACCGCGAGAAGGCCGCCGCCGAGGGCCGCTAGGCTACTGGTCGCGCAGCTCCGGGGGCCTGGATCCCAGCCTCACCCGCACCGCCCTCACCACGCGATCGCGCAGCAGCTCGACCTCGATCTCCTCCCCCTCGAACCGGCTGGAGATCTGGTCTATGGCCTGCGTAGGGTTGAGGACCTCCACCCCCGCCACCTTCAGTATCACGTCCCCAGCCTGGAGACCCGCGCGCTCGGCGGCGGTCCCGGGGATCACTTCCACCACCGCCACGCGGCCCTCCGCGTCCTGCTGGACTCGGATGCCGCAGAACCCGGGCGGCTTCACCCGCGCCATCCCGCCCGGCACGCGCCCCCAGACGCGCAGGACGCGATCTGATCCGGCCGTGACGAACTCCCTGCCGTTCGGATGCACCGCCACCGCCAGTATCGGCTCAGTGTGGCGCCTGAGGATGGCGGCCTCCCTGCCGGTGGGCGTCTCGCAGACCACGACGGAAGTCTCGGGCCCCGCACCGATCACGTGCCGGCCGTCGGGGGTGAACGCTACCGCCGACACCGCTTCCGCGAACCCCCCCAACACCTTCTCCCTGACCCCGCGCTCCAGATCCCAGACGGCGACCATGCCGGGCAGACCGGCCGCAAGCCGCCTGCCGTCCCGCGAGAAGGCCAGCGACTGAACCTCCGCGTTTTCCGCCAGGTCCCGCCGGCGCTCCCCGCTCTCCACGTTCCACAACCTGATGCTGCTGCCGGAGCCCGCCGCGGCCAGCCGGCCGTCGCGCGAGAAGGCCGGGGCGACGTTCCGGCCCTCCGCGTCGACCACCTGAACGGCCCCGCCCTCCGCCGCGTTGTTCCACCGCCGGAGGATTCCGTCCTCGGCCGCGAAGAGCAGCGACTTCCCGTCGGCGGTGAAGGCCAGTCCGAAGGAGAGGATACCCCCGGGGTCGAACCCGCCGGGGAAGTGCGAGCCCAGCTCGACCCAGACGGCCGTGTCCCACACCTTCACCGCCAGGCCGCCCCCGGTCGCCAGCATGCGGCCATCGGGGCTCCAAGCCACCGCCTTCACGCCGTTGGGATGCGCCTTCAGACTCCTGATCTGCCGCCACGACGCCGTTTCGAACACGCGCGCGGTCCCGTCCATGCAGCCCACCGCCAGCGCCCGCCCGTCCGGGCTGAAGGCCGCGGAGGTCAGGTCGTTCCCCTGAGGCGCCACCGTGCGGATGAGCCCGCAGTTGCGCGGATCGAACCCCGGGCAGGGGGCTCCCGTGTCCGGGTCCGGCCGGATCAATACGGTCAGGAACGCCACAAGCGCGGCGGCGGATCGCATCGGAGTTGTATTTTACACGGCCCGGGCCGCCTGGGAAAGGGCGGGACGCGCTCGCCCGATTTCACTCCAGTTTTTCCGTGGAGTGATTTATAATTCACATGCCGCGCTGGACGGGGAGGTAGCGGTGCCTTCGCCCGAAAGGGCGCCAGCAACCCGCTCTAGCTGGGTCGACCGCCTCCCTGAGGCCGTACGGCCTGGGCAGCGCACGGGCACGTGGCGTCGATCCGGGCGTCCGGTGCAACTTGGGAGCGGTGAACCCCGCCAGGTCCGGAAGGAAGCAACGGTGACCGATTTCCCACGTGTGCCGCCGGGTTGCGTCCGGGGAGCCGGCGACCCGGAAGCGGGCCCCGGTTTGCCCGGTCGAAGGGAGGCTGCGCGGCTTACAAACGCCGGGGTAGACGTATGCCCTCAGGCAGGGGCGTGGCCGTGCGGGGCGGTGCCGGCGCCGGATCCCCGATCAGCCGCCTGACGTCGTCCCGGGCCTCGCGTTCAACCGCCTCGGCCGCGGCCCTCCCCGGAGGACCTGCCGTCCTGAACGCCTTCACCATGGCGGCAACCCTCGCCGGATCGCCCGCGCGCCTCACCCACACAAGGACGGCCTCCACCGCCTCGCGAAGACCGGTGAGCCCGAGGGCATAGATCACCCACGGCCGCGCCCCGGGATCAGCTCCGGCCGCCCTGCCGAGCAGGACCCGGACGGACTGAGCCGGATGGCGCGCCAAGATCCGGCACGCCTCGGCCGCTTCCCAGTAGACCGGTCCGTATCCATCCAGCTTCTCCGGACCGCCCGCCGCGACCGCAGCGAGATCTTCCCACCTTTGCTCCCTTTCCATCCGCCGAAGTTCCAAAACGCGGCGGGGGAACCGTCCAGGGGCATCCCGCTCCGCCTCGGACCTTGAAATCCACCCCCTCGACTCTTCGACGCGACGGCGCGCCCACGACCCGTCGCGCTCCTCCAGGATGGCGCGGAGGTCGTCCGCCTGGCCCGCGGCCTCGTACAGGTCAACCAGTCGCAGGGAGACCTCCGGATCCCACGAGACCGCCAGGGAGTCGTCGCCGTAAAGCATCCGCAAGTATGCGGCCGCCGCCTCGCCGTACCGCCCCAGTCTCTCCAGGCAGCGCGCCTCCCCGAGGGACGCCTCGAAGCGCGCCACGGCGCCCACCTTGCCGCATGGCGAGAGGGCCATTGATCTGCGCGGATACTTGTCGCGGCTCTCCACGTAGGCGGCCAACGCTTCCTCGTAAGCCCCGCGCGCGTAGAGCGTCTCGGCCAGATCCCACTGCGCCTCGGCGCGCGACTCGAGGAACGCCGCCAGCGCCTCGCGATCCAGGCCGGGGGGTTCGGGCACCCCCACGGCCTTGCGGAAGGCGGCGGCCGCCTCGTCGAGCCTGCCGGCGTCCCTGAGGGCGGCGCCGGCGCGGCGGAGATCCTCCAGGCGGGCGGCCGGATCAGGCTCCCGCGGCTGGGCCGCCGCAAAGATCACGAGACAAAAAGCGGCCATCATGCCGGTATCAATCCCCCAAATACAAAACGCCGGAGGGAGTGGCCCCGTCCCTCATGCAGGGCCCTCCCTGCTGACGAGGTTGAATCATCGTACCACGGGATCGACCGCCCGGCCTTGCCTCAGGTAGAAAAGACGGAACGCAGGTTCCTCCCCGAACACGCGGCGCACCGCCTCGGTGTAGACCTCGCGCATGACTGTATAATCTTCCGGTTCGACCGCCGCGTCCGTCTTGTAGTCCCCCACGAAGAGTTTGCCGCCCCTGCGGTAGACCACGTCGATGACCCCGCGTACGATCCGCCCTCCGCGGCGGAACACGAACGGCAGTTCGCGCGCCAGTATCTCGGCCTCCGCCAGCTCGCCGAAGGCCTCGCTGCGGAAGAACCCCTCCAGGATGCCGGCCGCCTCGGCGTCGATCCCCTCGGGCACGCGGGGGTTCTTGAAGTCGATCCGCTCCAAGGCCGCGTGGCAGGCCAGGCCCACCTCGACCGCCCGCGGCTCCGGCCCGACATCGTCGCGGCCGTCGCGACGTTCCAGGCGGGTGGGGCTGGTGAACTTCTCCGCGACCTCGGCGCGTCTTTCGCGCTCACGCCAGAGCCGCACGAAGGCCTCCCAGTCCGGCTTCTCCCGCTCCGGCGCGGGAGGCGGGGGCGGCAGCGAGGGCGGCCGGTAAGGACGGCGTGTGATCCGCGCGCGGCGCTCGAGCTCCGGCATCATCATGTCCAGGTACGTTTCCGCCTCGTAGTCGGCGCTGCCGAGCATCACCAGCGTCTCCTTGGCGCGGGTGGCGGCCACGTAAAGTATCCGTTTCCATTCCTCGCGCTGCCGGCGGCGGTCCAGGTGGGCCAGCGCCGCGCCGCCTGCGTCGCAGGCCCCGTCCAGCCGCACGCCCAGCGTCCGCGTGGGCCAGTCGAAGCGCACCACGCGCTTCTGCTGCTGGGGCATGCGCCGGTGGAGATCGGGCAGCACGACCACGGGGAATTCCAGCCCCTTGGCCTTGTGGATGGAGAGTATCCGGACCGCGTCGAGGGTTTCGTCGGCCAATGGGCTCTCGCCCTCATCCTCGAGGTCCTGGATCGCCTGCCGCGCGTGGTCCAGGAACTCGCGGAGCGTGACGCCGCCTTGGGCCTCCAGCTCGGCCGCCTTGAGCCGCAGTTTCAGCAGGTTGGCGACCGCCTGATCGCCGTGGTAGCCGGCCTGGGCGATCTCAAGGGCGCAGCTCTCCCTGAAGATCGCGTCGATCAGGTCGGGGACGGAGAGCCGCCCCGCCATGTCGTGCCAGCGGGCCAGGAAGCGGAGGATCGGCAGGTCGGGATTCACGCGGTAGTCCAGCGAATCCCTGCGCGCGTAGAGATCCTGGTCCTTCAGCGCCCCGTAGGGCGACCGCAACACACCCGCCACGGCTATCCGGTCATGGGGGTTGGCCACGGCGCGCAGGATGTTGACGAAGTCGATCACCTCTGTCGTGCCGTAGAAGAACTTTTCCCCCTCCACCACGAAGGGGATTCCCCGCGAGCGGAGCGCCTCGATGTATATCGTGACGTCGGTCAGCGCACGGAAGAGGATCGCGACGTCGCGGTAGGGGACGTGGCGGTGAGAGGCGATCCAGTCGGCCACCGCCTCGGCCTCTACCTCGCGGGATTCGCCGGCCTTGGCGTTCTCCACGAGGACGAGCTCCAGGTGCGGTCCCGGCAGCGCCGGCGCGCGCCCCGGCTCCGCCTCGATCGGCTCGTACCCGGGCTGGAGGCGGCCGTTCTCGACGATCGCCTTCGAGAAGACCGCGTTGACGAAGTCCAGTATCCCCGCGTGGCTTCGGAAGTTGGTCCTGAGCACCACGGGCTCGCCTCCCTCGGCGAGTATGCGCTCCACCAGCGCCTGGTAGGCCACGATGTCCGCGCCGCGGAAGCTGTAGATGGACTGCTTGGGATCTCCAACCAGGAAGAGCTTGCCCGGCACCAGCCTGCCGTCGGGTCCCTCCGCCAGCAGCTGAATGATCTCGCCCTGGAGGGGGTCGGTGTCCTGGAACTCGTCCACCAGGATGTGGACGTATTTTTCGCGGAGCAGGCGCAGCACGTCGGGGAATGCCGGGTTCCGCAGGAGGTCGTGGACCAAGCTGAGCATCCCGTCGAACGAGACGTATCCGCGGGCCAGGTAATCCCGGCGGAACTCGAGGACGAATTCAGAGACCATCGACACCGCGCCGCCCACCAGAGGCTCGTCCAGGGAGGCGACGTCCTGGGCCAGCTTCAGGGCGTCCGCGTATGCCCGGGTCGCCTTCCGGGGTCTCGCCGGCGGTTGCGCCTTCCCCTCCAGAGCCGCGGCGAGTTCAGGCGCCTCCCCGGCGGCCTCCAGCGCGAACCTCCGAAGCATCTCCTCGCCGCCGCGGCGCTCCAGCGGGACCGCGAACGAGGCCAGGCCCCGGGCCAGCTCGCGCAGCGTCCCGAGATCGACCCGGGAGAGGAGATCCCGCCACTTCGCGGGCCTCCTGGCGGCCGGACCAAGCTCCCGGTCCAGCCACCGCGGCCAAGCCTCGTCGAACATCCTTCGGAAGATCGCCCCCTCGTCCACCTTGAAATCGGGGGCCACGCCCGCCTCGACGGGGAACTCCCTCAGGACGTGGGCGCAGAAGCTGTGTATGGTGCCGATCTCGGCGCGGTCGAGCCCCCCGGCCCTGCCCGCCTCGGCGAGCTTCTCCCTGATCCTCTGGCGCATCTCGTTGGCGGCCTTCTCCGTGAAGGTCAGCGCCAGCATCCGCTCGACCGGTACCCCCTCCACGAGGACCTTGCGCAGGAACCTGTCCACCAGGAGCCTGGTCTTCCCGGTCCCGGCGCCGGCCGTGACGGCCAGGTTGTTCTGCGACTCCAGCGCCCTCTGGCGCTCCTGGTGGTCGGGCGGCCTCATCGGCCCTCCTCCCGCCGGCGCGACTCCGCCGCGCGCAGGCGCGTCGGCAGGTGGGAACGGCGGCACATCGTGCGGTACTCGCAGCGTTGACACGCTTCGCCCGGGCGGATGGGGAATTCGCCGCGCTGGATCGTCCCGAGCAGCTCCCTCAGGTGGCGCTCGAACTCCTCCCGGCGCTCCCAGAATGAGCCCTCCAGCGCCAACTCCCATTTGCTTCCCTCGGGTATCTCCTCGAGGAAGTAGTAGACGAACCTGGAATTGGAGGGGTCGGCGCCCGCCACCCGGCGCTCGGCCATCAGGAAATAGAGGGGCGCCTGCAGGTATCCCCGCTTGAATATACCCGTCTCCATCGCCGACCTGTACCTACCGCGCCCCTTCTTGTAATCCACCACGCGGAAGGTCCCCCCCGGCCCCAGGTCGAGGCGGTCCGCGAAGCCCCTGAATTTCACGGTCCGGCGCCCGCCCACGTCGAGCGCGAGCTCCGCCTCCAGCGGCACTTCGAAGGCGGAAGGCTTGAAGACGGTCAGGTCGTCGGCCTCCACGAACGCCCGGAGGATGCCCGCGATGCGCTTCCTTTCGACCTCCCAGTAGACCGGGTAGCGGATGGACCGCGTCTTCTCGAACCGCTCGAAGGCCGCCCGCAGGCGCCCGTCGAAATCGCCGTCGCCTGCGCGGTAGTAATCTTCCAGGAAGTCGTGATATATCCGGCCGACCTCCAGCGCCATGATGCCCTCCTCCGACTCCGGCTCGTCGAGCTCCTCGAGGTCGAGCATCTTGGCGGCGAAGTACTCGAAGGGGCACTCGGCAAGGCGCTCCAGCGCGGTGGGGGACAGGCCATGGGAGGCCGCCGCGTGCCAGTAACCCGCGGCGTCCACCAGGCCGTCGTAAGGGGTCAGCGGGCCGCGGGACTCGACCTGCCGCAGGAACGCCGCGGCATCGACGAGCATCGTCACGTCCCATCCCACGGCGCGCCCCAGGGCCTCCCCCTGCCCGGTGCGCAGCGACGCCTCGCGCGGCGTCAGCAGTTCCAGGGGCGCCTCGCGCAGCCGCTCGGCCGGCCGCCGCGGCACGTGCCTGGCGGCGCCGGTGACGAAGGCCGACGGTATCTGCAACCTCCCTTTCTCGTCGGAGCGCTGGTAGACGAGCACCATCTCCTCCGTCGAGCCCGCAAGCAGTTCGAAGAGCAGCCGCTCTTCGTCGTAGCCACCCAGCTTGCGCTGCATCCGGTTGCCCAGCCTGTGCTCGATCCTCGATCGGACCGCGTCGCGCACGAACGGATCCTCGAGGATGTATCGCGGGAAGATCCGCTCGTTGAGCCCCAGGACCACCAGGGCGCGGAAGGAGAGGCCGCGGGCGGCCATCGCGTCGAGCACCCGCACCCCCGCCCTTCCGCCGGCCGGCTCGGACAGCTCGGATAGCCGCTCCAGGAGCGCATCCACCGGATCCTCCACGGCCAGCCCCTCCAGCTGGGCGAGCGATCCTATGGCCTCCTCCACGCGCGGATCAGGCTCGAGGAACCGGCGGTACCTTCGCAGCGCCCATTCCGTGAAGTCCCTCCAGCCGCCCCGGGGCGGAGGGGGATCGTCGATGAGTGCGCCAACCGCCTCCCAGAAGAGGGCGACCTCCGACTTGGGTAGGATGAAGGGTCTCTCTTCAACCCTCTCGCCGCGGCGCGAGACGTAATCCCCGCCGGCGGCCGCCCCGAGCCTCCTGCGCCACTCGTCGGCGCCGCGGCCGATCCCCATGCGCCGCGAGGCCACGTCCCAGAGCTCCGGGTCGCCGCCGCGGCGGATGAAGAACGGCGACCGGAGGAGATCCATGACCCGGGCGCGGTCGAAGTCCTCCAGCGAGAAGAGGAGCCGCGCCGCCTTCACGCGCGGATCGCCGCCCAGGCCCCTGCGGGCGCTCGAGACGAACGGTATGCGGTTCTCCCTGAAGACGGACGCGACAAGATCGACGTACCCGTCGAGCGTCCGGGCGACGACGCCGATCTCGTCGAAGGGGATCCCGCGGTCGTAGAATCGGAGGATCTCCTTCGCGGCCACCCATACCTCGTCGTGGGTCCCCGAGGCGGAGAAGACCGCGGTGCGCGGGGGCGCGGGGAGGCCGGGCGCCTCGCGGACGGCGATTGCCATCGGCTCAACCGCGGTCTTAAGGAAGTCGCGCACGTAGGCGTACGAGGGGGAATCCACGTAGGGGAAGAAGACGGTGACCGGCACGCGGCGCCGGACCTCGCGCAGGAGATCCAGCTGGTTCTGGTCGAGGTCGTAGAAGCCGTAGTAAACGACGTGGGCCAGCGAGCCAAGCCACGACGAGCGCGGGGCGAAATCGGCGGCCGCGCGGACCACGTCGGCCCGGACGCGGATCTTCCTGCGGCGCAGCTCCTCGGAGTACCGCTTGTAGAGGGAGAGGACCTCGGCCAGCTTCGGGGCGTCCTCGGAACCCAGTTCCCCCGAGGCCAGCATCGCCAAGGCGCCGTCGGGATCTACCCCGGCCGCCTTCAATTCGTGAAGCGGGCCGAGCAGCGCCCGGGGGGACATCGCGGCGCGCGAGAGGTACGGCGAATCCGGGAAACGGCGCCGCAGTATCGACCGCAGCAGGCGCGCCGGCAGGAGGTCGTCCATGACCACGCGGAATCCGCCCGGGAAGGCCTCGTCGTAGATGGCCCGGGCGAAGGAGAACAGGTTGAAGAATCGCGCCGCCGCGAATCCCTCCGGCACCGCCCCAAGCGCGATCTCCTGCAGCCGGTCGGCGAGGCGGGCCGAGGAGGCCACCACGGCCACGGGAGCCAGGGGATCCCGGCGGCGAAGCCGGCCGAACGTCTCCGCGAAGGCCGCCTCGAGCGCCGGGCGGAACGCGCCGGTCACCAGTTCCATGACGATAATGTTACGGCGGGGGGGGCGGGCAGTGACAGGATCCGCCGCGTGCGGCAGAGGCTAGCCCGCCCGGCGGTCGGCCATGCGGCGGCCCTCCGGGCCCGCCGCCAGGAGCGCCCCGAAGGGCAGGTGGCTGAGATCCTCCAGGCAGGTGATGTTGACGCAGTAGCCCGAGTTGCGCAGCACCTCCTGCGCCCGCTCGCGGGTGTCGTACACCTCCCCGCAGGTGGGACACACCAGGGCCGCGGCGGCGCACTCCTCCACGCTCTTACCCATGCATTGCCCCTCTCTTCGAACCGGGATCCCATTTTGGACGGCCGCCGCCGGCGAGTCAAACCAAATTTGCACCCACGGCGGCCCCCATATTGGCGGGTTCATGGGTTGATGAACGAAGGACGGCCCCCGGCCGCGCGCTTCAGGGCAGCTCGATACCCTGGAACCTGAACGGCATCTCCTTGACGAGGGTCTGGTCGATGAACCGGAACTTGATCGTCTTGAGCGTCTTCGTGCGGAGCGTGGGGAACATCAGCTGGTAGGTCGCGTTGTCGGACGATCCCCCGCCCAGCTGCACGCGCCCGCCCCCCGCGATCACGATCCCCTGGAATACGCCGCCCGTCTGGATCCACTGGCCGGAGTGTTCCTCGCCGTCGCCGTCGACGCCCACCAGCGACTGCCTCTCCAGGCGCCGCTCCACGTCGATGGCAACCGGAGACGCGCCCTGGACGGATCCGGCGCGCTGGAAATGCAACGTGAAGTGCCGGCCGCCGCCCCCCATGCTTTCGAGCCTCACCCGGTAGTCGCCGCATTCCACCGACTCCCCCGGCTTGAGCGCGTCGAAAGCGACCTCGCGGGCATCGAGGGGGAACGCGTAGCGCAGCGTCCCCTGGATGGTCACCGCCGACGAGGCCGGCGAAATGCCCCTGAGGGTGAATTCCAGGGGCCCCGCCGAGGCGTCCGGCTTGCCCATCCCGCCGACCACGGCGCGGGCGAAGATCCTGTTTCCTGCCCCGAAGACCTGATCCAGCTCGCCCTCGCCCCTGCGCCCCACATCAAGCGCCGTGCCGCGGTCGTCCCACGCCTCCTCCAGATCGATCGTGTAGCGCTTCAGAGGCTTGAGATATTTCTCGAAGTCGGCCTCCAAGGTTACGTGCAAGACGCACTTCCTCTCGGCGAAATCGGTCGAGCGCTCCTGCCTGAGGGAGGACAACCGCACGCGGAAAGGACCGCCGTAGGCGCACGGGCCGCCGGGATGCCGCTCCCTCTTGAAGCGAATCACTCCCTCGTCGGCGTACTCGTAGCTTCGCTCCGCCTGGCCCCGGCAGAGGTCGTCAAGGACCCGCAAGAGCGGCGCGCCCTTCGCCGCCAGGGTCGCTCGCGCCTCCCTGTCGACGTCCGAGGAGTCGATCCGTACGCCCGCCTGGCGGGCGATCTCGTTGAGGATCTCCTCGAGCCGGGCGTCCGCGGCGTCCAGGGTTATCGTCCTTGGCTCGCTGTAGACCCCGCGCGCCTTGACGGCCAGCTCGATCCCGCGCACGGCGGCCTGCGCCCGCGCCTTCAGCTCGCCGCGATCGGCGGAACCCGCGGCCTCCGCCACGGCCTTCCTGAGGGCCGGCAGGGCACGTTCTCCGAGCTGCACGAGATCCTTCTGGGCCCGCTCGCGCACCTCGTAGCTGTCGTCCTCGAGCCGTTCTATGAGCCGCCTGATTTCCGGATCATCCTGCGCCGGGAGGATCAGCGCCAGGAGGGCTACTGCAGGCAATCTCATGGGGGAAGCCTCCGAACGGCCCGCGCGGGCCTCTTCAGGGAATACGCGCCAGGCCGCCGGACGTTGGGGATCATCCCCTCAGGATGCTTCTGGCCACGAAGAGGAGGTTCTCCGGGCGCTCGGCGATGCGGCGGGAAAGGTATGGATACCACTCTGTGCCGTACGGCACGTAGGCCCTCACGGTATGCCCCTCCGCGGCGAGCCTTTTCTGCTCGTCACGGCGGATACCGTAGAGCATCTGAAACTCGTAGGAGCCGCGGTCGATCCCCCTCTCGGCGATCCAACCCTTCATCTCCCCGATGAGCCGCGGGTCGTGGGTGGCCAGCGCGACGGGAAGGCCCGCTTCCATGGCCATCCTGGCCAGCCGCAGGAAGTTGGCGTCTATCGCGCGCCTCGCCTGGAAAGCCACCTCGGGCGGTTCGTCGTAGGCCCCCTTGACGATCCGCAGCGCGGGCCGGAGGGGCAGCAGTTCCTCCAGGTCCCTCTCCGCCCTCCTGAGGTAGCTCTGAAGGACGATCCCCGTGTTCCGAAAACCGGCCGCGCGCAGGCGGCGGTAGACGCGAAGGGTGGCGTCCACCCTGTGGGAATCCTCCATGTCGATGCGCGCGAAACAATCCGCCCGCCGGGCGGCCTGCAGTATCTCCTCCATCAGCGCCGCCGCAAGCCCCTCGTCCAGGTTCAACCCGAGCTGCGTGAGTTTCAACGAGACGTACCGCGGATACGGCCGGGCGCCCAGGGCATCGATGAGCCGGACTATCTCGCCCTTGAACCGGCGGGCCATCTCCGGCGAGGTCACCTGCTCCCCCAGCAGGTCAAGGATCGCATGCACGCCGGATCTCTCCAGCGCGTCGACGGCACGGAAGGCGTCCTCCACGGCGTCACCAGCCACGAAACGCCTGGAGAAGGCCCGCCCGCGGTTGAGCACGAGATCCCTGACGACTCTGCAGCGGGCGACCGACAGCACCATCAGGCGGTACGCCCGGTTCAGATCCATTCCCATCCCTACAGGCGATCGGCGGCGACCGCCGCGTTAATCTCAAGGCAGTTCGACCGCCGCAAGGCTCAACCAGCCGGGGCGATCCCGGTCCTGCTCCTTGTTGGCGAAACGTACGGGCATGCCCCCGGACATCGGGTTCGGCACGCGCACGGCAAGACAGTACCGCCCAGGCCGGACCCCCAAGATGTCGAACCGCTCCTCCCACACCCGGCGCGGCTGCCCCGGCAGGATTCCTGCGATCCGCCCGCGCCCGGCGAAGAGCTTTTCCACCTCCCCCGCGCGATCCAACAGGGCGAACTCCGTTGGCCAGTCGTAGTAGAAGGGTGCAACCCCCCTGTTTTCCACCTCGACGGCCGCCTCCAGGACGCCGCCCCTGACGGCCACGGCCACCGCCGGGACGTGCATCTCGTACCCCATCCGCCGCACCCGCTCCTCGGCGCGCCGGCGCCGCGCCTCCGGGGGGCGCCCGCGGAACATCCCGGTGTCCATCAACCACGTCGCATGCGTCCGTTCAACGCATGTGGCGAAATCCTGCACCTCGCGGCGGCCGGGATTCTCGTCGAAGACGATCCCCCACGCCTCCGGCCTGATCTCTCCCCCGATGAAACGCGTCTTCCACTTGTCGGCCGCCTGGGGACCCGCCCTCTTCATCCTGGCCATGAAGAACCATTCGTCCCTCCCGCGGCCGGTCTCGAGCGTGGCCCACGCGAAACTGTCGTCGTGGTAGCCGAACCCGCGACCCGCGTTGGGGGCGTAATGCGGATCGCCCTTCCCGGCCGGATAACGCAGCAGGACGTGCGTTTTCCTGAAGGCGGCCTCGTACGCGTCCATCACCTCCGACTGAACCTCCCTGGGGGCCCACAGATCTTCCCTCGGATAGGTGTGCCATTCGCCCCACGTCCCCAGCAGGCCTGCGGTGATGCAGGCGACGCGCGGATCGCCGTCGTACTTGCGCCCCAGTGCGGATATGAAGTCTATCAAGCATCTTCCCAACCGGGGATCGGCGTAATCGGGCGTCTCGACCTGCGCGGGCGGAAACGGCGCAGTGTTGGTGTTCTCGTACCTGTGCACCTTGAGCCCGGCGGCCAGGAGGTACCGCGGGACGCCGCTCTTGCGCCCGGGATACTCGATGTAGACGCGAAAGACCGCCTGGTGCCCGCGGCCGGCGACGGACGACAACAGATCATCAAGCGGCCTCCAGTCGTACTTCGCCTCGCCGACGACGAGGGACGCCAGAGGTAGATAGTTGAACTCCATGCTGTGGGGAAAACGGTCCCGGTGGTCGCCCGCGTAAGGGACCAGGCCCCTCAGGGGATTGGCCGCCGGGGCAGGGGCGTACTCCAGCGCATGGCGCTCGAGACCGCCGGGATACTGAAAGACCGCCCGGAGCACGAGCGCGGCCGCCAAGCCCGTCATGGAGGACGATCTTACTTTCCGGGGGGCGGATCCCGCAACCACGCGGCGCGCCGGCCTCAGGCCTTCTTCCGCAGGCCTCCAGCGATCCAGTCCGCCGCCCTCAGCCCCAGTGCCAGGGCGGTGCACAGGCCGATGACGACCGACCCAGGCGGCACAGGCGGGTTGCCGGGCCGGCCGATCTTGGAAAACCAGTCCGGCCAGTTGGCCAGCTTCCCGGTCAGGACGACCGCGTGGAAAAAGACCACCAGGAGAAGCCATGGACCCCACCGCTGCCACGACCTCCACCGGCCCGGGCCGAACTTGTCCAGCGCCCAGGGCCACGAGATCGCCGCCAGCCAGATGAACCCAAGAAGCGCCGCCAGGCCCAGCACCGCCGATCCCCAGCGGCCGACGTAGTACGACCAGTCGAATTTTTTCGGCAGGAAAAAGAGCGAAACGATCACGTGAGGGATGACTCCAAGCGCGCCGGTCACGCCGACGGGGCGCCTCATGCGAACCACCCTGGGTGACAAGCCGAGGAGCCTCTCAAGCGGGCCCGCGGCGATAGCGCACGACAGCGACATGAGAGATGCGATCCCCATCGCTTTGTTGGCCACGAAGAGGAATGCAGGGAGGCTTTCGATGTAGTCGCGACCCCTCCACCGATGGTATTCCAGCATCAAGAAGAAAAAAAACGCGTGCAGGACGATCGCAATGCCCCATTCCCATCCCCTGTTGACCATGACCACCGGCGCCTGACGCCGCCCTCCCCTATCGTCCACGCACGATCCTCCTTAAAACGAGAACGCGCGGATGACGCCGTCGTTCGTCTTGATGAACCCGACTCCGCGGCCGCGCACGAACGCGTCGCAGGACCGTAGGCCCCGTGTGCCCCGGATCTCCCTGCCGTCCCGGCGGTCGAGCGTGACAAGCCGTCCCTCTCCGCGCGAATCCACCAGGTGGAGCAGATCCCGCTCGGCGGTAATCGGACCGCACCCGGAAATCTTCCGGCTCCAGACGATCTCACCCGACGCGCCGTCGATGGCCGTCACCGCGTCGCCCCTCACGTAGAGGGCCGCGCCGTCGGCAAGGACATGACGGGGACGCGGGATCGAACGGCTCCAAATCTTCTTGCGCCCCTCCAGATCCACGCACTCCAGGCGGCACTCGCGGCCACCGTCCGGGAACGCCACGAAACCGAGGCGGCCGCCGACGGCCAGCAGGGGGCGGCCCGCGGCCCGCCCGCGGTCGCCGAATGACAGGCTCCACGCGACCTCCCCTCCCTCGACCTCCAGGCAAAGCAGATCCACCGCATCGGCCGCGCAGATCCGGTCGCGGCAGACCACGGGGGCGGAAAACCCTCCCCCCACCGTGGACTCATGGCGCCGGATGACCCGACCCGTGCCGGCCTCAAGGACCAGCAGCGATCTGCCGACCGACCAGAAGACGCGCCCGCCCCAGACCGGCACCGGCCGGCAGGGCGGCTCGATCCCCGGAATCTCATCGGACTCGCAATGCCAGAGGGGCCTGCCGTCGGACGCGTCCATCGCCACCAGCGCCAAGCGCCGGTCTTTCCCGGACGCCAGGGCGTACACCCGCTCGTCATCGGCGGCCAAGTATCCGACGTGCCTGCCGTTGGACCGCCATAAAACACGCCCGCAATCCGCGTCCACCGCCGCGACTCGGCCGGCGTCGGCGTCGGATCCAAGGAAGTACAGTCGTCGGCCCCGCACGGCCATGGCCCCGGCGCCGGAAGCCGGCTCCGCCATCGCCTTCGGGAACCGCCACATCTCTCTGCCGCCCAACTCGTCGGGCGCGGGCCCCAAGGCGGTCGCCCCCACTGCCAGGCACACAGCCGCGGCCATGCCCCTGATCCATGCGGGCCGGGCCCGGGCCGCCTCCATCTCCCGTCTCACGGCGGCCATGACATCGTCCCCAAGGGAGCGGCGTACCCGAACCGGCCCGGCGGCGGCGCGCACGCCGGAGACGATCCCGGAGATTTCCTCGCAAGCCTCGCGGCATCCCGCGCACGACTCCAGGTGGCGGGCGAGGGCGTAGCGCTCCCCTTCGGGCAACCCCCCCAGCACGAACAATTCGAGCCGCTCGCGAGCCCCTGAACAGTTCATGGCGCGCTCACTTCCAGTACGCGCCAGCGCGCCCGGCGGGGACATGAATCTTTTCCCTCAGGCGGCGCAGCCCGCGCTGGGCCCGCTTCTTGGCCGCATCGACTGAGATGCCCAGTGCGGCGCCGATCTCCTCGAAGCTCATGGATGCCTGGATTCGAAGGAGCAGAACGGCGCGCTCGTCGCGTCCCAGGCGCTCAAGCAGGTGGTCGGCCCGCCCGGTCCCTCTCGTAGGAGGCCCCGACTCGGCGTGCGGGTGCAAGCGGCCTTCCGGCACCGATGCGCTCTTGGCGAGCCGGCGTAGGATGTCGCGACAGACATTCCGGAGGATGGTGTAGAACCACCGCGAGAAAGGTTTCCGCGGGTCGTATCGGCGGGTCTCGCGAACCAGACGGAGGAAGGTCTCCTGGACGGCGTCTTCGGCAAGCGCCTCCTCCGAGAGGATATGCCTGGCGGCGGCCATGGCGGGCCTCAGGAGACGCGCGACCAGCCCTTCCATCGCCGCCTCGCTGCGCTCGGACTGGAAGCGCGCGAAGAGCTCATCGACAGAGACTGAATCGTCTCCCCATTCGCTCACGCCCGAGGCTGTCCTCCCGCCGCCGATGCGGGTTTCATCCGCATCCGAATACTATACGGGCCGCGGGGCGGGAAGTCACCGTATCAACGGGCGCCAAGGAGAGCGGAGATTCGGCCGGTTACCTCCATCTCCTGAGCCGGAGCAGCACGATCAGCGGAAGGATCTCGATCCCCAGTGCGCCGCAACGATGACGGCCGTGCCCGCCAGTGTCATCGTCTTCGAATGGGATCTCCTCCTCCTCACCTATCTGCACCAGTGATGCCTCCATCAGGGGGCCGCCCAGGATCGTGAAGGAGATCGTCATAGAAGCCCCCGCCGTGCCGGTGGCGCCCGAGCCGGACCAGGGCGTGGCCGTCAGACTGTGGGGCCCGTTGGACGGCGTCCAGGGATAGAAATCACCTCCCGCGTCGCCCGCCAAGGCATAAGGGGCCACGTTCTCGGTCCGGTAGTTGGAGCTGCCGTCGTAGGCGAACCGGACGCTGCCCACCGTGACGGGCGACGTGTTCGCGCGAACGTTCAGATTCCTGGTCGGCAGGAGGGCCAAATCCAACACCATTCCGTCGTTAAGCGGACCTATCTCCGTATCCGTGTCGGCGTTGATGAGGGTAAAACCCGTCACCGCCTGACCGGCCGATCCCGCCAGGGTGGTCGCGCTGGCCTCGTTGGAATACGCCGAATCCCCCGCGGCGTTGTAGGCCCGGACCCGGTAGTAGTAGGTGGTGGAAGCCGAGAGCCCCGTGTTCTGGTAGCCGGTCACCCCCGCGCCCACGGTGGCGATCTGGGCCCAGGTCCCCGTGCTGCCGGTCTTTCGCTCGATCTTGAATCCGTCCTCGTTGGATGAATTGTCCGTCCACGAAAGGTTGATCTGGCTGGATGAAACCGTCGTGGCGGTGAGCCCGGAGGGGGCCGATGGAGTCGGTGAGGTGGCCAGTGCCTGTCCTACCATCTTGAGGAACGTACTGTAGGTCGCGTCCGTGATCGCGAAGCCCCCCGTGCCCTGTTGGTCAAGGCCCAAGCGTACGATCAACATGTTCCAGTCGGGAATGACGAACATATCATTGTTGTTATAGCCGGAAGCGCTGAAAGTGGAAGCGGGGGCGTCTGGCCACTTCCTCGTGCCGTCAGACTTGATCCCGTTAACCCACCAGTTGTAGCCGTATACGCCTGGGCCGTCGATTGGGCTGGCCTGCGGGTGGCCGAGCGGCATTGATGACGGTACCTGTGGCTTCTTGGCGGCATCGACCCAGGCGGAACTGATGAGCTGCTTGCCGTTCCAGCTGCCTCGGTTCAGAAATAGGTGCCCGAGGCGGGCCATCTGCCGGGCGGTGATTTTGATGTCCCTGCCGTTGTTCCCAGCCCCGCCGTTCACCACGAGGCCGTCGATGTTCCCCCAGTCGCCCCAATCCCAATCGGTCGCCTTCATCCCGATAGGGTCGGCGATTCGGCGCTTGAAGAACTGCTCGATCGGTTCGCCCGCGATACGCGTGAGGGTGTTGGCGAACTGGTTCATCGCGGAGTCCCAGTATGCATACTTCGAACCCGGGGGCGTGAACAACGGGGTGCTCGATGGGGTGAAGGGAGTCCCGCTCTGACCGTGTGTCGTGTAGTTGTCGCCTTCGGCGAAATATCCCGATGTCATGGTGGTGAAATGGCGGAGCGTCACATCAGGATAGATCGCGCTCATGCTGGAAAGGCAGCTTTTGACTTTCGTGTCGAGCGTGCACTTCCCGTCTTCGATCAAAAGTCCCAATACGGTGCTCGTGAACGACTTCGTGCACGACCAGATCCCATGCCGCCTGTCGATGTTCGTGCCCTTCCAGATCAGGTACCCGTTGCGGATGACGACAAGTTCGTTGACCCCATCATACGGCGCGTTGGCTTTGAGATAGTCCACCGCGGCCTTGAGCTTCGCCGAATCCACACCTTGGGCCTCGGGCGTAGACTCTTGCCAATCGGCCCCCGGGAAGACCGTGGTCTGCGTCGCGCCTACGGTCAAGGAGGGACAGGCCAGTCCCATGAGGACGGCGAGGACGAATGCGGAGCTTCTCATCGGCTCATCTCCTTGAGGATCCATGCAGGCTCGCCTCGGGGCGGCGGTCCTGCGTTGATGAGAGCCAGATCGCGTCCACCCGCATGGGAGGCTCGGAGCCATGCATTCTCATTACTTGTGGACCCGGACGGTTGAAACGCACCATGATCGGCGTCTGCGTCTTCGATGGGTCGTGAGCACCGCCGGACCACCAGTAGCCTTGGTGCTGGCCGAATCCTTGCACCGGGCAGAGGAAATCCGCATAGGGATACCAATCCGCCGGACGCCCCAGGAAGCGTCCCCCGGAAACCTCCATCATCACGTCGTCATGCAGCGAGCGCTCCGTGCCGGCTTGCATGCACCGGCCCCGCACCCACAAGCGGTAATCCCTGTCGGCGTCGGCGTTGAATGTGAATACAACCCAGGACCGGCTCATCCCCCTCTGGAACCAACGATTGACCCTTTCGCGATCTTGGTCGTTCCGGACCAAGATGTTATTGGCCGTCACCATGTTCTCCAAGGCCGCGCCGGTTGATGCCTCCTCATCCTTCACCAGGCGCCACTCGACCCCCACGATCCGGGCGTTCCTTGGGAGGAGCATTATCTCGTCTATCGGAAGGGGCCGCGACGCGAAATCATGGGCCGGACCGACGACGGCATATTGTCCCGAGACCACATCGACTGATTTCCCATCGGAAAGGCGGATGAACCGCACCCGGCCCTCGCGGACCTCCAGGCGGGTCGAGGCGCCGTCGGCGGAGAGCCTAAGCCGCGTCCCCAGGATGCGCGCCTCGGCGTGCGGGGTCTCGAAGATCATCGGCCGGTGTGCGGGCTGCCTGGCCGCCTCCGCCTCCAGGACGCCGCGTTCCAGCACGATCCGCCTCTCTTTGCCGTCGTCGATGATCCTGCTTGCGGAGGAGTCGCCTCCGAGCTCGATGCGCGTCCCGTCGGGGAGGGAGATCACGGCCAGGCCGTCCCCACCGGAGGTCTGGATGCCCCGGCCGCTCTGCAGTCCCGATCCGGGTTTCGCCGCCGATCTGGACCGTCCTTCGAGGACGAAGACCTGGCCCCTGATTTGTTCCAGTTTGGCGATTGCCGGGAGGGTGTCCCGCCTTTCGGGGGCGGCGGGCTCCACAGGGGGCTCTTCGATGTCGCGTCGCTGAGGAGGCTGGGGCGGCGGTGTTCTCTCGGCGAACCGCTCCGGCTCCGGCGCCGCTTGCGGTGTCCGGTCCGGGGCGCTTGGCTGGATCTCCGAGGGTTCCGGGACGGGCTCGCGGGCCGGTTCTTCCGCGACGTTCCTTGGCGCCGCCTGTTCCGTGGGGACGGTTCCGGCGGCCTGGGTAGTAGAGTCGCCTGATCGCGGGCGGGCCGCCGGGATCCCGCCGCGGCCGAGCGCCGTCGCCAAGATCGCTGCGACCGCCGCAAGCATGCAAGCCGCCGCGGCGGCCGGCCAAAACGGACGCCACTCCCGTCGAGTACGCATGATTGTTCGGCGCCGTCCCGTCCGGGATTTCTCGCTGCGGATCCCTTGCCGGACCATCTCCAGGAAGCGGGTGCCATCACGCTCGGCCGCCAGCCGCCCGGCGAATGCGCGGGCGAATCCCTCCGCGTCCTCCTCCGCTCGGACAAGCGCGGCGAGCATGCCGTCGGTCCCTTCGTCCTCCATCAACTCATCCCTGAGGCCGCTATCGGCGCTCATCGCCTCGACGAGAATGCGCTCCTCGTCGGCCCCCAGCGGCTCGCCGCAGGTGAAGCGGCTCCAAATATCCTCGATCCGCCCGCGATCCGGGTTCATCGGCCGCCCTCCAGCGCCAGCTTCTGCTCAACGCAGCGCCGCAGCGCCTGTCGGATCCTCAGGAGCGCCATGCGCACCATGCTCTCCTTCTTACCCTGGGCGCGGGCGATTTGGACGGCCGGCAGGTTCCTGTAGTAGTGATCGCGCACCAGTGCGGCGCTGTGGGGGGGCAGCTGTCGGACGCAGTCGGCCAGCGCCGAGACGCGCCTTTCCTCTCCGGCGGGGTCGAACGGCTCGGTGTCGAGCCGCTGGAGCCGCCATCCTGCGAGCGCCGCCCCGAGGGTCCCCGCCTCGCGGGACCGTCGGCGCGCCTCGTCCCTCAGCCACGCCAGCGCGCGGTGGCGGGCGATGCCCAGCAGCCAGATCGAGACGGCGGCATCCCCCTTGTAGCCGTCTAGAGACCTGTAGGCGGCCAGGAACACGTCCTGGGCGAGGTCGTCCACGGCGTCGCGGTGGCGGACGTATCGGCCCAGCCAGGCGCGCACGCGTCCCTGGTGGAGCGCAACCAGGCGCGCGAAGGCGTCTTCCGATCCCGCCCGCGCCTGTTCCACCAGGATCGATTCTTCGTCCACGCCTGGGCCTCCATCATAGTGTGGTTCCGCGGGGGGCGGAACGTCACGGATAAAACGCATCCGCGCGGGAAGAAAATCCGTGACGCCCGGGGGCGCCCCCCGCCTATAATGGCCGTCGCTTTCAGGGTTCTCGGACATAAGGAGGTGCGGATGGCCGCCGCCAAGGGACTGGGCGGCTTCGAGGGGCACAAGAGGCAGGCCGCCTCCGCACTGGTGGGCGCACTTGAACCGTACCACAAGGCGCGGATGCCGGAGGTTCAAGTGGCGATACTTATGGCGCTTGGGGCGCTCAAGGAGGAGGAATCGCTGCCATCCATCTACAGATGCTTCAGGCGGCGCGGAACGGCCGTGGCCGTCGCCGCCGTGGAGGCGGTCGAGGCGATCCGGAACATGGTGCACTTCGTGGAACCCCTCATCAAGTGGACGGGAGAGAAATGGCCCGGCGCTGGCGAGTGGGAAATCTGGTGGGAACGCCACAAGAGGAAGGGCGGCTGTAACAGGGGAAAAGGCGGGTAGCCGGTGAGGCGCCGTTGATTACGGCGGCGTGTCGATGAAGGCGCTCGTCAAGAAGGAGGCCGGGCCGGGCCTGTGGATGGAAGAGGTCCCCATGCCCGAGATCGGCATCAACGACGTCCTCATCCGCGTCGAGAAGACCGGGATCTGCGGCACCGACCTCCACATCTACAACTGGGACGCCTGGGCGCAGAGGACGATCAGGGTGCCGCTGGTGGCCGGCCACGAGTTCGTCGGCCGGATCGTCGAGGTCGGATCGAACGTCCGCGACTTCAAGCCCGGGGACGTCGTCTCGGGAGAGGGCCACCTCGTCTGCGGCCGGTGCCGCAACTGCATGGCGGGCCGCCGCGCGCAGTGCAAGGACACGCAGGGGGTCGGGGTGAACCGCCCGGGAGCCTTCGCCGAGTACATCGCGCTTCCGGTCACCAACGTCTGGTATCACGACCAGTCGTTGCCGAGGGAGATACAGGCCATCTTCGACCCGTTCGGTAACGCCGTCCACGCGGCGCTCGCCTTCCCGGTGCTGGGGGAGGACGTCCTGATAACCGGCGCCGGCCCCATCGGATGCATGGCCGCCGCGGTGGTGCGCCACGCCGGGGCCCGGCACGTCGTGGTCACCGACGTCAACCCCTACAGGCTCGACCTAGTCCGCCGGATGGGGGCGACGCTGGCCATCGACGTGCGCACCGAGCGCGTCTCCGACGCGCAGAAGCGGCTCGGCATGAAGGAGGGTTTCGACGTCGGGCTGGAGATGTCCGGCAATCCCGAGGCCTTCCGCGAGATGCTCCGGAACATGTTCCACGGGGGCCGCATAGCCATGCTCGGCATACCGGAGCGCGAGATGGCGATCGACTGGAACCAAGTGATCTTCAACATGCTTACGATCCGCGGCATTTACGGCCGCGAGATGTACGAGACCTGGTACCAGATGACGGTCCTGCTCCAGAGCGGGCTCGACATCAGCCCGGTGATCACCCACCGCTTCGCCTGCGCCGACTTCGAGAAGGGCTTCGAGGTCATGCGGTCCGGTATGTGCGGCAAGGTGGTCCTCGACTGGGGCGCGTGACGGTCCTCCCCGGCTCGGCCCCGCTCCTGCCGAATTCACCCGGATTCACGTTGCCTTAAGGTTCCCCGCCGTAGTCTGGGGGCGCCGTCGGCGGCCCGCGCGGCGGGGCCGGGCACGCCGGCGTCGGACTGTTGCGCGGAGGCCTCATGAGGGAGGACGGCGGCGGGCCGGCGTGGTTTTCGGTTGACCGCCTCCTGGTGGGCGTGGGGGCGCGCGACGCCCTGGAGGCCCGGCTCATAGAGGAGGCCGGCTTCGACTTCGTGTGGTCCGGCAGCCTGGCGGTTTCCGCCTCCTACGCCGTGCCCGACGCCAGCCTGATCTCGATGAGCCAGTTTCTCGCCGCGGCGCGCTCCATGCGGGAGGCCGTTGGAATACCTGTCCTGGCGGACTGCGACACCGGCTACGGCGACGAGCGGAACGCGGCATACGCCGTGAGGCTCTTCGAGGAGGCGGGCGTCGCGGGGGCTTGCTTCGAGGACAAGTTGTTCCCCAAGGAGAACAGCCTGCTGCCCGACGGCCGCCAGGAGCTGGCCCCGGCGGAGGATTTCGCGCGCAAGATCGGCGCCGCCGTGGACGCCAGGAGGTCGCCGGATTTCGCCGTGGTGGCCCGCGTGGAGGCCCTCATCGCCGGCTGGGGGCAGGAGGAGGCCCTACGCCGCGCGTACGCCTACGCGGATGCCGGCGCCGACCTGATCCTGATCCACTCGCGGAGGCGCGAACCCGATGAGATCCTCGAGTTCGTGGAGCGGTGGGAGGGGCCGGTGCCGCTGGTCTTGGTCCCGACGACCTATCCCGATCTCACCGAGGACCGCCTCCGCGGGCTCGGGAAGGTGAGGATGGTGGTCTACGCCAACCAGCCGTTGCGCGCGGCGGTCCGGGCGCAGGAGGAGCTCCTGAGGGAGATCCGCAGGGCCGGGGGCGTCCATACGATCGACGGCCGCATTGTTTCGCTGCGCCGCATCTTCGAGCTTCAGGAGTCGGGGTTCGCCCGCCTGCTGAAGGCGGGGCGGGACTTGGCGCGGGGGAGAACGGTATGCAGCCCGTCCGCGTAGGCTTCATCGGATTCGGCGAGGTGGCCTCCGTCTTCTCGGAGGCGGCCGTGGGCAGCGGGGCCGAGGTGTCGGCGTATGACGTCAACCTTGATCGGCCGGGCGGGATTGATCGCGTCCGCAGGAGGGCTCGGCGCGGGGGGATCAGGTTCCTCCCGCTGGCGGACGTGGTCCGCGGATCCGACCTGGTGCTTTCCACGGTGCGGCCCCAGACGGCGCTGGACGCCGCCCGCGCCTGCGCCGGCCACCTCGGGGCGGGCCGGACGTATGTGGATCTGAACTCGACCTCCCCTTCCGTGAAGGCGGAGATCGGCCGCGTCGTCGAGGACTCCGGGGCGGCGTTCGTGGAGGGGGCTATCCTCGGCGCCGTGGGGGCGGCCGGCGCCGCCGCGCGGATACTGACCGGAGGGCCGCACGGCGGGCCGGCGGCCGAGGCGCTCAACCGCCTCGGGCTGCGGGCGGATTACTACAGCCCGGTGATCGGCAAGGCCATCCTGTTCAAGTCGCTCCGCAGCATCTTCTCGAAGGGCCTGGAGGCCCTCCTCCTGGAGCTCCTCCTGTCGGGCCGCCGGGCGGGGATGGAGCGCGAGCTCTGGCGGGACGTCGTGCGGTCCATGGCGGAGATCCCCTTCGAGAAGGCGGCTTCCAACTGGATCACCACGCACGCGGCGGCCTGCGGGAGGAGGAGCTACGAGATGGAGCAGGCGTGCCGAACCGTGCGCGAGGTGGGCGTGGAACCGTTGATGACGTCCGCCGCGGCCGCGCTCCTGGCGCGATCGTGCGCGCTGGGGCTGCGGGAGGCGTTCCCCGACGGGCCGCCCGGCGTGTGGGCGGTCGTGGACGCCCTGGACGGTCGCCTGGCGGAGGCGGCGGCGGGCTGCGGATGAAGGGCCTTGACCGGTTTTGGGACGGCGCGCGGCTTGCGGCGCGCGTCGCGCGCCAGCTGCGCCCCCACGCGCGCGACCAGAGGGGCGCCCTGGCGGCGACCCTCCTGGTGAGCGCGGCGGTGCTCGCCCTGCGAATGGCCCAGCCCTGGCCGCTCAAGTGGATCGTGGACCACCTTTCGCGCGGTTCCGCCGTGGCGCCGCTCGGCATCGAGCCCGGCCCGCACGCCCTGACGATCTTCTGCGCGGCGTACCTGGGCGTCAGTCTCCTGGCGGCGCTGAGCGAGTACGCCCAGATGCTGTACGTGGGCGGAGTGGTCAACAGGATCGCACACGCGTTCCGCGGCCGGATATTCCAGCACGTGCTGAGCCTGCCCCTGTCGTATCACGAGAGGCACGAGGTGGGGGATCTGGTCACGCGGGTGGTGTCGGACGTGTCCAGGCTCCGCCGCGGACTGGTATCGTTCGCGCTGCGCGGCGCGCGGAGCGTCCTGACCTTCCTTGCCACCGTGGCCGTCCTGTTCTGGATCGACGCGGCGCTTTCCGGCGTGGCGCTGGCCTGCGGCCTGGCGGCGGGAGTCCGGATGCTCCTGCGGGGACGGCTCATACTGGAGGCGGCGCGCAGGAGCCGCAAGAAGGAGGGCGGGCTCGCCGCCGTCGTCGAGGAGGATCTCCAGGGGATCCGGGAACTTCAGACCTACCGAGCCGGCGGTGCCGCCGACCGGCGCTTCGAGGAAATGAACGCGAAGGCGCTCAGGACGGAGCAGAAGCTCCGGCGCCTGGAGGCGGGGCTTTTGCTCTTCGTCGAGGGGGCGCTTACGGCGGCACTCTGCGCGATCGTCTGGATGGGGACCTCTCGAGTATCGGACGGCCGCCTGACGACCGGCGACCTGGTCCTGTTCCTCTCCTACCTGCTCAACCTCCACCGCCCCTTCGCGCAATTCGCCCGGCAGTCCTCCAAGAGCGGGAAGATCCTGGCGTGCGCGGAGCGGCTGATCAGGCTCGTCGAGCGGATCCCCGAGGTCGCCGACCGTCCGGGGGCGGTCGCGGCGCCGGCGTTCGAGGGCGCCGTGGAGTTCGATGACGTCACGGTTTCGGCGGCGGAAGACGGACGGGAGCCGCGGTTCATCCTCCGGGGTGTCTCCTTCCGGCTGGAGCCGGGAGAGCGCGCGGCCGTCGTGGGCCCCAACGGCGCGGGCAAGTCCACCCTGCTGCGGCAGGCGGTCCGGCTGGCCGACCCCGACCGCGGGAGGGTGCTCATCGACGGGCGCGACGCGCGGGATTACTCGCTGGCGAGCCTGCGCGGTCAGTTCAGCGCGGTCTACCAGGATTCGGCCCTCTTCGGGTTGACGGTCCGCGAGAACATATGCCTGGGGCGCCCCGGGGCCGCCGACGATGAGATCATCGGGGCGGCGGAGCGCGCCGGGATCGGGGATCTCGTTGACGGGCTCCCGCAGGGGTTCGAGACGATCCTGAGGAAGAGGGGAAAGCTCTTGTCGGGCGGAGAGCAGCAGCGCGTGGCCCTCGCGCGGGCGATCCTGCGGGAGGGCCGGATATGGCTGCGGGACGAGCCCACCGCGGGCCTCGACGTGGTGGCGGCCGGGCGGCTGGAGGAGGCGCTTCTGGAGGCGACGCGGGGGCGCACCACGCTGTGGGTGACTCACCACTTGCCGACGGCGGCGCGGATGGACCGGGTGCTATTCCTCGAAGGCGGGACCGTGAAGTTTTTCGGACCCCCCGGCGAGTTCTTCGGGTGGTTGAGGGCGGCCTCCCCGGAGGAGATCTTCATCAGGGAATTGGCGGAGAAGATTCAACCATGCGCGCGTTGATCCTTGCGGCCGGGCGCGGCACCCGGATGGGGGCCGCCGCCGGCGGCCTTCCCAAGTGCCTGCTGCCGATAGGGGGCAGACCGCTGATCCTCCACCAGCTGGACGCGCTGGCTGAGGCGGGGGTCGGCTCGCCCCTGATCGTCGTGGGGTACCGGGCCGACGCGGTGGAGCGGACCGTCGGCGGCCGGGCGGAGACGCTCCTCAACCCGCGATTCGCCACGACCAACAGCCTCTACTCGTTCCTCCTGGCCGGCGGCAGGCTCGATGGCCCGTTCCTACTGCTTCACGGCGACATGCTCTTCGGCCCCGAGCTGGTGCGGGCGCTCCTGCGGGCGGGCGAGGACGCCCTTGCGTACGATTCCTCCTCGGGGCGGGATCCTGAGGACATGAAGGTCTCGGTGGCAGACGGGCGCCTCGCTGACATATCCAAGGAGATACCCCGCGGCCGGATCTCCGGCCAGAGCGTGGGGATGCTACACCTGGGCTGGAGATCCGCGGAGGCGGTATTGAGGGAGGCCGGGCGCATCGCCGCGGCCGGCGGCGAGGGCTCCTACTGGGCGGCGGCGTTACGCGCCGTGGTCCCCCGCGTGCCCCTCAAGGCGGTCGACGTGGCCGGGACGCCTTGGATCGAAATAGACACGCCAGACGATCTCGAACGGGCGCGGGACGTGATCTGGCCCCGCATCGCCTCGGGGGCGCGGTCCGCGGGCGCCCGGAAGCGGATCCTCTTCGCCGGCACGGCGCACGTCCATTTCGTCTGCTGCCTGCCGATATACCGGCGCCTGGCGGGCGACCCGCGGCTGGAGTTCTGGCTCTCGGGCGGGTTCAGGAGGGGGTCGGCGGATGAGGAGAGGGCGTCGTACGACCTCGAGGGCTTCTACGACCCGTTCCCGGTGGACCGCGCCCGCGTGATTCCCATGGAGCGCGCGCGGGAGGAGGATTTCGACGTATTCAGCTCCGCGAGCGCCGCCGGTTCGATATTCCCGCGCTCCGCCGGCCGGAAGATACAGATATTCCACGGGATGTCCTTCCGCAACTTTTCGGCGCGCGAGAAGTACATGAAGTTCGACATAATCTGCCTGGCGGGCAGTTATCTCGCCGGGATATACAGGCGGCGTAGGCTCGTACGCCCGGACGGCCCCATGTGCGTCGTCACCGGATTCGCCAAGGACGACGCCCTCGTGGACGGCTCGCTGGACCGGGAGGCCACGCTGCGGCGGGTCGGCGTCGATCCGCGGCGTCCGACGATCCTGTTCGCACCGGTCGGGGCCAGGCACAACGCCATGGAGACGATGGGCCTCGACGTGGTGCGTGCCATAGGCGCCGACGGCCGGTGGAACCTCCTGGTCAAGCTGCACGACCACGAGAAGGACGCCGGCAGGGACTGGGGCCGTGAGCTCCGCGCGCTTGAATCGGACCGGGTGCGCCACGTCAAGGAGCCGGACATCGTCCCGTTCATCCACGCCGCCGACCTCGTGCTGACTGACGCGTCGTCGGTGGCCACGGAGTTCACGCTCCTGGACCGGCCGATCGTGTTCCTGGACGTCCCGGAGCTGCTGGAGGAGGTGGACCGGCGCGGCGGACTGCTGGACCTTGAGACCTACGGCAGGCGCATCGGGGTCGTGGTGGAGCGCGCGGAGGACGTCGTGGGTGCGATCGCCGACTCCCTGGCGCATCCCGGCCGGGAGGGCGCGCTGCGCAGGGAGGTGGCGCGGCTGGTCTTCCACGATCCGGGGCGCGCCACCGGGCGCGTCGCCGGCGTGGTCCTGTACGCCGCCGGGCTCTCCCCCGGCCTGCCCGAGGGCGTGGAGGTGTTGAAACCGGATGCGTTGCCGGCCGGCGTCCCCGCGGCCCTGCCCTGAGCGGTCAGTGCCGCCGGTACTGGCCGCCGGTGAGGGCGGCCAGCACCTTCATCGAGCGCGCGTCGCTGGAGATGCTGATCGCGTGGATGACGGGCCCAAGGTAGCGCGCCCGCCGGGCGATCACCCGCCCCACCAGATCGTCGTCCACCAGGCGCCCCACGGTGGCCTGGCCGTCGGAGAGGACCACGATCGTGTCAGGGCCTTCTTCGCGTAGCGCCCCTGTCTCCGGGGAGCCGACCAGCGAGATCGCCTTTTCCAGCGCGCGGTACAGGTCGGTCCCGCATTCGTGTATCTGGCGGTCGATGAAGATACCGGCGTCGCGCCGCGCGGAGGCGTCCAGCGACCGCATCGAGCGGGAGAAGCAGGTGGTGCTTTCCCCGAAGAATATGATGTTGAACAGCGCGCCGTCCGGCATCTCCCCCAGCAGGCGCTTGAGCTCCTTCTTGGCGGCGGCGAAGCGGCCGACCTCCCGCATGCTGGCCGAGCGGTCGATCACGAAGCAGACGCGGCTGGAGAAGATCGGTACCTCGTAGAAGGTGGTGCGACCCGGTCCTGGGGGCGCCTTGGGGGCGGCCGGGTTGTAGCGCCCCGCCAGGAAATCCTCACCGTTGGCCCCCCACCATGTCTTCCACGCCTCGGGGTCGGGCGGCAGGTCGGTCCCCGTCAGCGCCCGCAGCGCCGCGGCGGCCTCCTTGCGGAACCTCCAGTCGGGTGCGGCCATGCGCTCTATCACCGGCTTGACCGCGGCGCGTGCGCCGCGTGTCCCCCGGAGGGCCCCGAGCCGCACCTGCCACTGGGGATGGTCCAGGAACCCGATCGCCCTCTCCGACGCGCACCAGGCCAGGGCCGCCGCCAGCACCACCGGCGGCTCGTTCCGGTCCAGCGCCCGCAGGTGAGGGTCCCTCAGGCCGCCCGCGCCCAGACCTTCCAGGAGCTCGCACTTAAGCAGCCAGGACGACGCGCGGTCGACCTCGGCTCCCAAGTGGAGGGATGCGTCGGCCCCCAGCGCCGGGATCGCCTCGCGGACGGCGTCGTAGACGAGCTCGGCGTCCAGCGCCCGGCGGCCCGCCTCGCGGACGCCCTCGAGCGCCTCTGCGAGCTGCCTCTGCTTGAGCCGCTCGTCGAAGGTGTTGAAGGCGATCTCGGAATCCACGCGGTCGTATTCCTGCCTGGCCCGCACCGTGTCGGCGCACAGCGCGGCCATGCGGTCGCGCGCGCGGGGAAGGGAGACTAGGATCGCCTTGGCCGCCCGGGCGCCGTCGCCGGCCGAGAGTTCAGCCAGCGCCGCGCGGGCCTCGGCGGGGCGGGCGTCGCGGATAGCCGCCGCCAGGCGGTCGCGCGCGTCGTCCCCGCAGGCGGCCCCCGCCCACAGGACAAGGATCCAGGCCATCGGCGCCTCCGCTGTAATTGTGACGCCGCCGCGCCGAAAAAGGTAGGTGGGATCCGCAAGAATTTTGTTGGCGCGTCGTGGCGGGGCGGATAGAATCCGCTCCGATTCCTACGGGCATGAAAGAACCTCAGGCCGGATTCACCTGAACGCCCCCGCAGCGGTCCGAGTGCGGCCTCGGCGAGGCTGCCGCGTTCAGTTAACCCTGTCGCTGTTACATCAATTGTCGAACGGAGAACGGCCATGAATATCGCGCTGGCTGCTCTACTCTTGGGCTGGCAGGGGCAGGATCCCGCCACGCCGCCCGCCCAGGAAGCCGCCCTCCTGAAGATACCGCTCGTCGAGGAGGCATCCATCGGCGGCCAGATCCGAATCCGCGGCGAGGTCAAAGACCCGGTGGACTACCGCCTGCCGGGCGCCAACGGGCGTCCCGCCCCGGAGGACCTCGATGACGGGGACGAGTTCCTGCTGCTGCGCGTTCGCGCCCACCTGGACGTCAAGATACGCAAGGATCTGCGCGCATTCGTGCAACTGCAGGACTCCCGGTCCTTCGGGGAGGAGGCGTCCGTGACGACGGATCTGGAAGGGACCGACCTCCACCAGGGGTGGGTGGAGATGTCGGACCTATTCGAGGAACGCCTTTGGCTCCGCGTGGGGCGCACGGAGGTGCCGCATTTGGGCGACGGTCGCCTCATATGCCCGCTTGACTGGAACAACGTGGGGCGGGCGTGGGACGGGATATCCGCCACCTGGGCGCCGGAGGGATTCTGGTTCCATGCCTTCGCCGAAGTGATATCGGAGGATCCCACCACCAACAGCCGTGACCAGTACTTCTACGGCCTCTACGCCTCGTACCGCGGCCTGGAGAAGCACGAGTTCGACGCCTACCTCTTCGCGCGCGACTGGCGCAACGACCCCGTCACCGGCGAGGACGGCGTCACTGGGGATCTCCGCGACCTGACCTTCGGCGTCCGTCTCAAGGGCGCCTTTGAGGGATTCGACTATTCGGCGGAGGCGGCCTTACAGATGGGCGACTACGCCGGCGACGACGTCTCGGCACATGCCGTCGCCTTCACCCTCGGATACACGTTCGACCTCCCGTGGAAGCCCAGGCTTGGCGTTGAGGTCACGCGCGCCTCCGGCGACGACGATCCGGCCGACGGCGACCGCGGCACCTTCGACCCGATCCTGTCGTTCGGCCACGCCTACCACGGCTACTACGACGTGGCCCTGTGGAAGAACATCCGCACGTTCATGGCGGGCGTAAAGGTTCAGCCCGTGGATTGGCTGATCGTGGGTCTTGACGGGCATCTCTTCGAGCTGGACGAGGACCGGGACGCCTGGTATTCAGTCCCGGCCGGCGCCGTCATACGCCGGGATTCCACGGGGCAGGCCGACCGCGGCCTGGGCTGGGAGATCGATCTGCACGCCAGGGTCAAGCTGTTCGGCAGGGCCGATCTCTGGGTGGGGGTCGCGCACTTCGAGGCCGGGGATTTCGTCGAGGAGACGGGTCCCTCGCCCGACGGCAACTGGGCGTTCGCGCAGCTGACTGTTGGATTCTAGGGAGGGCGGCGGGAGGAACGGGGCCGGTACAGGGAACCGGCGTTCCCCGCGGGCTGCAAACCCGTCGGTCCTCTTTCAAAGAGGATGCTGGGTTCGACTCCCAGACCGGCCTCTTGCTCCTGTGCGGGATCGGGCGAACTTTCCCCCGCCTCGTGATACGAATGTATGGAGTGATTGTCGGGAGGACGAGATGGAGACGCTTATCGCCGCCGCCGCTTTGGCGCTCGCTGCCGCGCAGGACGCCGACGCGGCCCGGAGGATCGACGAGCTCATCAGGCAGCTCGGCGCGGACGATTACGCGGCGCGCGAGGAGGCCACGGAGGAGCTGCGCAAGATAGGGAAGCCGGCGGAGGAGGCCCTCAAGAAGGCGGCCGAGAGCCCCGATGCTGAGGTGCGGTCGCGCGCAAAGGATCTGCTGAAGGAGCTCGAGGGGCCGCCGGCGGCGGGGAAGTCGCGCGACGAGGTCGTTCCGCGGCGCGGCCTCCGGCCGGGGCCCGGTTTCAGGTTCCACTCCTCAGGGGGGTCTCTGTCGGTCCAGTCCGTCAACGGCGACGCCACCTATCGCCTGGCGCCGGGCGACGGGAGTCCGCCATTTACCTTCCACCGCGCCGCCGACGGCCGGGTAAGGCTGGAGTACGAGGATGATGAGGGCCGGAAGAAGACGGTCGAGGCGGCGTCCCTGCGGAAGTTCCTCGAGGAGCATAAGGATCTGGCGGCGAAGTTCGGCATCAGCGAGGACGGGATCGATTACGGGGGCCTCCGGGCCGGGTTCGGCCGCGACGGGATGCAGCGCGCGTTCCGCGCCCAGCCGGGATTCCGGTTCCGCCTCGACGAGCTTTTGCCGCGGGGCGGCGAGGAGGGCGCAGAAGAGGCCGCGGGGGCTTCCTTCGAGAAGCCCTCCGAAGCCCTGCGCGCCCAGCTGGGGATCCAGGAAGGCCAGGGCCTGGTGGTGACGCGCGTTGCGGAGGGGGGCCCCGCCTGGTCGGCGGGACTCCGGAGGCACGACGTGGTGCTGGAGATCGACGGGAAGAAGGTGGGCTCCGCCGCCGAGGTGGAGGAGATGATCCGCAAGGCGACTTCCGTGACGGTGCTGCGCAAAGGCAGGATGGAAACGGTCCGGCGGCGGACGGGGGCGCCGGGGAAGGGTGAGCGGCGGGACTTCTGAAGGCGGCGTCCGCCGGGCGCGGAGAAAAAAATCACTTCGAGATTCCTCGATATCCGCATTAAGCGGGTCGGGGCGGGGAGGGGCCGCGATAAAAAGTTTTTCCGCCCGCCGCGGGACGCCTTGACAACCCCAAGGGGTGGGGGTATATTCCTTCCGTCTGGCGTACAGGTAGTGGAGGCATGGGTTAGGGCGCGTGAGCCCTCTGAGGCATTCGAGAAGCATTGACCATAGATCATTGAGGGGGGACCGTCCGCGGGGAGAGGGAGCCATGCCTTTGGCGCCGTTGATCTTTGTGCACGTTTGAATCGGCCGTTCAGAAAATATTTCCGTTCCGCAGGACGAGAGGAGGAGACCCATGGACCGCATCTCTGGGAAGGGTGCCGTTTCTTCCGCCCCGCACGGGGGTTCAGCGGCTGGTGAAACCAGGGGTAGGCTCCGCAGGGGCGCCGCGAGGATCCGGTCGGCTGGGTTCAGGCGGGTTTACACCACTCCGGGCATCGATCCTTACGGGATGTTCGCGTGGGAGCGCCGCGATTCCAGGATCGCCGACCGCGACGGGGCCGTGGTCTTCGAGATGGAGGGCGTGGAGGTGCCCGCCTCGTGGAGCCAGCTTGCCGTGGACGTCCTTGCCTCGAAGTACTTCCGCAAGGCGGGCGTGCCCGGCACGGGGAGGGAGAACAGCGCACGGCAGGTCGTGGGGCGGATCGCGCGCTCGATCCGCCGGGCGGGCGAGCAGGCCGGGGGCTATTTCGCCGACGCCGCCGACGCCGACACCTTCGAGGCCGAGCTCACCTACATGCTGCTGGCGCAGATCGGCGCATTCAACTCCCCGGTGTGGTTCAACTGCGGCCTGGCCCAGGAGTACGGGATCACCGGGAGGCCCGTGGGCAACTGGGCGTGGAACGAGGCCGCCGGCAGGGTCGAGGAGACCCGCGATTCCTACACGCGCCCGCAGCTGTCGGCCTGCTTCATCCAGTCCGTCGAGGACGACCTGATGGACATGGCGGACCTGGTCAAGCGGGAGATGCGCATATTCAAGTTCGGGTCGGGCACAGGCACCAACTTCTCCCGCATCCGGGCCGAGGGCGAGAAGCTGACCTCGGGCGGCACCTCCAGCGGCCTGATGAGCTTCCTGGAGATATACGACAAGTCCGCCGGGGCCATCAAGTCGGGGGGCACCACCCGCCGCGCCGCCAAGATGGTCTGCCTCGACATGGACCACCCGGACGTCGAGCGGTTCATCGACTGGAAGATGCACGAGGAGCGCAAGGCGCGCCTGCTCATAGAGGCCGGCGGCTTCCCGGCCGATTTCAACGGCGAGGCCTACCGCACCGTCAGCGGGCAGAACTCCAACAATTCAGTGCGCGTCCCCGACGAGTTCATGAAGGCCGTCGAGGCCGGCGGCGACTGGGAGACCAAGTGGCGCACCGACGGCAAGACCGCCCGCGTCTACAAGGCGCGCGATCTGTGGGACAGGATCGCCCGGGCCGCGTGGGCGTGCGCCGATCCGGGCGTACAATATGACACCACCATCAACAGCTGGCATACCTGCCCCAACAGCGGGCGCATCCGCGCCTCGAATCCCTGCTCCGAGTACATGTTCCTGGACGACTCGGCATGCAACCTCGCCTCCCTCAACCTCACGAAGTTCCTGAACGCCGACGGGACCTTCGACACGGCCCGCTTCCGCCACGCGGTGGAAATATTCGTGACCGCCCAGGAGATCATCGTCGACTTCGCCAGCTACCCCACCAGGTCCATAGCCCAGCATTCCCACGACTACAGGCCGCTGGGCCTGGGCTACGCGAACCTCGGGACGCTACTGATGCTCCTGGGGATCCCCTACGACAGCGGCCGCGGCCGGGCATTCGCCGCGGCCGTCACCGCGGTAATGACGGGCCGCGCCTACCGGCAGAGCGCCGTCCTAGCCCGCTCCAAGGGGCCGTTCGGGGGCTACGCCGCCAACCGGGAGCCGTTCATGCGCGTCATGAGGCAGCACCGCGACGCGGCGGCGGCCATCCGGCCGGAGGACTGCCCTCCGTACCTGCTGCGGGCCGCGCGCGAGGATTGGGACGACGTCCTGGCCCTGGGAGAGGTCCACGGTTTCCGCAACGCGCAGGTCACGGTGCTGGCGCCCACGGGCACGATCGGCCTGCTGATGGACTGCGATACGACGGGCGTGGAGCCAGATTTCGCCCTGGTCAAGTTCAAGAAGCTCGCCGGCGGGGGATATTTCAAGATCGTCAACGAGTCGGTCCCGGAGGCGCTGCGCAGGCTGGGATACGACCAGGAGGAGTCGAGACGGATCGTCGAGTACGTCACCGGCACCGGCACGCTCAAGGGCGATACACCGATCTGCGAGCGGACACTGGCCGATAAGGGCCTCACGGCGGAGGAGATCGCCCGCGTGGAGGCGCAGCTCAAGGGGGTCGTCGAACTCTCGCACGCCTTCAACGCCGCCACGCTGGGTGAGGCCGCCTGCAAGAGGATCGGCATTGGGGCCGGCGATGACGTCCTGCTGAAACTCGGGTTCACGGAGTCGGAAGTTGAGGTTTCCAACGACGAGATCTGCGGGAGGATGACCGTCGAAGGCGCCCCGGGCCTGAAAGAGGAACACCTGCCGATCTTCGACTGCGCCAACAAATGCGGCCGGCACGGCCAGAGATTCATCCACTGGATGGGACACATCCGAATGATGGCCGCGGTCCAGCCCTTCATAAGCGGGGCCATCTCCAAGACCATCAACATGCCCAACGAAACGACCGTTGAGGAGATAAAGGAGGCCTACCTCCAGTCCTGGAAGCTCGGGCTGAAGGCCGTGGCCCTCTACCGCGACGGCTGCAAGGCGTCCCAGCCGCTAACGGCGGGGTCGGCGGCCAAGAAGGAACAGGCCCGGCTCGTCCAGGGCCAGCTGCCCGCCACCGTGGCCGACCCGGTCAGCCCCACCGCCGCCGGGCAGGGACTGAAGAGATACCGCCTCCCCCGCAAACGGACCGGGTTCACCCAGGAGGCCCGCGTGGCCGGCCACAAGGTATACCTGCGCACGGGCGAGTACGAGGACGGCACCTTAGGGGAGATATTCATCGACATGCACAAGGAAGGCGCCGCCTTCCGCTCCATGATGAACTGCTTCGCCATAGCGGTCTCCCTGGGCCTTCAGTACGGCGTCCCCCTCAAGGAGTTCGTGGACGTCTTCACCTTCACCCGCTTCGAGCCGCAGGGTCCCGTGGACCATCCAAACATCAAGTTCGCCACCTCGGTCATCGACTACATATTCAGGGTGCTGGCCCTTGAGTACCTCGGGATAACCGACTTCGTCCAGGTGAAACCCGCCGACGGCTTCGAGACCCGCGTGAGGCAGAGGGATACCGCCGTGCTGCCGAAGAACGCGCCGCCGGCCTCGCCGGGGTCGAGCGTGCTGTCCGATTACCTCGGCAAGATGATGGGGGACGCCCCCTTCTGCGAGAAGTGCGGCAACACCACCGTCCGCAACGGCAACTGCTACAAGTGCCTCAGCTGCGGCCACAGCCAGGGCTGCAGCTAGGACGGCCGCCCGGCGCTGCGACGGTCAATGCCCTATGCGGGCAGCAAGGATCTCCCCGCCCCCGCAGACGTCCTCGTTGTACATGACCCCCGCCCACGCCGGCGGCACCGTGAACCGCCCGGCGAACGCGCAGCGTATCCTGTACCTGAGAACCCGCGGCTCCGGGCCGAGCGACCGCAGGAAAAAGACCGCCTTGTCGTAGCGCCCCTCGAAACCGGCGAATTCGCCCTCGCCGGATCCGCGGACGACCTCGGCGCCGGCAGGGATGGGAGAAAGCACCATGACGAAATCGACCGGTTCCGGCGAGCTCACCGTCACCGTCGCGGCGACCTCGTCCCCCAGCCGCAGCGACTCGAGGGGACGATCGTATTCGACCCTTACGGTGAGGTCGCCGCGGGATCCACCACCGGATCCTTCGTCGAAGACGCGCATCGCCAGATCCAGGTCGAACTTGAAGTCCGACCGCCCGTCGCCGCTTTCGAACGCGATCGCCCGCGGCCCCGGATTCACCCCCTCGAAGTGCGCCTCGAAACGTCCGCGGATCGGGTCGTTCAGGTCCACGAGGAACTCGCGGGACGACCCCGTGTCCAGACGGACCGTGACCCTCGTCGGCAGCGGCGGCCGAGCAGCGCCCGACGCGGGATCAACCCCGACCGCCCTCGCCAGCGCCTCGAGACTCTCCGCTTTCAGCAACGCGGCGATCGCCGCCGCCGTGTCCTTGGTGGAGCGCCACCGGCCGCCCTCCCTCTTGGAAAGCAGCCATCCCACCGCCCTTGGAATCAGCCCGTTACCCGGATCGACCGTCGCCAGTGCCCGGATCGCATAGGCCGTCGTCTCTATGGAAGGATCCTCCCACTTGTAGAACCACTTCGGCATCTCCCAGTGGTCGCCCTTTGCGCCATCGGCCAGCCTGCGGGCCGCCTCCACCGCCTCCGGCCTCCCCAGCTTGTGGAGCGCCAGCGCCAGAAGCGCCGTCGCGTAGGGCGAGAGCCTCCCGGTCTCAGGCAGGAGGCGGTCGATCCCCTCGCCGGAAACCCAGGCCATGTAGGCGAGACGATCGGGATTCTTCTCCTGGCGCACCAGGGCGGAGAGCCTCTTGCGGCCGCGCTCGAGCGCCACGGCATCGACCCGGTACCCCAGGCGGTCGCACTCCGAGAGGCCGTGGACCGCGTATGCCGTCATGAAGGGATCCTCGTTGTCCTTCTCGAACCAGCCCCAGCCGCCGGAAGGCTGTTGAAGCGACAGGAGCCGATCGATCCCCGCCTTCATCATCGATCCGAACGCGGGGTTGAACTTCTCCGCCCGGATGCCCAGCTTCCCGAGCACCTCCGCCGTCAGGAGATTGGGCACGAGCTTCGCCATGGTCTGCTCGGTGCAGCCGTAGGGATAATCGTTCAGGTATCTCAGCGCCTCAAGCAGGCGGGAGAGATTGCCGATCCGGGGTTGTACCTTCAGGACCAAATCCGCGACCCCATAAGGTGCGTTGAATGCGAATTTCCCGCCGGTCTCTCCCTTGCCGGAGAGGGCCACCCACCGCTCCAGCCCAGGGCGCCGGACGGGCACGACACGCTCGACCGCGTCGGCGTAGGGACCGGCCTTGGCGATCACAGACAACCGGAGACCGGCGGGGTTTGAGGCGCTCACCCGCCAAGAAGCGGATGCGGGCCGCTCCGCCGGCACGGTCAAGGAGTGTTCCACCGGCGAGCCTTCCAGGCGCGCGGTCACGGCGAGCGCGGTCTTCGTGTAGTTGAAAAGGTCCGCGCGGATCTCGAACTCGTCCCCAAGGACGGCGAACTCGGGAGACCGGAGTTTGACGAAGAAGGGCTGCCGGGTCTCGAGCCGCACGACCGCCTGCCCGACTTCCCCCTCTTTTGTCACCCCCCGTGCGGTGACGCGCGTGGTGGTGATCTCGTCGGGGGCCCTGAACTTGAAATGCGCCTCGCCCCTGCCGTCGGTGACCAGCTCCGGCGCCCAGAAGGCGGTGTCCGGGAAGTAAATCCTCACCCGCGGGGCAGGCGCCAAGGGAAGAGGATTCTCCCCGCCGCCGACGCCGAAGACGGTCGCGTATCGGTAACAGATCTGCAGAGTGAGCCCTCCTAGCGCGGTATGTGCGATCGCTTCTCCTTTCACGGTCCAGCCGCCGTCGATCCCTTGCCTGCCCCTCAGGGCGTCGCGAAGCTGGCCCGACCATTGCTTCCACTTCGGTCCAGCGGGGCCGTCGTACTGGAAGAGCCCCAAGCTCGCGAGGTAATACCCCAGGAAATCGCCGTCGTCCGGAGACGGTTTCAGGATGATGAGCCGATCCGCCGCGGATGACACCCTGGGATCGGTCTTGTCCATATGGAGGAAGATGAGCGACGCCAGGGCCCCCCCCCACCGCCGCGCGCGTCGGCGGCTCGCATAGACCATCTTCGCCGAGGATCCCGTCGAAGAACCTGCCTGCATTGGCCGCGCAGGCGTCCGTGTATTTCAGCTGGCAAAGCTGCGCGGACTTCAGGACCATCACGGCGAATGCGCTCGTCAGGATCTCACCCTTGAGCGTCCTGTCCCGCCGGTTCCAGCCGCCGTCGGCGGACTGGCAGGACGCGAGGAAATCGACCGCCCTCTGGGCCGGATCCTTGAATGGTTCGTGTCCTGTCAGATCGTATGCCTCCGAGAGGGCCAGCGCCCCCAGCGCGTGGTTGAGGATCCAGTCCTTTTCACGGGGCCCCAGGCACCCGGCGGGATCCTGTGCGGCTGTCAGCCACTGGAGACCCTTGCGGACCACGTCCCCGAAGCAGACGTCGCCGTAACGATCCTTCGAGATGTGGGAGTGACCGGCGCCGATGAAACTGAGGAGTGCCAGGCCGGTCGCCCCGACAGAGGAGATGTTTCCGGCTTCCGTGTCGAGTGAAGCCGACCATGCCCCGTCGGCGCCCTGGCGGTTGGAGAGCCACAGGAGATTCTTGCATACGGCCTCCTCCGTTTCCGCGCCGCCGCCTCCCCTGGCAACCAAGTTCCTCCTGCCTCCTGAGCGGCCGCCGTATCGCCCGCCGAATCCTCCGCCGACCCCGATCGTGTCGTATACCGCATTCGCGCCCGGCCGGATGATCATGCCGGCTGCCAGGTGAGCCTCCCGGAAGCGGGGATGCGACGGCGGGCTGTCCGCGTGTCTCGTCTTCCCGTCGAATTCGAATCCTTCGAACTTGACGTGCGCGATCGCGGCGGGGCGCGGCGGGAAGAAGTGCGAATAAATCTCCGGGGTGTCGTCCTCGCGGATCATGAAGTTTTCTAAGGAGACGGCGGCCACCGAGAAGGCCGCGTCCGGCTCGGCGCGGAGGATGAAGGCCGCCTCCTCGCCCGGCCGTGCGGCGGCCGGCCCGTCGATTCGCGCCTCCATCAGGGCGGCCGCCACGCGGAGGTCGGCGCGCGCGACCTTTCCGTTGCAGATGGCGAATGCGGTCGTGCCGGGATCGTGAATCGGGCGTGCCGGGAACGCGGCGCGCGCGCGCCCCCCGCGGATACGCAGGCGCGAGATGTCGTAAAGCCGCGTGTCCGCGAGCGTCACGATCGCCTCGGCGTCGTCCCACGGACCCTCTATCTCGAGCTCGATGAGTTCTTTCCGGCGGTAAAGGGTTTTCGAGGGCGTGATGCGGAAGGAGGGAGGTCCTTCATTGACCGGCCGGACCGGCGCCTCCCGTACGGCGGTTTCTCCAACCGTCTCCTTGACTGCATCCGGCGCCGGAGGCGGGGGGACGTCGCCGGGTCGCTCCCGCCGGACCGCCTCCTTCGAGGCCAGTTCACGGCCGTCCTTCATCAGGGTCACGCGGACGCGCCCCCCCTCCCGGGCGGGCACGAAGTCATCGTCGGGCCTGATCTCGCGCCCATCCACGGTGCAGCGGATCTCGGCGCCCGGCACCGGCGCTCCCCAGACATATCCGGCGTGGATCCGGAAACCGCCCGCCTCGGGCGTCAGCAGCACCGCGTAGTCGCTCTTGCGGTAGTCCAGCACCTCGAAGTCGCGGACGGTCCTGAAGGCGCCGTACCCGACGACGAGGGAGTACCGGCCCCTGCTCGCCGAAAGCGGCAGCGTGAACTCGCCGCTGAACGTCCCGAGCTCGCCGGTGAGGTAAGTCCGCTGGAAGAGGTCGTTCTGGCCGCTGCGTATCGCGACGAGGACCTCCCGGGCCGGCGACGGATCGAGACGCGAGGTGCATTTCCGGTGGAGCGGATCCAGCGGGCGCCGCAGGATGCCGCGGAAACGGATCGTGTCGCCGGCCTTGTAGACGGGTCGATCGGTGTAGACGAGGAGGATCGGCACCTCTGAGGGCGCCTTGACATTTCCCAAATCCGTATTGTCCGTCTTCGCCGAGGCCCGGAAGAACTGGCCGTTTCCCGACACGAATATCCTGTACATGGTTTCGTTCGGTCGGGGCGGGCTCCAGTCGCTCGGATGGTGGTGCAGGCAGGAAACGCAATGGGCGCAGCACTGCCTGTGCTCGTCGCATAGGAAACCCTTGGCGACCAACGCGGTCCGGCTCGCCTGGAGGAGCCCCTCGTCGTCTGTGGTGCCCAGGAGCTTCGTGCCGCTGCTGATGGAGAATCCCCCGCGGTCGGCGAGGAAGACGGTTTCGGAGGGGAGCAAAAGCGCCTCCACGGACGCCTCGGCGCGGACGGCGGTGAATGCGCACGACGCGCCGCGCGCCTCGGCGGTCACCCGCCACGCGCCGGTGCCGGGGGTGGGTATGTTCAGCGTCGACTTGCCCGTCACAATCGGCAAAGTGACCTCATGGGACGGAGGCTCGGCCTCCGCCTCGGAAGTCCATTTCTTGACGGTCGCCTCCTCGGCGGGGACCTCGCCCTTGAGGCGGGCGAACTTGAAGGTCATCCGTTCGACGGAATGGGCGTCGATCTCGATGGGCAGTTGTTCGGCGGTCGCCACGCAAGACTTAGTGGATATGGAGAACCGCGGATTGTCCCGCACGCGGAGTAGCCATAAGGCGTCGAGGGCGAGGGGATGGTCGGGCGTCGCGGCGATGGCCACCAGATCGCCGTCCAGGGGATTGGGAGGCAGGCCCTCGCCGATGTCTTCCAGTATTTCGGCCGCCTCGGCGCGGAACCCCAGATAGAGGAGATCCTCCGCCAGCCGTCGCCGGGTGGCCGCATCCTCGGCCTCTTCCAGCCGGCGCCGGACGAGGGAGGCCTTGCTCAACCGCTCCGCCTCGAAGAGGCTCCGCGCTCGGGGATCCAGCGTATAGTAGGAACGTCTGTAGACCGTCATCCCCTCGGCAGTGAAGAAGCGCCCCAATATGGGGGCTTCCTCGACGAGCTTTCTTCCCGGTTTCACGTCTTCGTCGATGATGATTCTCCCCAGGTCGTCGACGAAGCCTACGAACTCAAGGTGACCGTCTTTCGGGTCGCCGGTGGAGAGGTAACGATCCTGGATGCGCCCTGGTCTTTCGATTTCTGGCGGGCGGCCCGTGGCGGGGACGTATAGCGTGCCCATCTCATCCCTGAGCACGACGCTCATGGGTTCCACCAGGCTCAGGACGGTAGCGCGGCGGCAGTCGTCGATGCGTTCGGCGGCGCGCCGACCCTCTGGCGTTTGGGGGTGGTATGCGACCAGGTTTTCGTAATGGGCGAGGGCCTCGCGGGCGAACCCGTGGGCCTCGAGTCCCTCCGCCAGCGCCAGCTCTCCGGCGGGGTCGGCCACCAGGAGGTGGTACGAGGTCTTTCCATCCAGAGCGGTGTAGCGGCGCACCAGGGTGCCCATATAGATGTCGTCGGCGGCAGGGTCGGGCTCCACTGAGGCTATGCGTGACAGGACGTACGCGCGCGCCTCTTCGGGGGTCATGAAGAGGAGCGGGCGTGGCGGAGCCGCCTCGCCGCCGCATCCGAGCAGGAGCGCGATGACCGTGCCGAATCCGGCGGCCCGCAGGGGTGACGTGCCTTGGCGCATAGGATGTCCTCCCGGCCTGGCACGCAATAAGATGAACGAGGAAGGCGGTCGCCGGTTCGGCCGATTCGGGGTTATTTATCCTCTTCCTCCCTTTCCTCGCCCGGCCGGCGGCCCGTTTTGATGGCCTCGATGAACTCCTTGATCACTCCGGACAGATACCGGTCCATGTTCTCCGACTTCTCCTGGTCGGCGGTTTCGTACTTGAGCTTCAGGCCATCATCCAGGTCTTTGAGGGCCCCTTCCGCGTCGCCGGTGAAGTACCGCATCGAGCCGGTCACCAGCAGCAGCTCCTTTTTCCACCCGGCGTTCTCCTTCTTGTCCATCAGCTTGATCCCCAGTTCCAGGGCCTTCTTCCGCGCGGCCTTGGACTCGTCGGGCTTCCCCTCGGCATCGAAGTGGTAGCCCTTGACACGGTTGAACCGGCACCAGAAATCGTCGTCCTTTCCCAGGACCTCGTACACCCGCTCGGCCGCCTCCAGCCGCTGGCTCATGGGGATCTTGTAGTACTGGTCCCTCTCCTCGATCCGGACGCCCTGGAGCTTCTTGTTGACCTCCTCCAGCTTGTCCTTGGGAAACTTCTCGTAGTCCCACATGAAGCAGGTGAGTTTGCACTTCCTGCAGCTGTAGAGGACGTTGGGATTGGTCAGGGGCCAGTAGATGTACTGGAATTTGGAGGGCCAGTGGTAGATGTAGCTGCCGTAGCTCGCCACGACCATGAAGGTGTTCCGGGTCGAGCAATCGGGGCAGTCGAAGTCCTTCGGGGCCCACGTGTGGGAGGCCCCCAGAGCCGCGATCGCCAGTGCGCGCGCGAGAGTGGTCATGTTCGCACCTCCACGGATTAAGACGTTCCGCGGGGCGGAAAGTTCATACCTCAGCGGGGTTCGAGGCGGGCCGCCATGGAGCGGGTGAACTCCGGGAGGGCGAGTTTCCCCCCGGCAACGCGTCCCTCGGTCCAGCGGTTCGCCCAGGGGTCGTATATCCGCGCCGCATGGAGGCCGGGGGCGGCTTTCTCCAAGTCGATGACGGCATCCCGCACCGGTTCGGGCGGGCGGCCCTCCTTGAGTTCCGTCTCCCAGGAGTTCTCCTTGTCCCTCGCCCAGATGAGCGTGGTGCGCCGGCCCTTGAGGATGTAGACGCGCAGGCGCGGGTGGTCCGCCGCGGTCGGCTCGAACCCCTCCGCCGGGGGATCGAGCCCGCGGACGAACTCGGCGAAGCGTGCGAAGTGGTGCCAGAGATTCATCCTGTCCACGTAGCGGTCCCAGTGCCAGCACTGGCCGGTGCCAGCGGCCCCGGCCATGAATGGGGCGAAGATGACGTCGTGGAGGATGATCCCCGCCTTGTCCTTGTCGTAGAGGAGGAAGGGCCCGCTGTGGCGCGGCTCCACCGCCCCGGACTCCGCCAGGAGTATCGGCTTGCCCGGCTTGAACTCCCTCAGTTCCCGCACGGCGTCCGCCGCCAGCACGTCCACCGGACCGTGACATATCTTGAGCTGGGCCCCCAGATCCAGGTACCGGTGGACCTGCGCGGCGTCGTTGCCCTTGAGGGTCGCCAGCCACCTGTAGGAATCCCTGCCCCTGTCGGTGTCGAAGCTCCCCAGGCTCTGGAGCGCCAGGTTCTTGGGGAAGAGCCGCCGGAGCTCCGGGAGCATGGCCTCCGTCCATCCCTTGTAGTCGCCGCCGCGGACGGCGTTCATCTCGTTCCACAGCTCCCAGCCGAATATCTCCGGCCGGTCCTTGTACCTGGCGGCGTACCAGGCGAGTTTCCGTCGGAACTGCGCGCGCGACTCTTCCCTGGCGATCCAGTCCTCCATGCTCGTGGCGGTCCCGCCCCTCTCCACGTGGTGCAGCTCCTTGTTTGCCCACTTCTGGCGGGGTTTCCCGGATATGTCCACCTCGCGGAAGTGCTCGATGGTGAGCTTCACGCGTATCCCGAGCCTGCGCGCGAGATCCAGGGCCGCGTCGATGCGGCCGGCTTTCTCGGCGTCGTAGGCGCCAGCCCTCTGGTGCTCCACGTCGAAGTAGGGAGTGCTGAGCCAGAAGCGGACGAAGTTGCCCCCGTTGGCCGCCAGCTTCGTCATCATCTCGCCCCCGCCGGCGATCATGTTGAGGCCCACGGGCACGAAGGGCCTGCCGTCGGAGAGCTCGAAGTAGCGCGGGTCGCGGGGGCTCACGCGCACCCACGTCGGCGGCTCCTGCGTTTGCGGCGGGATCGCCGCCGCCAGCAGCGCGCAGATGATTTCCATGTCCGCCTCCCCATATCCCGGGCGCCTCCGGAACCGTATAGATAGTGTAACAGCGGGAGGCCTCCATGCTTACTCTTTGCGCGGCCGCGGCCTTGGCGGCGCTGGCCCACCAGGCTGTCCCTCCTGGCGGGGCGTTGGAACCGCTCTTCAGGTCGGTCGATCTCGACGTGGGAGAGTCGGCGGACGTGACGCTCTCCGACGGCCGGACCGTCCGGGTCACGCTGGCGGCGCTGGAGGAACGCCGCTGTTCCATGCGCGAGGCCGTCCGGCGCGCGGAGGTGACCGTCAAAGTCGACGGCGCCGAGGCCAAGTTGGTGTGCGCCATGTACAACCTCCCGAAGACGGTTGGACCGGCCCAGATAGATTGCCCTGTCACTCGCGGCTACACGGTGGGTTCCTCCACGGGCAACGTGTGGTCGCTGGACAAGGACGCGCGGCTCAGGCTCTGGCCGGCGGGCTCGCCGCTGATCAGGCCCGGAAGTCTCCTCTGCCCGGCCGATCAGCGGTGGTTCGCCTCCGACACACAGATGGGCAACGACCCCTGTTACGTCAACGCCTGCGACACCCCCGGCCAGAAGAAGATCTATTACCACTACGGGCTGGACTTCGGCGGGGCGGAGGGGATGGTCCCGGTGCGGGCGGCCGTCGACGGCGTGATCGTCTCGAAGGGCAAGGAGAAGATGGAGGGCGATCACCCCCCCCAGTTCCGGCCGCGCTATGACGTGGTCTACATCCGGGACGACCGTGGGTGGTACTACCGCAACAGTCATCTCTTTTCGATCGACCCCTCGATCGAGGTGGGTCGGCGCGTCAGGAAGGGGGATCCCCTGGGCGTCCTCGGCAAGGAGGGCGGCAGCGGCGGCTGGTCGCACCTGCACTTCGATGTCAGCATGCCGCAGCCCTCGGGGCGCTACGGGATCGCCGACGCCTACGCGCTCATTTTCGAGGCGTACCGCCTGGAACATGCTCCCGTGATGATCGCCGTCGCCAGGCCGCATCTGGTCGCCTGGGCGGGCGATCAGGTGACGCTGGACGGCACGCGCTCGTGGCACTCGGGCGGCCAGGCGCGCATACGCCGGTACGAGTGGCGGTTCACCGACGGGACCGCCGCGGAGGGACCCGTGGTGAGGCGCGCGTACGACCGCCCGGGACATTACAGCGAGGTGCTTACGATCACCGACGACGAAGGACGCACCGACGTGGACTTCGCGGTGGTGCAGGTCTTCGACAAGGGGAAACCGCTGCCGGTGCCTCCGGCGATACACGTGGCATGCTGGCCCACCATGGGCGTTCGAGTGGGGGACGAGGTCACGTTCAAGGTCCGCACGTTCGGCGTCCGTCCCGACGAGGGCCGCGAGGAGTGGGACTTCGGGGATGGCAGCGGCGGGGTCACCACGCGCTCCGACGGCAACGCCAGGATGCTGGCCAAGGACGGCTACGCGGTCGTGACTCACGGTTACGCGCGGCCCGGTCGTTATATAGTGACCGCGAGCCGGACCGACGACCGAGGGCAGACGGCCACCGGCAGGATATGGCTGCGGGTGGAAGGCCGGTGACACTCCTTCTGCTGACCGCCCTGGCCCAGGTCGTCATCTTCGAAGAGGGATTCGAAAATCCCGGCGCGCTGGCGCGGTGGAAGGCGATCGACGGCGCGAGAATCGGAGACGACCCGCCCAGCCGGGCATCCATAGACGGCGGCGCGCTCCTACTCGAGGCCGACACGGGGACCCTGCGTTGGCTCTCCCTGGAGCGAACGGCGCCCCTTTCCGGCGCGAAGTGGATGCGAGTCTCAGCGCGCGTCAGGACCGAAGGCGTCGATCCCTCGGGAGCACGGTACGCCAACTGCAACCTCTATGTGCGGTTCCAAGGCGGTCCCGTAACGGCGCTGCGCGTTTTTACCGGTACGAATCCGTGGACCGTCACGGCCCGGCGGCTCCAAGTGCCCGCCGGGGCGGCCGAGGTCACCGTCGGCTGCTTTCTGTCGATGCCCGGCCGGGCGTGGTTCGACGACGCGCGCGTAGAGGCGGTCGAGCCGCCGCGGTGGGAAGTGGAGCGGTCCGGCCGCTACGTCTACCGCTGGCTCGCCGGCGACCGGGTGCCCGAGGAGGCGCGCCGGTACAACATGGAGTCTTGGAGGTTGGTATCGGGGTTCGTCGGTGACGAGGGTCCGTCTGAGATTCCCTATTACAAGTATCCTGACGTTGCCGCGAAGGAGGAGTACAGCGGGCGGGGCGGGAACGCCCACGTCAGCGGCGACGAGATACACAGTATCTGGCCCGCGGACCGGCACGAGGTGGTGCACATCATCGCCAGAAAGTGGGGCGACCCGCCAGCGCTCCTGGGGGAGGGGTTGGCGGTCCACTTGTCGGGCTCCTGGCAGGGCCGTCCGGTGGCGGGGGCCGCGCGGAAGATACTCGAAGATGGCGGGTGGATACCCATTGATGATCTTCTCGACACGCGCGCGTTCAGGACGAAGGACGAGGTCGCGGCCTATGGGATAGCGGGGGCCTTCTCCCTCTGGGTAGCCGAGGCTCATGGGAAGGAGGTGCTGCGCACCCTATATGGGCGGCTCAGGGCGGCCGCGCCGGTGGAGGAGAACCGCCGGATGTTCCGGCGGATCATGGGTCTATCGACCGCCGACGCCGACGCGCGTCTGCGGGCGGCGCTGGAGGGAAAATAGCTGGATGGCGCCTTTGGGAACTCACGGCCGGGAGGGCGCCGGCCTCCAGTCTTTTTCAGGATCGAACCTACGCTCCGCCTTCCGGATCTCTTTCATTGTTTCCATCCGGCGCCCCTGGTCGCCGGTTTCCTCGATCCACCGATCGAGCGCCGCGCGCAGGCGGTCCCGGATCGGCTTGTGCTCGGGGGAGCCCGCCAGGTTGCGGATCTGGTGGGGGTCGGCCGCTAGGTCGTAGAGCTCCTCCTCGGGCATCGACGGAGCGCACAAGGCCGCTTGAGGGGGAGTGAGTTTGCCCTGCGCGTGAAGCTCCTTGAGCAGGTTCCAGGCGGGATAGCTATTCTCCTTGTATTCGTTTCGGGCGAGGAACGGCACATGGGGGGTGAAGTTGCGGATGTACCGGTAACGCGCGTCGCGAACGGTCCGCAGCCTCATTATGGTCATGTCGCACCTGTCGCGGTGGCCGAAGACGTATTCGCGCGGGGGGCCGGCCTGGTCGCCCAGGAACGGCCGCCCCTGCATCTTCCCGGCGATCCGGCCCCCGGCGAGGGCCATCATGGTGGGGCCGAGGTCGATGGCCATCAGCAGGCGGTCGTCGGTACCGCCGGCCCTGAAATGCTTGGGGGCGGGGAAGTTCTTGGGCCATTTTATGATGAGGGGGACGATCAGGCCTTCCTCGTAGACGAACTGCTTGCCGCGGATGTGCGCCTCCCCGTTGTCGCCGAAGAAGACTACCACGGTGTCGTCTTCAAGTCCGTCCTCCTTCAGCTGCCGCAGGATCAGGCCGATCTTGCGGTCGAGCTCTGAGGCCGCGTCCAGGTAGCGTGCGCGATCCTCGCGTACGAGCGGGTGGTCGGGTTCGTAGGGTGGGATATCGACCTTTGACGGATCGGCGCGCCTCTCACCGTTGAATTTCCGGTGCGTTTCATGGAAGTTTATCTGTGCGAAGAACGGCCGGCGGGACTTTAGGTCCTCCCAGCGGTAGGAGTCGAATGGTTTCCCCTCGATGGTGAAGTTCCAGTCCGTCTTCCCGGTGCCCTTGAACCCGCATGCGGTCGGGAGGTCGCGCACGTTGGCGGTGAAGTATCCGGCGTCGCGCATCAAGTCCGTCAGCAGGCGGATCCCTTCCGGCAGGGGGTTCGGGGATTCCTTTCCCCGGTGCGACCTGTGGTTGTGCGCCCCTATGGAGGTGGCGTACATGCCGGTCATGAACGCCGAGCGGCTGGGGGAGCAGACGGGCGCCGTGGTGTAGAACCGGCTGTACCGTGCCCCTTCGGCCGCCAGGCGATCTAGATTGGGCGAATGTACCTCTTTTGTGCCGTAGCAGCCCAGGTGCGGGCCGAAGTCCTCGGCGATCAGCCACAGGAAGTTGGGTCTTGGCTGCGGATCCTGTCCGATGGTGGTTCCAGCCATGAGGACCGCCGCAGCGGCCGCTGAGATTTTCATCCTCCCCCTGATTATAAATCAATCTGTTTGATTTATAACGCCCTTGATTATGAATCAATCTGTTTGATTTATAATCATTTCAGGCAGAGAACGGTCCCGTCCTCCAGCGACAGGAAGAGGCGCCCCCAGGCGGCGATCAGCCCGTCGAAGACGGGGGGCGCCTCCAGCCCCTTTTCGGCGAGCTTCTCGCCGTCCCGGGCCGAGAAGGCCACGAGCCGCGCGCCCCGCCTCCCATCGAAGGCGGCGTACGGTTCGCCCGGATCGAGTTCATCCGGCGGCCCTGCGGCGAAGATGATGTCCCCCGCCTTGACCAGGGCGCGTATGCGCAGCGGCACCCACCTGGTCCACAGCGGCGGGTCGGCGCGGGTGTAGCCGATCATCTTGTCGAGGCCGAACGCGGGGCTGTCGAGCTTCCGCGGCCCCTCCCTGCGGGCGTACTCCGACTGAGGCAGCCACTCCAGCGGCTTGCGCGCCCCCTCTTCGCCGACGATCTGCGGCTCCGTCTCGTTCCGGTCCGCGAAGAGCAGATATCCCTCCCTGCCCGGGAAGAACATCGGGCTGTGCACGTTGCGGCGGTAGAAGACCTTGACCGCGTACGTGGCATTGCCGTCCACGACGAGCAGCTGGCCGCTCTTGGGCGCCTGGTTGGCCAGCTGGAAGCCCGGCCAGCGCCGGGAATACATCCAGAACGTCCTATTGTACCATGATCCGTCCAGCAGGCCGGAAGTCGAGAAGACGTGAAGCCCGACATCCGCCTCGCCCTTGGTCGAGAGCGGCTGGATCTTCACCTCCTCCAGGGCGGGCGTCAGCCGCTTCTGGCGCATGTAGATGGCCCCCCCTTCGCTGACAAGCACGTCCGAATTGGCGCCGGGCACGTAGAATGAAACCTCGCGCCAGGCAGCCCCATCCGGGAACGGCCCCTCAAGGAGGCCCTTGTGGACGATCCTGCCCGTGGCCGGATCCAGACCCCACAGCCATATGCCCCCGTCCAAGTACGTGGACCGCCCCGCCGCCGCGTAAACCACATTATCGTGGACCAACACGCTGCCGTGGACGGGCCAAGCGGACTCGATCTGGTCGAGGGCCGCCACCCGCCTGTCCGCCGGGGCGGCCAGGAAACGCCACGCCAGGGTGCCGTCGGCGGCCCTGAGCGCATAGACGCGGCCGTCGGCGCTGCCGAAGAGGACCAGCCCCCGATGCACCGTCGGGGGCGAATCTATCCGTCCCCCTGCGGTGAAGGTCCAGATGACCCTGCCGTTGTCCGAGTCTACGGCGTGGACCGAGTGGGCGTCGCGCTCGGCCACGTAGAGGCGGCCTCCCGCCGCCACCGGCTGGGTCAGCGCGCCGCCGAACCTGGCGCGCCACGCGGGGGATGCGTCCTTCGGGGCCGCGACGGGGGTCGATCCGTGGCGCGAGGGATCGTGCCGGAAGGTCGGCCAGTCTCCGAGGTCGGTGCCGGTTTCGGGGACCGCGCCGTAGGCCCTGCCCTTTTCCAGCCGCAGGCCGTCGGGCAGCGGGGCCGCGGGAGCGGCGGGCGCCAGGGCGGAGAAGCCCAGCATCTTGGCCCCGGGGGCGCAGAAACACTGGTCGGGAGGGACGTATAGCAGCCCGTTGGCCGGCATCATCCCGTACTTGCACGCCCCGCGGACAAAATTGTTCTGCGAGTGGCCTTCTCCCTTCAGGTCGAGGAATTCAGCGCCTTCGAGCGACGTGATGATGTATCGTTCTGTCGCCTTGTTACGATAGCAACGGTGGTGGTGTTCTGGACTCCGTAGATTCTTCGCAAAGATTCGCCGCCGCTCCTCCCCGGTTTTGAGATCGTATCCAACCGCCAAGACGTGCGGGCTCTTGGAACTGGGCTTTTGACCCTCATCCACCGAGACGAGGCCGGGCCAGACGACGCCTTCGATCACGAAGATATCCTGAGCCTCGTAGCTTGACCTGGGTGTTATTTGTCTCTGCCAGATGAGGCCGCCCGTCCCGGCGTCTCGCGCCTCCAGCGACGCCGCCCCGATGAGGACGATCTTTCCCTCGCACGCGACGAGGTTCCTTGGGGCCTTTTCCTTGGGCTCGGCCTCCCACAACTTCTTGCCGGTCCTGAGGTCGTGCGCCCAGATCCTGCGTTGTGCCAGGTGAAAGACGCGGCCGCCGTCCATGGCCAATGATAGGGGGACGATCGCCGGGGTTTCGACGCGCCAGAGTACCGCCCCGGTCCGTCCGTCGGCCGCCGTGAGCGCGCCCCTGCCCGCGGGCGCCTGCCGGGCCGCCGGCACGGATGGGCCGGACCATGCCACGACAACCCCGTCGGCAGCCGCGATCTCGCGCACCGGCTCGGTCTTCTCCACGACGGCCAGGGTCTTTCCGGTAGCGGCGTCGAGGATGGACAGCGGCGCGTCGAACGAGAGCGTCGCGTGGAGCCGGTCTCCATCTACCACCAACCTCCGCTGGTTCTGGTCGGGAACGACCGTCCTTCCCCCCGTGATCGTCGTCCAGTCCTTGCCGGCGAAGCGGTCGGCGGCCCATTCCGGCCAGCCCCACTTTTCCAGCGCGCGCTTCCACAGGAATTTTCCGTTGAAGGCGTCGCGGCACACCAGCGACCACCGCTCAGGCAGCCGCTGGTCGGTGATGCCCACGAGCCCCTCGTCGAAGATGTAGAACAGCCGCCCGCCCCCGCAGACGGCGGCCTGGATGCCGGAGGGGGTTTCATGGCTCCGCAGCCAGAGCGGAGGGGCCGTCCAGCGCAGCGAGCGCGGCGGGCCCACCCGCCTGTCGCGCGCCACCGCGTTGTTGCCCGCGTCGTGGAGGAAGTGGGTCCACTCGTCCGTATCGGGCGGCCGCGGTTTCACCTTCTTCGTCCAGCCCTCCGCAGTCCTGCGGCATATCGTGCCGCCGGGGGCCAGCGCGCGGAGCATCTCTGACTCCGGGACGGGGCCGGCCTCTTGGACGACGATCAGATTGACGAGATCGTCGGAGTAGGGCAGGAGGTTCCCTGCGAGGCGTTCTACGGAGACGGGCCCGTAGAGGCCGAGGCCGCGGACGTGCCGGCGCGCCGCCAGGACGCGATCCGGGTCGGCATCGAGCCCGTGGACGGTGTAACTTTCACCGGCCCGCAGCGCCGCCGTCAGCCGCCCGTCGCCGACGCCAAGGTGGACAATGATACCGCCCCTGATTCCGCAAAGCCGGAGTATCTCGGCGGCTTCTTCGTCGGCCTGCCGGGGGCTGGCCGAAAGGAGCGCCAAAGCCGCCGCCGTACCGTGGATGACTTTCGACACCTCAGCCTCCCTGTTCGATCACCGGTCAGTTATTTAACCGGGCTGGAGGAGACCGGGGGCGGCGATTCTGGAGAAAATCGACGGGCCCGGTCCCTCTCGGCCGGACGTATTAATCTTGGGATAAAGGGCCTCATGGACGTTATAGCCGCGTGCCTGTTGCCGTTCTGCGGGCCGGCCTCCACGTCGCAGGAGAGTCCCGCGCCCGCCGTGTACGAGATGCGGGCTAAGGAGACCCTCACGCCGGTGGAGCTCAATCACGGGGACACCGTTCGATTCACGCTCCGCAACGGGGACGTCAGGACCATCGTGCTTGAAGAAAGTCGGGCCGAGATACTCGAGCGGCCACTGAAGCTTCCAGGGGTGGTGTACGGATTCCAGTGCCGGCTGCGGGTCGACGGTCATTCCCTTGTCCTTCAGCGATACGTCTGCACCCAGGAAAGTTTCTATGAGCCATGGGTCATAAACGGCCTGCGGATATGGTTCGACATGGTTCTGGACACCTTCAGGAAGATACCCGAGAGATACCCCTGCACGGGCAATCTCAGGGCCCGCCCGCACAAGGACGCCAGATTTGCCCTGCAGGATGCGACGATGCCCATATGCCCCCAGCAGATGCACCCCTGGTATCCCAACGAGAAGTGCTGGATATCGATTGCCGACTGCTACAACGGCGAGGACTGCTGGATGGGACCCTACCTCGGCCAGGCGTGCCACCGCGGGCTCGACATCAACCACCCCAAGGGCGATCCCCTGTGGGCCCCCATCGACTTCGACGACCAGTGGCTCTTCAACAGCGTGGCGCGGAAGCACGACAACAACCGCTGGCGCGGCATACGCATCTGGCCGAGCGGCGACGTCTGGGCGCTCCAGTCGCACCACATGATCCGGTTGCGCGTCCCTGAGCGCGTACCCCTGAAGGCCGGGACGCATTACGCGGACGCCGCCGGCGTGCTTGTGGGCTCCCACAACCATACCCACTACGAGTTCAAGGTAGGCCGCCTCGTCGAGGGAAAGCCTCCCGACTTCGACGAGGGCGGCAGGTTGGAGACGAAGATATTCGAGGAGATACCCGATCCGCGCCCCAGGCAGCCCGATGTGTTTCACTTGGATCCGTGGATCATCTTCTGGCGGATATTCGAGACGGAGCGGGAGCGGCGCGGGCTAGTCCGTGCCGCGATGGCCCCCCTCCGTCCGGCTCGGACCGGCGAGCGGGTCGGTTTTGCCGCGGAGGGTTCCCGGGCGGGTAAGGACGGCGGCCCGCTCGAGTATCTCTGGACCTTCGGGGACGGGACCTGCGCCCGCGGGCCACGGCCGGTGCACGTCTTCGCACGTCCTGGGATATATCCGGTGACCCTGGTGGTCGACGACGGGAAAGGGAGGGCCTCGTTCACGCAGCACGTCACGGTCGACGGCGCGCCGGTCACCGGGCCTTCGCTGTCGCTGGAGGCCCCCGACGAGCTTTCGTTCCGTCCCAGGCCGCCGCGTGCCGCCGACGTATACGGGATGCCCGTGCGCACCCTTCCGTTCTCGATGGAGTTCGTGGCGCGGCCAAGTAGGCCGAGGCCGCGGGGCCGCGTTGTGCGGGTGGTCAACTCAGGCGGTGGGACGATGCCGCAGGCTTCGTGCCGGGCGGCCTTCGCGGGCCGTTCGGACTGGCTTACGGCGCGGCCACAGGGGGGAGGGCGTGAGATCCTCGTCCAGGTGGATGCGTCAGGCCTTGATCCGGGGAAATACTTGTCGCGCGTCACCGTGGACTGCCCGGGTGCGCTGAACTCCCCGCAGGAATTCCTCGTGACCCTGGATGTGCGCGCCGGGATCCCTCCGGCGGTCGTCACGGTGCGCGACGGAGACGATGGGTTCGCCTGCACCCCTTTCTTCTGGGTGGGGCACCGTTTCAAGGGGAGCAAGGCGTTCTACAGGACGAACGGGGGCAGGGCCGCGCCCGGAGAGTTCGTCCGTTTCACGCCCGACCTCGCCGCCGGCAGGTACGAGGTTTCGCTGGGTCCGGGCCCCGATGGAGGCAGGTTCGACGTGCGCGTCCGCAAGCAGGGAGGGGAGGAGATCGTGCGCGTGGAACCGGCACGGTCGCGCGTAGTGGGGATATTCGACTTCGACGAGGGAACAGACGGATTCGTGGAGATCCTAGCGGAGGGATCCGAGGGGCTCGTCGGGGCGGCTTGGGTCGCGTTCGAGCGGAGGTGAGGGGATGATCATCGCCTTGGCGATCTGCCTCCAGGCGGGCGCTCCCCGCGCGCTGGAGCCTGACGCGCCCGTCATCAGGCTGGACGAAATAGGGATCTACGCCGCCGGCTACGCCTACCGCGGTCAGCCGGAGCGCCGGCTCCCCGACGGCTGGTCGGGCCCATTCGAGGAGAAGACCGGCGTGGCCCTCCAGCCCGCCGGAGAGGTCGCCGGCAGGCCCTCCTTCCTCCAGCACTGCCCTTGGCGGGGTGGGACGGGGATCGCCTTCCAGGAATTCGCGTTCCGGATGCCGCGGGTGCGGCGCATCATCCTGCGCGGCGCCACCGCCATGCGTCCCGACGTCGAGGGCAAGTCGGACGGCGCGACGTTCCGGGTCAAGGCCAACGGAAGGGGCCTGCTCGACGAGCACCGCACCGACGCCGTGTGGCGGCCCTTCGAGTTCGACCTGACAGACTCCGCCGGCGGTCTTCTGGTCCTCCGCTTTGAAACCGATCCCGGCCCGAAAAACAACGCGAGCTGGGATTTCTCGCTCTGGGGAGGACGCGAGCTGGTACTGGAGGGATTCGAGGCCAGGCCGGCGGCGCGTCCCGATCCGCCTCCCGTCGACCTGTCCAGGCTCTGGCCGGTTCGTGATGGAGGGATGGTGCCCCCCAGCGGGTTCCAAGGATCGGTCGCGAAGGGGCTCAGGGGCGACGCGGCCACCTTCCGCTACGAGGGCGCCGACGGCATCCTGGAGTACCGCTGGCGGCGGCCGCGGAAACCCGACGATCCGGCGTTCGGCGACCTGCGGCTCGTCGCCAGGATGAAGGGGGACGCGGCGGTGGAAGTACCCTTGGCGGGGGCTGCCTCGATCGAATGGGTCCGCCAGGCTGAGCCGCTCGAGAGCAGGTGGGAGGATGGTCCGGACGCCGTCGCGTGCGTGCGGAGATTCGCCGTCGGCGGCGACGAGGCGACCGTGCGCGTATCGGGTCGGATGTCGGGCAAGAGCCTCGTCCTGGACGTCTCGTGCGACCGGCCCATGGTGAAGACGCTCGACGCCGGGGTCTGGGGTCCGGTGATGCGCCGCCGGAGGATCCCGGTCCCCTACTATTCCGGGCAGGTGGACTACTTTCCCTCCGAGAACCTCTTCGCCGGGGCCTTTCTGGACTGGACCGCCTCGGCAGCCTCGTCGCACGACCACACGCGGGCGCATTACGGGGCGTTCACCGACGGGGGCCGCAACGCCCTTCGTGAAAGGGTAGTCTTCACGGCCGCCTGGCACGTGGCGGAGGTGTTTCCCAACATACCGAACCCTCCTTCGCCGTGGATCCCGAGGGTGGGCGGCAGGACGGTCCTCGACATCTGGGGGGGGCGATTCGAGGACGTGGCGAAAGGCTTCGAGAGTCTGCACGAGCACGGGATCCACGAGGCGGTCGCGCTCATTCACGTCTGGCAGCGGAGCGGCTACGACAACGCGCTGCCCATGCACCTCCCCGCCCAGGCTGGCCTGGGCGGGGAGGAGGGGATGAAGGTCCTCGTCTCGACCGGTTCGCGGCTGGGATATTACGTCGCGCTGCACGAGAACTACGTGGACTACTATCCCAACTACGATCGCTTCGACGAGAATGAGATCGCGCTCGACTCGAGGGGGAACCGGGTCCCCGCGTGGTACAACCCCGCTACGAAGATACAGTCCTTCGCGGTCCGTCCCGACGCGATCCTGCCGCTGGCGCGGACGCAGTCGCCTGAGATTCACCGCCGTTATGGGACGAACGCCTGCTATCTGGACGTCCACTCCGCGGTGCCGCCGTGGTTCCACGTGGACTTCCGCGCGGGGAGCGAGGGCGCCGGCACATTCCGCCGCGTGTGGGGGGTCCATCGCGAACTCTTCGAGTACGAGCGGCGGATCCACGGCGGTCCCGTCTTCGGGGAAGGGAACAACCACTGGTACTGGAGCGGCTTGCTTGACGGCGCGGAGGCCCAGTTCGGCCAGGGCTGGCCGACGGGGCAGGGGATGAGCGCGCCGCTGATGGTGGATTTCGACCTCCTCAAGATCCATCCCCTGCAGGTCAACCACGGCATGGGCTACTACGAGCGGTGGTGGAGCCGGGCCGAGTGGGGCGGCGTCCCGCCCATGGTTGTGCTGGACCAGTACCGCATGCAGGAGGCGGCGTTCGGCCACGCAGGCTTCCTGGGCGGGGCGGTATGGAACTCGGTGCCGGCGGCGTGGCTGGAGCACCACCTGCTGTCGCCGGTGGCGGCGCGTTATGCGGCGGCGAGGCCGGTGGAGATCGCCTACTGGGCGGGCGGCCGATGGGTGGACGGGACGGCGGCGGCCAAGAGGGGCAGGTGGGACGCCGTGCGCGTGTGTTACGAAAACGGCCTGGAGGTGGCGGCCAACGCAGCCGAGGCCCCGCTGCGGATGGGGGAGCACACGCTCCCGCGCTTCGGCTGGCTGGCGAGGGGGGCGGGCGTGACGGCCTGGACCGCCCTGAGGGAGGGCGTCGTGGCCGACTACGCGGAGACGGCCGGGAGTGTATTCGCCAACGCGCGGAACGCCGCGCACTGGAACGTCGGGGGTCCCCGCCGCGTCCGCCCCGAGGTCGGCGAGTTCGCCGCCGCCGGCCCGCGCTCGTTCCGGGTTTCATACCGCTGGAGGGTGGACGACGCCCTGCCGGGGGACTACGTCTGCTTCGTCCACTTCGGGACCGGCGGGAAGATACGCTTCCAGCAGGATCACGGGCTTGCCGCGCCGACGTCGCGGTGGCGGCGCGGGAGCGTGGTGGCCGACGGCCCCTACGACGTCCGCGTCCCCGACGGCGTGGAGGATGGAGATTATGAGTGGACGATAGGGCTCTACTCGCCGGGCGGGGGGGCGCGGGTGCCTTTGGAGGGAAAGGATGACGGTCAGGGGCGGATCAGGCTGGGCGTGCTGCGCCTGCGGGAGGGCGGGAGATCCGTTTCCTTCGAGCCCGAGAAGGACCGGGGCGAGGGGCGCATGGAGTGGTACCGCAGGCACCTCAACGAGGCGGGGCGGCCGGTGGATTTCGGGACCGTGCGGACCGACGGCAGCGCGCTGGTCCGGCGGGAGGCGGACGGCTGGACGCTCCTGGCGCTGCCGCGGGACGGGGCGTTCCTCGTGGAGCTCGCCGCGGCAAGGTTCGGCCGCCCGGCGGAGGTTCGATGCGAGGGCGGTGCGGCGGCGACCGTCGCTCCCGAGCTGCGGGGGGACCGCTGGAGGCTCCCCTTGAACGGGTCGAGGTGGTACAGGTGGAAGGCCCGATGATGGGTTTTGAAGGTCTCCGCGCGGAGGGTATGCTCCGGACAGCCCCTTGAGCCCGGAAACAGGCGTCCAGATCGGCGTGAGCCGGCCCGAGCTGACCCTCGAGGATCTGCCGGAGCCGGAGGAGGTCTTCAAGGTCTCCTCCATCGACTGGAAGGCCGTGATCCGGCACGTCCTGGGACCCAGCATGATCGCACTGGGGGTTTCCATCGGCAGCGGCGAGTGGCTGCTGGGGCCCCTCGCGTTCGCCAAGCACGGCTTCATGGGGCTGGGGTGGCTCATCACGCTCTCGGCGGTCCTCCAGACCTTCTACAACATGGAGGTGGCACGCTTTACGGTGGCCACCGGGGAGGTGCCGTCGGTGGCGTTCATGCGCGTCCCGCCGGGGAAGTCGGTCTGGGTGGTCCTGACGCTGGCGATGGTCTACCTGGGATGGATCGGGGGGGGGTGGGCCTCGGCGGCGGGCCAGAGCCTCTTTGCGTTCTTCGCCGGGCGGGCGCCCGACATGCGGAACGAGATACACGTCGTGCGCCTGATCGGCATCGGCCTGATGGCGCTTTCGCTGGGCCTTTACCTCTTCGGGAAGAAGATCTCCAGGACCCTGGAGATATTCAACGCCTTCGCCGTGTGGGTGGTGCTGTTTTTCGTGGTGGCGGCGGCCGCGGCGGTGGTGCCCCTGCGGGAGTGGGGGCGGGCGGCGGTCGCGGCGGTGGTACCCGCCCGCGTGCCGGGGGGCATCGACGCGACGCTGCTGGGGGCTATCGTGGGCTATACCGGCTTCGCGGCGGGTTTCAACTTCATGCTCATCAACTACTACCGGGACAAGGGATACGGCATGGGGCACCGCGTGGGCTACATCGCGGGGCTGATCGGGGGTCGGCCCGCGGAGGTGAAGGCGTCGGGGGTGACTTTCCCCGACACCCCCGAAAACGCGCGGCGGTGGGGCCGGTGGTGGAAGTACCTCTCCATCGATCAGTGGTCCATCTTCTTCGCCGGGGCGCTGGCGGGCATGTTTATCCCCTGCGTGCTGGTGGCGTGGCTGGCGAACCAGCCGGGGGCGGCGGCGCCATCGAAGGAAACCATGCCCACGTACGCGGCGGCCGAGCTGGGGCGCCTGTACGGCGGCTGGCTCTTCCCGCTCACGCTGCTGGTGGGCGCCTTCACCCTCTTCAAGACGCAGGCGACCATCCTGGAGATGCTGATCCGCAACACGGCCGACGCGGCATACGCGCTCTTCCCCCGCCTCCACGCCTGGACGGGGGGAGACGCGCGCAAGTTCTACTACGCGACGGCGGTTGCGTTCCTCCTGGCCGTCGGGGGGATCATGCACCTGGCCCTGCCGACTCAGCTGGTGGTCATCTCGGCGAACATGGCCAACCTGGCCTCACTCGTGTTTCCGCCGGCGATGATCTACCTCAACCTGAGGCTGCCGCGCCCCGCCAGGATAGGCGCTGCGGGCGTAACCGCGCTGGTCCTCAACATGGTCTTCTTCGGATTCTTCTTCGTGAACTTCGTGGTCGTCCAGGTCTCCGGCCGTCCCCTGGTGCAGTTCTGACGGACTCGTGGGCTGGCCGATTCAACCGTAGAAGAGGATCGGCTTGATGTGCCTCTCCAGGAGATTGAACGTCACGTTCCTCGCGATTCGGTCTGCGAAGCGGCGCACCACATCCGAGTACCTCTCTCCCATCCTGGCGGCCTTGCCGTAGGAGACGTGCAGCAGCTGCCGGAAGTGCGGGTTGAAGGATGGGCAGGTCGGGTCGTGGCGGAGGGCGTCGGCGAATCGGGCGGCCGACCAGCCATTCACCTCAGCCGGGTCGGGCAGCCTCGCCGGATCGATATCCACCACGGCGGCATAAGGGCGGATGATCTCCTGGCGCCCCCTCCAGGCCTCCGCGTAGATGTGCTTGGCCGCCTCCAGGCCCTCACCACCGGACTCGGCCAATCCCGTCAATTCCTCCAGCCACGTTGTACCAGCCGTCTTGAGGTGGATCCCGGCGCCGGTCCGGCGCAGGGCCCGGCGTATCGCCGGATAGAGCGAGAACTTGTCGCTGCCCGAGTGGACGCTGATCTTGAGATCCCGCGGGAGGTCGTACAGCGAAACCGCGATACCGATCGCCGCCAGGTGGCGGCGGAACTCGTTTTCGAACAGGGCCGGATCCCCCGCGTAGTCCACTCCCTTGTTGAAGCGCCCCGGGAAACGCGGGGCTATGGTCTGCGCGGGCACTCCCTCCTCGGCGAGGGCCGCCAGGATCACCAGGAGCTCCCCCGGCGTCTGGGGGCGGTCGGTTTCGTCCATGGAGACCTCGGTTATGAACCGACCGGCCCCCTTGCGTTCCTCGATGCGCCTGTATATGCGGCCCGCCTCGCGGGCGGCCCGGAGGTACCTGCGCGCCGCCTCCTCCACGTCCGCATGGGTGAGCTCCAAGGGCTCGTCGAGGTCAGGCGCAACGTGGCGCCCCGCAAGCTCGCGGTGGCGGCGCGCGAAGGCCGCCGCCTCGTCCTCGGCCCCGGCCGGTCCAATATTGTCGGCAACGTCCAGCGTGAAGAAGTCGCAGGCCTCGATGAACATGTCTACGTTACTCATGCCCACGTGATCGGCGTCCACGTGATATGGGCCGTTCCATCCGGCCGCCTGGACGGCGGCGTCGGCGGCGGCGCGCGTGTCGGGGGGGGTGGAGCCGATTATGGAATGCTCCCGGTGCGACTTGTTCCACACCGGGGTGGCCTCCGCTCCCAGGGCGCGGGCCTCGATGAACGCCCGGAGCTGCGCGGCGCCCTGGAGTCCGAACCGGTCGCCCGCGCCGAAGGAGTACCTGCCCAGCCGGAGCGGATCCCGCGGCCCTCTCACGGTCCCGCCTTCCCCGGCGCCGGCGGTCGCGGGGCCCTCTTCCCGAACAGCTCCAGCCATCCGGCGGTAATGGAATCCGCCATCGTGCCCGACCGCCGGCATTCCTCGGACGTTCGTCCCCAATAGAAGCCGATCCAGCCGGAGGCCAGGCCCGCCGAGAGATCCATGAAGCGCCCCAAGTCCTCGGTCGTGCAGCGGAGAGGGAATATCTCCTCCACCACAACCGGTTTGCCCACCGAAAAGCCGCGGAGCGTTTCAAGGGCCTGCTCCAGTTTCCCGGCCTCCGGGTAGATGTGCACGCTGATGAAATCGACCTCCGGCGCGATCTTCTCGGGCGCGAAGCCCGAAGTCAGGCCCGGTCGGTCGAGGCTCCAGGGTACCAGGCCCACGGTGACCAGCCGTCCGGGGTCGCGCCGGCGGATCGCCCCGGCGAGCGCGCGGATCCACCGGCGGGCGACGTCGGTCCTTTCGCGTCCCGCCAAGTCGAGCGCTATGCGCTGGACGAAGTGCTTCCCGCCGAAGGCCGGGCCGAGCCAGTCCTCCGCGGCGGTCTTCCCGGCCGGGGCCACCGGCTCGTTCATCAGGTCGTAACAGAATACCGCGGGACTCGCCGCGCACCGGCCGGCGACCGCATGCCAGAAACGCGCCTGGACGTCCCAGCGGCGCGCCTCGGGGAGGCCGTCGTACCAGGAGGGGACGTCGCGCTTGTGGTAGCATCCGAGGCCCGTGACGTTCAGGTAGAGGCCCAGGCGCCGCGACAGGTCCAGGAGGCGGCCCAGCCGGTCCAGGGCCTTCTCGTCCGGTTCGGTCTCCGAGCGCATGAAGCGCCCGAGTTGGAGGTGTATTCTGACGACGTTGGCGCCGAGATCTTTCATCTCCCGGAAATCTTCCTCGACCTTGGGCCATTCGGCCTCCCAGTAATCCTCGATGAGCCTGCCGGCCTCGTCGTGATCGTAGTTGAAGCCCCAGGGCGCGAAGGGGCGTCCCGAGGGGGTCAGCTCGAATCCCCGGCCGTCGGCCGAAAGGCGCACCTTTTCCATCCCGGGCGGGTCGTCGGGCGCCGGCCGCGCGCATCCCCAGAGCGCGGCGATCCCGGCCAGCAGCGCGGCGCGCGCGTGACGGGCACGCGGAGGGTCCATCCCCGGCAGTATGCAGGATGCGGCGCAGGGACTTCAACCTTCCTCGCAGGCCGCAGGAGCGGCGAGGGACGGCGCCGAGGGGAAGAGGCGGTTCCTGCGTTCCGGCCGTCGTTCCCGATACAGTCGCGGGGGGCGTTAAATCTGATGAGGGACTGCGGTACAGGCGGCCGGATTTGCATGGAGAGACGATTATGGCCAGGATCGTCCCGCTTGTGATGCTGCTGGCGTGGGCGCCTCGGGTCGCGCAGGACAACACCCTGACGGCCGAGGAGAGGCGGGCCGGCTGGAAGCTTCTCTTCGACGGCCGCACCACCGAATGCTGGCGCGGCTACAAGATGAAGGAGATGCCGCCGGGCTGGAAGGTCATCGACGGCGCCATGGTGCGCGTGGCCGGCGGCGCCGGCGGCAAGGGGGCCGGCGGCGGCGACGACATCATCACCATCGAGCAGTTCGGCGACTTCGACCTCAAGCTCGAGTGGAAGATAGTGGACCGCGCCGGGAACAGCGGCATCATAATCCGCGCGTCGGAGGACGCCGTCGCCTCGTGGCACACCGGGCCGGAGATGCAGGTGCTCGACAACGCGGCGTACCCGGGCCGCGACGCGAGACAGCTGGCCGGGGCGTGCTACGACCTGTACGCGCCGGCGAAGGACGTCTCGAAGCCCCGGGGGGAGTGGAACGTCGTGAGGATCCTGGCCGAAGGCAACCGCATCGAGCACTGGCTCAACGGCGAGAGGATCGTCGAGTACGAGCTGGGCAGCGACGACTGGAGGGAGCGGGTGGCCAAGAGCAAGTTCAGGAACATGAAGTACTTCAAGGAGCCGCCGGCGAAGGGCCACATCTGCCTCCAGGATCACACGGCGCGCGTCGAGTACCGGAACATCAAGATCAGGCCCCTGAGGGCGGGGGCGGGGGAGCGGTGAGGCCGGGCTCGGTCGTCGTGCCCCTCTATATCACTTCACTTCGACCCGCGCGCCCTTCCGACTCGCGATCGAGTGGAGAAAATCGCCGTCACTTCGTATCATGATGGACAGGCCAGGGATTCGGGAAGATCCTGACGTGACCGCGGGAGTAGATAAGCGCACTCGCGTCACCCGGCTGGTGACCGGGAACTGGCGCAATTTCAGCCGATTCGATGTAAAGCTCGCGCCGCGTGCGTTCCTCGTCGGCCCCAACGCGTCCGGCAAGTCGAATTTCCTGGACATCCTGAAGTTCCTGCGCGACGGGGCCTCGCCCGTGGGCGGCGGGCTCCAGGAAGCCGTCCGGCGCCGCGGCGGCATCTCCGCCCTGCGCTGCCTCGCCGCGCGAGGGGAGCCCGACATCGCCCTGAGGGTTTCGCTCGGCAACGGGTCGGAAGAGGAGTGGACGCGCGAGTTGAGGCTGACGGCCGACCGGAGGAGGACTCCCCGCGTTCAGCAGGAAGGGGTGCTTCACGGAAGCCGATGCCTGCTGGATCGCCCCGATATAACGCCCGGCTCATGGAGTTTGCCGTGCGCCATTGGCGTCCCGACGTCGCCTCCCGCGGATCGGAAAGTCTCAGGCGCTGCCTGGCGCGCTTGACCGCCATGACCAAGCTGAATCTCCATGACTAGAGTCGTGGTCTTCCTCCTGGGTGCCCTTGCGGCGGAGGACCCGCCACCGATCCCCGTCTTCGTGCGCGAACCCGCCGGCGTCGCCCGGAAGCGCGCCCCGGTGGTCGCCGGCATGCCCTTCCCGCGCGGCCGCGTCCCGGCGGGGCAGGCTTGGAGCCTGTTTGACGGCGGCCGGGAGATTTCCGTTCAGGTGACGCCTCTGGTCGTCGAGCACGGCACGCTGCGCTGGGCGCTCCTCGATTTCCAGCTGGACGTCGGTCCGAAGGAGGAACGGAGGTTGGAACTCCGTCCTGGACCCGGCAGGGCCGCGCTCGATCCACAGCTTAAGGTGGTCGAGACCGCCGCCGCAGTTTCGATCGACACCGGTCCCTTGAGATTCATCGTCGACAAGGAGAGTCCGTTCAGGCTCTTCGATGCCGTGTGGCTGAGGGGGCGCGAGGTCGCCCGGGGCGGCGACGTCGAGGTCGTCGAGTCCGGGCCGGAGAAGGCGTGTCCCGCCGGGAGGCCCCGCGCCGTTTCGCTCGAATACAAGGGCCCGCTCCGGGCCACGATCCGCGTGAACGGGGGCTTCGAGGGCTCGGCTCTCAAGTACGTTACCCGGATCACGGCCTGGGCGGGCCGCACCGACGTCCGCGTGCAGCACATCCTCGTGAACTCCAATCCCGACCAGGTCTGGCATGCCCACCTCAAGAGCGCCACGCTGGGCATCCGCCCCGCGCCCGGCGCCGCCGTCGCCGTCTGCGACCGCGACGCCCTCGCCGACCCGCCGCGGAGGATCCGTTCGGAGGGCGGGGCGATTTCCGTCGATTTCATCCTGCCGCGGGAGCCCGGCAGGAAGTTCCGCTCCGAGCACGCCTGGCTCTACGACTGCTCGCACAAGACAGCGGAGGTGTGGATCGACTTCGAGCCGTCGGGCGGCCTCGAGGCCGCCGCCAGGAGCCGCCTGATCGGGTCGGCGCCGCCCGAGTGGTATTCGGCGTGCGACGCGATGGGCGTGGGGCCGTTCGGCACGCTCGAGGAGGAGAAGGCGGTCTACCGGGCGTGGGGCTGGGCGTTCGACGAGAAGCAGATCCCGCGCGCCCCGCACAATCCCAATCTTTACGTGCGGTGGGAGGACAACCACTACGAGTCGGAGGCGGACAGCGTGGAGGGGCTGCTGTTGATGTTCCTCCGCACCGGGGAGCGCGGTTTCTTCGACCAGGGGGAGGCGTGGGCGCGTTATCACATGGATCTGCAGGCGTGGCGGAGCGACGGGTGGATTTACGACGACGGCGCCATCTGGTTCCCGCAAGGGGGCCCCCTGGGGACGAGGCCCGCGCGGAGGCCCCCGAACGTCAAGTACCAGCGCTGGGGCAAGGGGACCGGCGACGACCGGGAGCTCTGGTGGCTGGTGCAGGCCAAGGCCTGCTACTGCCACTTCTACGGCGCGGGGCTGGCGGACTACTACCTGCTGACGGGGGAGCGGGACGCGCTGGAGGCGGCGGTGGACCTTGCCGAGGTGAAGAACTCGGAGTTCCGCAAGCACCGGCGGTTCGAGCCTGGGAAGACCACCATCGAGGACACGCGCGGGTTCGGCCGGGGCTTCTACGTGCTGCTGCGGGTGCTTGAGGCGCGTCCGGAGGACGGTTTCCTCTTGGATCTTGTCAGGCTCTGCCGGGACGTGCTGTGGAACGAGCCCCGCATGGACGAGCGTGGGTTCGTCCCCAGCCGCGTGGCGGGCGGCGTGGATCCGAAGAAGGACATTCCTCCCGAGATGAAGGCCTTCATGGACCGGGAGGGGATCGTTTTCGACAAGGGGTGGCTATCCGACAGGTCGGGGAACCGGTGGCCGGTGGTGTCGCTCGGCGGGAGTTGGCAGCATGCCTACGTGCACGACGCGGCGGACCGGTACGCGCGGATCTTCGGCGACGAGGACATGATGGACTTCACAATCGCCTTCGGCCGCTTCGCGGGCAGGTTCCTGCTGAGCGAGAAGTGCAAGCAGACCCATTATTACGCCCACATGGACGTGCCGGTGCGGGGGGAGGCGTGGGATCCGTGGAGGTTCGAGGCGGCGCACGCCACGACGAAGGACGGCGACGGCTGCAGGCACAGCGGCTGGTACACGCGTTTCTTCCCGGACGCAATGGCCCGCGCCTACTCCTGGACGGGTGAGGCGGCGCTCCTGGAGCGCGCCAAGGAGTTCTGGCACTACGGGAGCAAGCGCGGCTACCAGACGCTGAGATATTCGGCGGGGCCGGACCGGGTAGGGGCGTTCGCGTCTCACCATCCGCCCAAGGACGACACGATTCTCTCCACCAGCCGGCTCTTCTACGAATGGTCACACCCGAGGAGGGACGCCGTCCCGCCGGAGGCGGTCAAGGACCTCTCCGCGAGGCTCGTGGGGGGCGGCCGGGCGAGGGTGCGGTTCACGGCGCCCGCCGACCGCGGCGGGGGGCGTGTGGCGCGTTACCAGGTGAAATGCGCGGATCGGCCGGTCGTGGACGACCGGGAGTTCGATTTCGTGCGCGATTCAGGCGCGCGCCGGAGCTTCTGGCGCGCGGCAAACCTCTCCGGCGAGCCCGCGCCCAAGTCGCCGGGGTCGCCCGAGGAGTTCGAGGTCGCCGGTCTCCCTGCCGGCGCCGGGCCCTTTTACTTCGTGGTGGTGAGCTTCGACGAGTCGGGCAACAGGAGCGGGCTATCGAACGTCACCCCCGCGTCCCCGCCTTCGTCTCCCTGACGGTTCAGACTCCGTAATGGCGCGGGGGCGGGGGAGGGGCCC
>FWPU01001395.1_pt1 | contig 72439 bp, 44 predicted proteins | sample 2228361 | NCBI WGS metagenome assembly FWPU01 (sample SAMEA103939777, study PRJEB20133) | metagenome | reverse complement strand
TCTTCTGCCGTGATTTCAAGTGTCAATCGACGCATGGCGAGACTTTTCTCGCTAAGTTAGCATTAAGCGCGTATTTTTTAGAAACTTCAATCAGACAGGGGTTTAGAGACGTTCTGGCACAACCTCTCTCAACCCCTCTCAACCTCTCTCAACCCCTCCAAACCACTGACCGCATTTTTTGCAGTGCGCTCTTTTCTCAGTCCCCTCAAACGGCTTGGCTGAACAGCGCCCCTTGGGGTGTGCGCGCCCAGTAACGGGCATCGAGGGCCATGCAGATGTTGCGCAAGAAGGCCTTGCCGATGGGCGTCACCCGGAGGCCATTGTTTTCCAGCACGACCAGGCCGTCGTGAAGCAGCTCTTCCATGCGCAGCAGGCCGTCGGCAAGGGCTGCACACTGCCTGTCGGGCGAGTCCCAGTGTGTTTGGTATCGGCACATGATGTCGAGGATGTGGCGCCGCAAGACGAGGTCTTCAGGGCTGAGCAAATGTCCTCTGGCGATGGGCAGCTCACCGGCAGCCACCCGTTGCCGGTAAGTTTCGACGTGCTTTTCATTTTGCACGAAGGCGTCCCAACTGTCGCTGATGGAAGAGGCACCGAGGGCCAGCGAAAGGCGGGTGTAGCGAGGCGTATAGCCCATGAAATTGCGGTGCAGGCTGCCATCCTTTGCCGCCTGGTAGAGGGAGTCTCCGGGTAGGGCAAAGTGATCCATGCCGATTTCGGCATAACCTGCCTCGATGAGCAAGTTGCGGCCGTGTTCGTAAAGTCGGCGTTTGGCTGCCCCCACCGGCAGGTCACTTTCGGAGTAGGCCCGTTGGCTGGGTTTGATCCAGGGCACGTGGGCATAGCTGTAGAAGGCCAGTCGTTCGGGGCGCGATTGGCGAACCAGCTCCATGTTCCGCTCGATATGGTGGAGTCGTTGCAGGGGCAGGCCAAAGATGAAATCGTAGTTGATGCTTTGGTAACCCAATTCCCGGGCCGTGTGGGTCACCCGTTCGACGTCTTCGAGCGTTTGGAGGCGATTGATGATGCGCAAAATTTCGGGGTCGAAATCCTGCACACCAATGCTGAGTCGCCTGAAGCCATAGCGGTGCAATACTTCGAGGTGCTCCTTGGTGGTGCTGGCCGGGTGTGCTTCGAAACCAAATTCCCAAGCTGGAGCCACATCGGCGTGTTGCATGATGCCATCCAGCAAGCGGGCCAGGTTGTCGGGGCTGAAGAAGGTAGGAGTGCCCCCGCCGAGGTGCAGCTCGGCAAGGCGGGGTCGGCTGCCCAATACCTCGATGTACATTTTCCACTCCTGCAAAATGCTTTCTATGTAAGGCACCTCCACGCCGTGGTTTCGGGTGATGCGCTTGTTGCAGCCACAGTAGGTGCAAAGCCGTTCGCAAAAGGGCAGGTGAATGTAAAGGCTGATGGCAGGCGATTCCTCGAAAGCCTGCCTGACCTTCTGTTTCCACACCTCAGCGGACGGAGGAGCCTCCTGCCAGTAGGGCACAGTGGGATAGCTCGTGTAGCGAGGAGCGGGGACGTCGTATTTCTCGAGAAGGTTCTTCATGTCGATTCAAAGGTTTTTGAACGAGCGTGAGAGGATTTTTGGAAAACTGCCTTCCAGACAGCGAGTGAGGGCCAAACGGCGGCTGTGATACCAAGCAAGAGCAAGGCCGAGCCCGTCAGAAGCGTTTCAGAAGCATAAGCCGGCATGAATCCGATGCCACCCAAAAGCAGGACGACTTCCGTGGAGACGAAACCTATTAAGTACAAGCCTATACCAAGCACCCCCGAGGTATTTGGGCCTGGCATCCACCCCTGCAGGCGGTACTGCCACCAGACACCCGGCGTCGCCATGCCGAGGAAAAGCAGGTGCAACCAGCAAATCACCAACCAGCGGTTGTCGAGGCGAACCAGGCTATCGACGCCGGGTAGCAACACGAGCCATTCCAGCATGGACTTCACCAGGTAGATGCCTATGGCCAATAAGCCAATCCTTCCTGTTTTCAACCAAAAATCTCCCTGCTTTTTGAAAATGAACCAGGCAAAGGCGATGGCGCCAGCCAATTGGGCCCACGTGGCCAGCTTGACGGGAAGGTCCAACGTCATTGCCAGTTGGGAGACGAAAAGGCTCTTGCCTGAAGCCGTGGGCAGGTAATACAGCAGGGTCGCTGCCACACCCGTCCACAGGTGAAAGGACGCCAAACGGGCAGGCGGTTTCCTTCCCTCCATTTCGAGGCTGCGATAAACCATGGCTAAAAACCCAAAGACGAACCAGCCGCTGTAGTGGAAATGCAGGTAAAAGTGGACGGCATCGCGCACGGCCGACGGCTCACCCCCGCCAAAGACCTGAATGAAGGGAATGAAAAACGGCCCTATGGACGACAGGGTGAAGAAGCCCAGCGCAGCCCCGAAAAACCAGCGAGCTGGACCCGTAACGCCCCGGCTGTGTCGATACAACTTTACCAGATAGACTATTGCCAACGCAGTGTGCAGCGTCAGCAGGGCAATGGGCAAAGCGGCATAGCCCTGCCATAAAAATGCCGGAAACAGGGAGGTACCCGCGGCCATTTGCCACCAGAACAGCTTTCTGAATTTGGATCGGAACATCTCCTGACCTGCAAAGAGCTTCGTCAGGAGAAGAGCATAGGCGCTAAACAACCACCCTAAAAAAGCCAAATGGGAATGGGCGTGGCGCAAGTGATCGAATGGAAATGGCGAGCCCACCCAGGGTAGGCCCCGCATCCACAATCCGGCGGCGGCAACGATGAGCAGTATTGTCAAACTGACACTCGCAGCTTTGCTCATTCCCGTGTGAGTCGTGTTTTGAAACATGCTGCGAAGAAAGACCCGCCGCATGGGCCTATCGATGACTTTCGTCAGTTTTGGCACTACCTCAGGTCATGGCAAAGTCAAGATCGCGGAGGGGGGAGTATGGATCTGGAGATCGATGTCGAATAGAAAAGTGGAGGAGTTGGGCCTGCCCGACTATCGCCAGGCCGGGAGGGGAACTTCCGTCACTCCCTGAATAAGAACGCTTTTCATTAAAAGTGAAACTCCGGACCTATTTTTTTCAAAATCCCTCGTGGCCGGCTCGGCCGATCCTTCATTCGGGAAAATGGACGAGTGCCTCATAGACGGCATCCATGGGAAGGCCCATGATGGTGGCATAGGTGCCGTCGATGCGGGCGATTTTGCACAGGCCGATCCATTCCTGGATGGCATAGCTGCCGGCCTTGTCGTAGGGCTGCCAGGTGTCCACGTAATATTCGATCTCCTCGCGGGTCAATGGGTGAAACCACACCTCGGCGCTTTTGGCAAAGGTGGTCTTGTGCTTTTTCGACATCAGACACACACCCGTCACGACGGTATGTTGGCGACCTGAGAGCCGTTCGAGCATCTCGATGGCGTGTGAGCGGTCTTCAGGTTTGTTCAAAATCTCTCCATCGATGATGACCACGCAGTCGGAGGTCAGCATGATTTCTTCCTCGGAGCTGAGGAAATCCGCACAAGCCAGGGCTTTTTTTTCAGCCAGATAAGGGGCCACCTCCTCCACGGGCATGTCGGAAGGGAAGCTCTCATCGACTTCCCTGGTTTTGACCGTGAACTGAAAGCCAGCTTCTCGCATGAGCTGGTGCCGGCGTGGTGATTTCGAGGCGAGGATGATCTTTCGCTGAAAAACTCTCATAGGAACATTGTGAGCACCAGCCCTGCCACCATGAGCAACTTGGCAAGGCTGCTGATGCGGTGAAAATCGTGGGTAGTCGCTGCCTTCGTCAACAGGATGCCGAGCCACACGGTCGGCAGCCCAATAAAAGCGGCGCAAAAAAACGAACCCCAGCGAAAATGGAACTGCCATAGCATCCAGCAGGCAACCAACAGACTCGACAACAGCACGGCCACACAAACCAGGGCCCATCCTTTGCTGGCTCGCAGACCCCATGCGGTGGCAATGGTGCGACTACCTGCGAGGCGGTCGCCAGGCTCGTCCTCGGCATCCTTGACGATTTCCCGCAGCAAGGTGGTCAGAAAGGCAAACCAGCCAAAGCCCGCCACCACCCAGATGGCCTGGAGCGACGCCGGTTCCCCCTCTACCCACAACGCGCACACAGCCTCACGCTCGGCAAAGAGAACGATGCCTACCACCCCAGCGCAAAACAGCGCCACCATCACGTTGCCAACCAGGGGCATGTGCTTCAACCATCGACTGTAGGCCCACAGGCCCAGGCATGCAAGGGGGTAAAGCATGAATAGCCCGGGCTGCCCCACGAAGCCGGCCAAATAAGCTGCCAATACCCCCCCGGCCAGCAGCACTCCCACATAGAGGTACCACCCACCCGCCGTTTGGGCCAGCAGGTTGCGACCGGGCCGGTTGATGGCGTCGGCCCGGGCATCGAGCAGGTCATTGACCACATACCCGCCCAGTGCAATCAGCACCGTGTCGATCGAAAGCAGGAAAAACTGCAAGGGCGGAAGGGCCACCGGCTGCGCCGACTCAGTGAATGCCGGCTCCAGCACTCCATAGCGCATCAGGTATTGGGTGGCCACCACGATGAGGAGGTTCTTCCAGCGCAGGGCCTCCAACCAATTGAACAGCGAGGGGGACATGCCGTGCTCGGTTTTGGATCACACTTCCCAATGCCCAGCCAGTCGGAGCACTTTTTCGATGACGTCGCGCACGCAGCCGTAACCTCCCTTGACGGGCGAAATGTAATGGGCAATGGCCTTGATTTCGGCATCGGCATCGGCAGGGCAACAGGGTATGCCCACGCGACGCATCACCTCGATGTCGGGAAGGTCGTCGCCCATGTAGAGGATGCCCTCCTCGTCTATTTGGTGCGCGTCGAGGTATTCCTCGTAGGCGCCGAGCTTGTTGCGCACACCCCAGAGGATGTCTTGCACGCCGAGGTCTTTCAGCCGGCTGATCACGCCTTGTGAGCTGCCTCCCGTGAGGATGAGGACGCGGTAGCCGCAATCGATGGCTTGTTTGATGGCATAGCCGTCGCGGACGTTCATTTTTCTGAGCAATTCTCCTTTTTCCGTGATGAGCAGCTCGCTGTTGGTGAGCACCCCATCGACGTCGAAGATGAAGGTATGTACCTGGCGGAATCTGGCCAGTACGTTGCCGATGGGTTCGAAGGCGGGTTCGGTGAGTTCGTGGTTCATGTGTCATTGGGTTGGCTGGAGGGGTAGGTCGTGGTTGGGGGGTTGAATGTTCAGATGCATTTGAAGTAGTCGAAAGGCTCCAGGCAGTCGTTACATTGGTAGAGGGCCTTGCAGGCCGTGGAGCCGAATTCACTGATGAGGCGGGTGTTGGTGCTGTTACACCGAGGGCAGGTGACACCGTGATCGAGGCCGAGCAAGGCCGATTTGCCAGCGGCTTTTTCGGGTGGCGCAATGCCGTATTCCCGCAGTTTGCGTCGTCCCTCGTCGCTGATCCAGTCGGTGGTCCATGGGGGGCTGAGCACTTGCTTTACCTCTACTTTTTCGAAACCCAAATCCTGGAGCACGGCTTTGATCTGGACAGTAATCATGTCCATGGCGGGGCAGCCAGTGTAAGTGGGAGTGATGACCACCTCCACACTGCCGTCGTCGCGGAGGTTGACCTCCCGGATGATGCCCATGTCCGCCAGGGTGAGCACGGGAATTTCCGGGTCGGTGAGTTGTTCGAGAGCCTGGATGATTTTTTCTCGGGTCATGTGCGTAGAGATTGGTGAAAGAAAAACCCGGAGTCAGGCGTCGAGTTTCATGTGCTGGATCATTCTGAGGAAAGATGCGGCAAAATTGGGCAAGGTGCTGTAATCCAGGATGCGGATGTCGGGTTGCATGCGCGGATACCGTGCTTGCGATTGCTTGCGCACGTATTGGACGGCATTGCGGATGCTGCGCCGGTCAGGTAGGCCATTGCGGAGCAGGGATGGCAAGCCGATGCGCACGAAGAAATCGTTTTCGATGACGTGCAGCAAGAGGTGGAGCAGGGCCCTGTCGGGTGGAGGCAGGGCGTAGTAGAACAGGCTGTGGGAGGCTATGTAAGTGGGTACGGCGAGGGCCAGGTCTTCAAAGCCGTTTTCGATGTACCAGTTCATCTGTGGGAGTTCGCTCTCGATGGCGAGGGCGAGCCGGGCATGGTCGATGGGGCTGGTGATGCCAAAGGTGGCGGGGACGTCGTAGAGTTCGGCCAGCAGCCGCTCGCGTGGACGCTCGAGAATTTTTTCGAACTCCTGCCTGATGCGTTCATTTTTTTGGGCGGCGCTCGAGTCGTTCTGCTGAAATGCGATGCGGTGCACTACCTCGAGTCGTTCCATGAGATAGCCTTCGGGTTTGGCGAGGTAGTCGATTTCATAGGCGGTGCTGAGCAACAAGAAACTGTAGCCGATGGGATAGCGTGCGGGGTCGGGTTCGGCTCGCTCGATCCGGTCGAGAGCCCGCCGTATGGCGCTGATGGCAAAGTCGAGTCTGGCATGCTGGATGTGGGCAGGCAGGGGGCGCCTGGGTGCCTGGTCGAGGGGGGTGAGTTCGGGGAATTCTTCGAGCAGCAGGTCGTCGTTCTTGTCGGAGAACACGGCGAGTTCCTTCAGGCCAGGGTAGAGCTTGTATGGAGAGGCATCGAGGGCTGGGCTTTCGAAAACCATGGCGAGGTCACCCTCGGGCGTCAGTGCAAAACGGGCGTATCGAAGCTGGAAATTTTCTTCCAGCATTCGTCGCAGCAACCTTGGCGGGTAGTTCTCACCCGTGGCCAGGCGGGTGCGGGCAAAAAAGCGCTCAGGGGTGACGCGGCCATGGATGGCACGGCTGCCGTGGTAGATGGTGAATGTCAGGCAGCCCCCTTCCTGGTGGTACTCGACGTTGTCTTCTCCGGGGTGGCGCAGGAAGTCGAAAAAATGCCGGCAAGCGGTGAAGAAGTCCCCTTTTTTGAATGCCTCGACAGCCCGGTCGAATGCCTCGTTTTGTTCCTCGCTGCGGTAGGCGTCGGAGAAACGTCCAAAGCGCATGGCTTCACTGAAAATGCGTTCACCGCTGGGCTGGCGGCCTAAGAGTCTGTCGAGGAATTCCATGGCGGATCATTTTCTGCCAAAGTCGGCTGGGATTTCACCCCAGGCTTTGGTGTTCCATTTGAGAATGGGGTTTTTCCATTCATGGGTTTGAAGCCATTTTTCGGCCCGTTCGATGAGTTGCCAGAGCTGTTCGGTTTGGGCATTGCGTGGCAGGGTAGTCTTACACTTCTTGTTTCGCACCCATGCCAGTGCGTTGCGGCTGTCGGTATAGATGGGCATTTGGTGCTTGCCCTGTTTGTCGAGCAGGGCCAGTGCGTGCACGATGGCGAGGAATTCACCGATGTTGTTGGTGCCCAGGTGAAATTTTTGGTAGAAAATCTGCTGGCCGGTGCCCGTGTGTACGCCCTGGTATTCCATGACGCCGGGATTGCCGCTGCAGGCTGCGTCCACGCTGATGCTGTCGCGAATGATTTCCTTGCTTTGGGCAGCCACAGCCTGCTGGCCAGTTTTACTAACGATGTGCCTGGCCGGATTGTCCTTGAATGCAGCCTCGGCTTCCACACGCGTGGGAAAGGACTTGTACTTCGCTCCGGGATACCCGGCAACCTGCGCCCTGGCCTCATCCCAGTTTTCGTAAATGCCTGGCCGGGCACCTACCCATACCACGTAGTATTTCTTTCCTTTTTTGCTCATCGCACAAATGTAGTGTTTGCCTGGCCACAATTCCGGCTCTTGCCTTGGATGAAACCAGGCTGCAAAGGTACTTTTCCATCATACCAGCCCGCAGACTTGCCCGGGTTTTATCCGCTATACCCTTGGACTCGTAATCTTGCACCATGGAAACAGCTCAGGGTCCATCCATCCAACGGCCACCCATTTCCGCCGTCATCATCAGCCGAAACACGGCGCGCACCATCGGCAGTTGCCTCGAGGCACTCCAACAGGTGGCCGACGAAATCATCGTGCTCGACAGTTTCAGCAACGACGGCACCGTTGAAATCTGCCAGCGCATGGGCGCCCGCGTGGTGTCCCAGGAATGGCTTGGTTATGGCCCCACCAAAAATGCTGGCCATGCCCTGGCTCGCCATGACTGGATCCTCAGCATCGACGCCGACGAGGTGCTCAGCCCCGAACTCATCCAAACCCTCCGCCACTGGCAGCCTCGACCCGGCGAAGTCTATGCCCTCGATCGCATCACTTCCTTCAACGGTCGCTGGATCAGACATTGTGGGTGGTACCCCGACTGGAAGGTGCGCCTGTTCAACCGCTGCCATGTCCACTGGAACGACGAGCCCGTGCATGAAACACTGCACATACCACCGGGATTTCGAACCGTGCGCCTCAAAGGCAAACTCTTCCACCATTCCTTTGCCTCGGAGGAGGACTTCCGTCTGCGCCTCGAAAAATACGCCCGCCTCGGTGCCAAAGCCCTCTACGACAAAGGCCGCCAACCTTCCAAGGCCCTGCAAGCGCTTGCCACCACAGCCCGATTCCTGCGCACGTTCGTCTGGAAGGCGGGCTTCCTCGACGGCCGCGCCGGCTGGACCATCAGCATCCAAACTGCACGCATGGTTTGGCTGCGGTATGAGTTATTGAGAAAAATGTGGGATCGTGGAGGGGGGCACCCAAATTATTTGCGTGACTCGTGACTCGTGACTCGTGACTCGTGACACGTGACTCGTGAGGGGCGTGACGGGTGACCCATTCAGTTCCTGAGTTGCCTGCAGGTATTGTTGGTTGAGAGACCTGGCTGTCCGGCAGACAGGCCTGCCTGCCCTGTCTGACGACAGGCAGGCTGTCCGGCGGCCAGACGGGTCGGCAGACAGGGGTTGAGGTCGGCCTATAGCCTTGGTTTTAAGGGTGTTCGCATTTTACTCCTGACAGCACTCTGAGTGCTGTCAGGAGTGAGATTTTTAATTTTTTCGCAGTAAAAGTGACTTTTTGCAGTGCGCTCAGTTCCTCAGTTCCTCCCTGCCTGGCGGCAGACAGGGATTCCTCATTTTCCGCGCTCGCGCAAGATCGCTTCGTTGATGCGGCGCACCAGGTTGGGGCCTTCGTAGATGAGGCCAGTGTACACTTGCAGCAGGTTGGCACCAGCATGGAGCCGGTCCAGTGCTGCCTCGGGCGAATCGATACCCCCCACCCCGATGAGGGGAAAGTCAGCTCCCAACGCCTTGCGCATGTGGACGAGCACGCGAGTGGCATCCTCTCGCAGCGGGGCCCCACTGAGGCCACCGGGGCCCATGGCGACAACCTCTTCTTCGGGCGTGTTCAGATCTGCTCGCCCGATGGTAGTATTGGTTGCAATGATGCCATCGATACCTGTTTCACGGACGATCTCAGCGATTTCGTCGAGTTGCTGGGCGTTGAGGTCGGGGGAGATTTTGAGCAGGATGGGCCTTTTGAGCTGCATTTGTTGGTTGAGCTCGACCATGCGTTGCAGAATGGCGGTGAGGGGCCTTCGCTCCTGGAGGGCACGCAGGCCAGGCGTATTGGGTGAGCTGACGTTTACGACGAAGTAGTCCACGTAAGGGTGTAGGGCCCTGAAGCAGTACTCGTAATCTTCGATGGCCCTTTCATTTGGCGTGTCCTTGTTCTTGCCAATGTTGCCGCCAATGATGAGTCCTTTAGGGCGGCTTTTGCGGAGGCGATTGACCAAGGCGTCCACGCCTTCGTTGTTGAAACCCATGCGGTTGATGATGGCGCGGTCGGCAGGCAGTCGAAACAGGCGAGGCTTCGGGTTGCCGCTTTGTGGACGCGGGGTCACAGTGCCCACCTCGATGAAGCCAAAGCCGAGACAAGCCAAGGCATCCAGGTAGCGGCCGTTCTTGTCGAGGCCGGCCGCCAGACCCACGGGATTGGGAAATCGAAGGCCGAAGCATTCCCTTTCCAAGGCGGGATCGGTGAGGGTGAAGCGTTTCCTGAGCAGCCAACCAACACCGGGAATGGCACAAGCCATCGAGAGTAGTCGGAGCGTCAGATCGTGAGCCGTTTCAGGTGGCAAGGCAAAGAGAACGGAGCGTAATAAATGACGATACATCGGAGCGGGGGTTCAAGGTCAAAACACCGCCCAAAGATATTCATGCAAGTCGAACAATTTGAACACCGCCAACAAAACAATCACGACCAGAAGGCGATAGGCCCACTTGTTGGCGGCCGAACTGTTGGAAGCATAGTGGGCCGTGAGCCAACCGCCCGCAGTTTGCCCTATGGCCATCAGCAAGCCGAATTTCCAATCGATCAGACCGTTGAGGTGAAAGATGACGATGACTACCAGGGTGTACAGCCCTACGACGAAAGACTTCAGCACATTGGCATCCAGCAAGCTGTACCTACCCAACAAAACCATTACGGCCAAAAAGAAAATGCCCATCCCCATCTGGATGAATCCCCCGTAAAATCCGAGCGCCAAGAAAGCGGGGATGGTGACCCAGCGCGGAAGCCGGAAGTCGTGGTCAGTCTCGCGCAGCCAGCGAGCGGGCTTGACGAGCAGCACCACCAGCATGACGACCATCAGCCAGCTGAAGACTTCCCGAAAGGTCTCGTTGCTGATGCAGGTGGCGACCAGCACTCCCGTGATGGCGCCAAGGGTGAGCAAGGTGATGGCGCTCGCATTGCGGCGCAAATCGAGCTTGCCGTTGCGATAGAAGGCCCAGCTGGCGGCCGCACTTTGGGTGAAGATGCCGATGCGGTTGGTGCCGTTGGCCATGTTGCCAGGCAGGCCGAGCACCTCGGTGAGGATGGTGAGCGTGATGGCAGAACCGTTGCCGGCCAGGGTATTGATGGCTCCGGCGAGAGCGGCTCCAATGATGGCGATCAGGTAGTCCAAATGACAGAAAATTGCCGGGTTGATTTTTTACAGGGCAACACCCGCCGAGGCCCCTATCGCAACCTGTCGGCCGAGCGAACCAGCTCCTCGTCCTTGCGAATGCCGCGCAAAGCCAACAGGGCAAAGAGGATGAACCCAAAGGGCAGGTATGCACCCACCCCGTCCTGGATCTGGCTTTGTGCCAGTGCGTCGAGATCGCGCCAAAACAGCAGTACCGTCAGGGCCAGCCCCACGATGTCGGCAATGAGCCCGATGCGGGTGAGCATCATCTGGCGGGGCCTGTTTTTATAAAGAAAAATGGCGACCAGTGCCAGCAGGCCTGCCAAGCCAAACAGCACCAACAGGCCCGGATTGTCTTGTGCGTTGTAAACCGCATCGGAAAAAAGCGCAGAATCGGGCAGGGTAGCGGGTGTACTGGCAAAGGGCATTGCCAGTACTCCAAAACCGCAGATGGCTGCCAACAACAGGTAAATGGTCTGTATTCTTTGAATCATGTCGGCGGGGTTGGTTATTCGAGCGGAAAGGGAAGCGGCAAATATAACCAGCGGTCGAAAGCAAAAAAGCTTGGCTCCATACTGCTAACAGCTCATCAGCTGCGTAGCGAAATGATTCATCAGGCAATACCACATAGCACTTGGAGGAGGCCTGAGGCAGTGTTTTTTGGGGTTTTGGGTAAAAAAAAGGGAGTTCATCGGCGTCACGGCGGGTGGGCAAATCGGCACGGAGGGGCGGTCATGCGGGGGCATATTTGCACTGTCAACGACGACGCCACAAAAAACGAACGACATGAACAGGATACTCGGACTCGGTCTCGCTCTTTTTCTCACCACCATTCTGACGGCCCAGCCTGGCAACATGGGCGGATTGCAGTTCAAGCTGCAGCTCATCGAGGGCAATACCTGGGGCGTTTTCGTGCGTCCGATGGAGACGATTGCACCGTCGGCCAACACGAGTGCGGGCACTGGCCAGGTGACATTGGTGGCGCCGTCCGATTTCGAATACAGCAATTTTGTCAACCACGCTGGCACGTGGGTTCAGAACGCGCGGGTGAACAATCCGGTAGAGGCTCCCGACAAGGCGTACGTTTCTTTTGGATTCGTCATGGACGAGCCGAAGATCATGCTGTACTCCTACGAAGAGACGCTGTTGTTCACGTTCGAGGCCAGCAGCGAGTACACGGGGCGGATCAGCTTGTTCGACAATGCGAACGATCCGTTCTTGCCGCCGAACTCCTACGGCAGCAATCCCGGCAACGACCTTTCGATCATCGACTTCGGCACGGGCAAAGGGGTGGTTTACTACACCTACGAGGGCAACTACAGCCCGACGGTTCCCGTGGCACGCAAGGCTGCCCGCAGCGTCAACGGCGCCCTGGTGATGAGCCCTGAAGACGAGGAGTAAGATCAACTGGAAAGAACCACCATCGAGCGCCCTTCGAAGGGCAGATGCAAGAAGCATACACAACGACTAAGCGCATACTGTTTCGAAGCCGCCATTTTGCACCAAAGCAATCTGGCGGCTTCGGCTTTCAGGGCGCGGCGAGCAGCATTTTTTGTACGCAGTGCCGCATAGCGTCGAGGGTTGGTTCGGGGCAGGCAGCATGGGGTTTTTGCTAAAAAGGCACAAGTCCATCGGCGTCACGGCGGGTGGGCAAATCGGCACGGAGGGGCGGTCATGCGGGGGCATATTTGCACTGTCAACGACGACGCCACAAAAAACGAACGACATGAACAGGATACTCGGACTCGGTCTCGCTCTTTTTCTCACCACCATTCTGACGGCCCAGCCTGGCAACATGGGCGGATTGCAGTTCAAGCTGCAGCTCATCGAGGGCAATACCTGGGGCGTTTTCGTGCGTCCGATGGAGACGATTGCACCGTCGGCCAACACGAGTGCGGGCACTGGCCAGGTGACATTGGTGGCGCCGTCCGATTTCGAATACAGCAATTTTGTCAACCACGCTGGCACGTGGGTTCAGAACGCGCGGGTGAACAATCCGGTAGAGGCTCCCGACAAGGCGTACGTTTCTTTTGGATTCGTCATGGACGAGCCGAAGATCATGCTGTACTCCTACGAAGAGACGCTGTTGTTCACGTTCGAGGCCAGCAGCGAGTACACGGGGCGGATCAGCTTGTTCGACAATGCGAACGATCCGTTCTTGCCGCCGAACTCCTACGGCAGCAATCCCGGCAACGACCTTTCGATCATCGACTTCGGCACGGGCAAAGGGGTGGTTTACTACACCTACGAGGGCAACTACAGCCCGACGGTTCCCGTGGCACGCAAGGCTGCCCGCAGCGTCAACGGCGCCCTGGTGATGAGCCCTGAAGACGAGGAGTAAGATCAACTGGAAAGAACCACCATCGAGCGCCCTTCGAAGGGCAGATGCAAGAAGCATACACAACGACTAAGCGCATACTGTTTCGAAGCCGCCATTTTGCACCAAAGCAATCTGGCGGCTTCGGCTTTCATCACTGGCGAATCCGACTTGCCGTGTGTTCGTTCGAAGCAGTGCAGTACCAACACGCCCTCCGATCCGTTCATCCACAGCATGTCCAAAGTGTGCCGGAAATGCCGTCCTTCGTGTGCCATGCCGACAGGCAGCAGCAGTTTGTATTCAAATCCTGGCCATTTTTCCTCCATCCTATGGAAAAAAGCTTCGGCTTGTCGTGCCCAGGCTTCGGCATGTGCTTCTGGTTCCTCCAGGTCGGTTTGATGCAGCAGTTCCAGGGCTATGGTCTTGAGCTCGTCGAGGTCGTGTTGGGGTGAGCAAAGCCGCCAGAAATTCGCCAAGGCTTCGGTGAAGTCTGCGAGCCATGCTTCATCGGGAAGGGGCAATTGCGACGCATAGGGCTCCTCGGGCTGTAGGTCTATTGGGGTTTTCCAATCTTCGGGCGACAATTCGGCAGGCAGGTGCGAACCTTTACCCCTCCTTGGTTCGAAAAACAGAAAGGTTTCACTCTGCGGCCCAGGCAAATGCTGCTCAGGCATCACTTCCCGCTCTATTTTCACCACCTGGATGGGCCTTCCTTTCCAGGCCCACTGTCCTTCGGCGGCTATTTCCAGTGCGTCCACGTTTTCGGAGTCTTGTTCTACCACCCTGTTGAGCCAACGAGCGGGGTTGCGGGGGCTGGCGGGCAGCAGCAAGTAGTCACGGGCTCGGGTGAATCCTACGTAGAGCAGGCGTTTTTCCTCCTCACGAGCCTGTTCGGCGGCCAGTTCATACGCTGGCGAGGCATTCACCCTGTCGTCGAGGACAGTTTGCTGGTTTTGTTTGCCATAGGGATGTACCCATAGGCGGATCCACCTACCTGCCAAAGGATCCGACAGGTCGATGCTCGACGCTTCGTTCACCAGGTTCACACCCCAGACACTGGCCCTGAACTTTTCCCAGAGGCTTAGGCAGACGACGATGGGAAACTCGAGGCCCTTGCTTTTGTGGTAAGTCAACACCTGGATAGCATGCGCATCCGTATCGGTGGCCTGCAGGTCGGCGTTCTGCCGGCATTTATCTTCCAGCCAAAGGAGGAAGCCTCCAAGGGAGGCAGCCTGGTGCATGCGGTGGCAGGCTTCCTCATAGTCGAGGGCATACCGCAGCAACACCTCGACGTTGGCAAGGCGCTGGGAGGCATTGCCCCAGCGCATGATGACGCTGCGCAGGTCGAGTTCTTCGAGGATGAGGGTGAGCACCTCGGCGGCCGAGAGCTCGGGAATCTGCTCGCGCAGGGCATCGAGCCGTGCGACCGACTCCAGGTGGGTGCCCCAGCGCTGGCGCGGGCCTTCGCTGTTTTCGAGCACGTATTGTAATCGATGGTCGAGGATTTCCTCGATGGGTCCGCCCTTGGTCAGGTACCAGATTTCTGCCACGGCGAGGGTGTCATATCGGTTGAGCAGGTAGCGCAGACAGGCCGTGAGCAGGGTGCCTTCTGCAGTGTCGAGCAGGCCGGCGCGGGCGATGGTGGCTCGCAGTCCTTGCCGATGCAGGGCTTCGGCCATGTATTCACATTGGCTGTTGGTGCGGCACAGGATGGCCACGTCGCCGGGCAAGGCGGGGCGCCAGCTTTTGGTGCCTTTGGGCTGGATGAGGGGTGGGTGTTCGAGATATTGACGAAGCTGCCAGGCGATGCTCGTGCACAGCCAATCGTTTGTTTCGCTTCGCTGCCCATCGGGATGCTTGAGCAGCCAGTATTCGATGGCATGCCCAGTTGTGGGAGGTTCCTCACTTGCACGCCTGTTGGCCTCGAGGGCCACCTGCTCTTCGGGCCATTGGGGGAAAGCCCGGGTGAAGATGAAGTTGGAGAAATCGACGAGGGCTTGGCGCGATCGGTAGGAAGTCTTCTGGATGTTGGCGGGGTCGATGCCTCCCTGGTCTTCGATGATGGCTTGGATGAGGGCAGGGTCGGCCCCTCGGAATCCGTAAATACTTTGCTTGGGGTCGCCCACCCAGATGGCCAGCTTGGCAAACCTCGACAGCCTCATGAAGATGTCCAGTTGCATGGGGTTGGTGTCCTGAAATTCGTCCACGAGGAGCAGGTCGAGTTCATCACTCAACACCTGCTGCACTTGTGGCTCGTCGAGCAAGCGCCTGACGAGCACCTCCATGTCGGTGTAGTCGATCAACCCGCGGGACTTTTTGTATCGGTCGTATTCTGTGAGGGCGTCGATGGCAAAGTCGAAAAGCAGGGAGATGAATTCCGTCAAGTCTTTGCGAAAACGGGGGTGGAGGTAATGTGCTTGGGCAAGTTCGAGCAATTCCCTTGCATCCACGTTGCTTTTTTTGCCCACTCTGGTTTTCGAAAGTTTGGCCCATTCTGGCCATGTCAGCTGGCCCTCGCGACGGCATTTTTGGGCCAGGCTTTGGAGCTGCTGGAGCGCGTCGGCGGTGGTTTTGGTGCTGTCGTCATTCGATTGGATGGATTGGATGGTTTGCTCCAGTGTATGGAGGAGGGCGTCGTTCCAGGCAGCTTCATCGATGAGGGTCTCAGCCAGGTGGGCGGCCGTTGTGTCGTCGCCGGGTTCGAGGAAAGCCATGAGGGTTTCAATGGAACGCTGCTTGCTGGACTGGAGGGCCTGGGAGTCCATGTCGTAGGAGCGGGCCAGGTCGGTGATGTTGGCGAGCAGTTTCCGCCAATCGGTGGCGAATTTTTCGGTAGTACTCATACCCATGCACTCGGCGAGGGCTTCGATGCGCTGCACGCGGTCTTCGGTGAGGACGGTGGCGGTGGCTTGGCTGAACAAGAGGCTTTTGTCGTCTTCGGCGATGATGTCCACCTGGGGTGAGATGCCGGCTTCGAAGGCGAAGCGCTGGAGCAGCTTGACGCCGAGGCTGTGCACCGTGCCGATGAGGGCCTGTGCGAGCTGGTTTGCCAGCTCACCAAGGCCTTCTTCGATGAGTTTCATGCGAACCCTTTCGTGGAGTTCGGCAGCGGCTTTGTTGGTGAAGGTAGTGGCCACGATACCGCTTGGCCTCACTTGTCCGCTTTTGAGCAAGGCCACCAGCTCCTGGGTGAGGCGAAAGGTTTTTCCACTACCCGCACCGGCTGAGATGATTTTGATCTTCATTGGAACGAGCGTTGGGTGCGAATTACTGCATTTTTCTTCCCATCGTAAAATGAGTCTTCGCGCCTTCACTGAGACTTCTCCTTACCTTAGCCATCGAGAAAGCACCCCCAATACCTCACTTCAAAACAAACGACTATGTTCAAAAGAGACTGGGTCACCATTTCCATCATTGCCCTCTGTGTCATTGCCATTGGATTTCTCATTTACCGGCTGACCAAGAGCAAACCGCAAGAGCCTGTGACGCCGGCCGTGCAGGAGGAGCCCATGCCTGACACCACTTATTACGAAAATGACATCACCACTTACGAAGCAGACACCGTCGGCTCGAGTAGCAACAAGCCTGGCGGTTCAGAAACGAGCTCTTCGAGTGTCACCACCCAACCTCCGGTGGAGACCCGTGAAAGCACCATCAGTAGTGTAGGCGGACGATACCTGGTGCTCGCCGGTGCCTACCGGCAAATGGCCAACGCCGAGCGTGCGCTGCGAGACTTGAAAGCCAAAGGATACCAAAATGCCCGCATCGAACTTTTCGACAGAGGGACTTATGCGGTCATCCTCGTCGATCGATTCGACGACCTGGCCCAGGCCAGGCAATTGCAAAGCAGGCTGAAAAAGGAGGGTATCGATTGTTATGTCAAGCTGAAACAATGAGCGCCTACGATTCGGGTTTGCCCGTGGCGTCCAGCCGCCAGTGTCGATTGTCGAACCATAGCAAGGAAGGCGTTCGGCGATAGAGGTGCATCTCTTTGGGTTTTACCAACACTTCATCCACGCGCAGCAGGGTGTTTCTTTCGGCTTTAGGCCAGTGAATGCCGAAGCCGAGTAGTGGGTCGTCGGTGGCGGCTTCGAAATGGCATTCTACCAGTACCCATCCCGCAGGGTCGAAGGCCGAGGTCTGAAACCCCACCCCCCATCCTTGGGTGCTGCTAACCTGGCCTTGCTCGTCGTAGTGTTTCAGGATCAGGCTGCTCGTGGCCAGGCCGTTTTCACCCACATACACCCAGGCGCTGAGCACGCAAGGGGTGCCTGCCTTTACCCCTTTCAATTGCCTTCGGAATGCTTCATGGTATTCGGAACCGCGGGCGGCGAATCCACCACTGCCAAAATAGCCGGCATCGAGCCCGGCGGTGTCGAAGTTCTCGAAAATGAACCCACCACCAGGGGTGTCGGCGAGGAAATCGCCTGCCGCAAAGAGCCTGGCGGTGTCCAGATAGGCTTGCAAGTGCGCCGTACGTGCCACGATGCGCCGGTCGAAGTCGTCCAGGGGAGCGGCGTAGAGGCTCCAGGCCGGATCGGCGAGCAACAGGCGGTTGGAGTCGCAAAGATGTTCGAAGCGCCCGCTGTCGGCAGGAGTCACTACATGGCTGGCCAGGATCAACAGGGCCCTTTGGTCGGGGTATTCCTCGAAAATGGCGGGGCGGCGGTAGGGTTCAGAGACAAGCTGCAGTTGTTTGAAGGCCTGCATGGGCGACGAACGGGTCAGCATGGCGCCAGTGATGGGGATGCCCGTTTGTACCGACAGGACCAGGGATTTTTGGACGGATTCGGCGCCCCCGATGGCGAGGTAGTGGTCGTTGCCCACGTTGAAATAGGGCAGGGGTACGATGGCCTGGTAGTTTTCCCATTCCACACCCGGCCGATCGATGAATCGCTTCCCAGGCATCAGTTCGGTTATTTCCCGAAGGTCAGTTCTCTGGTAATAGCGGGGGCTGTGCGCAAACTGCCAGGCTTCCAGTCCCAGCACCACCAGCACCAGTACGCGGGTTGTCGTGGCCAGCCACCCCGCTGGCAGCCGCCCCGCCCACCGATAAAAAGCCGTCACCGCCACCACGTTGATCACGAAGTAAAACACCCAGGCAAATCGACCCGTGGAGCGAAACTGTTCCAATGGTCCGCAGTAATCGAGGAGCCATTCCCAACCCGGCCAACGGAATGGCCAACTGAACGACAGCACCAGCAGCAGCAGCGCAGGCCACAACAGCAGCTTGACCTCCAGTCTGAACGAAGCGTGCCCCGGCAGTACGGCCCTGCCCAAGGGCACATCGAGGAGTGATTTCAGCAGGGCAATCACCACAAACAAACCGGCGACCAAGCCCACGTAAGCCCAGCCTTCGAAATCCACCTCGGGGATGGGGGCGATGTGTTTTGAAAACCATTGCCACAACGGCAAATGGGGCGAGGTGAACACACTTTGCCACGTCGCATGGTATTGGAGAAACCCCCAGGGATGTTCGTTGCGGCCCGTCACCGGATCGCCCAATACCAACCAGGAATAGAAAAGGACTGTCGGCACACCCACGGCCAACCCCAGCTGACCCAAACCGCGCAACAGGGTGCGTCGTTCCAATCCTCCCACCATGAACCAGCGAAACAGGAAAAACAGGATGGCCGTGCCCGCTGTGATGGCGAAAAAATAGAAGTGCAACAGGCTCACCGCGGCGATAAAAAGTGCGATGCCTACACTGGCCTTCCAGGCTGGCCGCCGGTGGTAGGCCAATAAAAGCGCCAGCATGCCAGGCACCACGAACAGCGGCGCCAGGCCCATGTGTGGCACGAAACGCAAATTCTGGGGTGCCAGCACCGTGATGAATAGCGCAGCTGGCACGGCAAACCAGGCAGGCAGCTCCCAGCGTCGCAACATGTCGTACAATAGCCAGGCACACGCCAATATGCTGCCAGTCAACAACAGGTGTATCACGCTGAACACCTCATCGGGTAAAGCCGGGAAAACGGGCTCCAGCAAGCGCAGCAGAATGGCCACTCCTGGCAACTCCGTGGCTGCCACGATGTGCTCGGCATAGGGGTAGTTCATGCCGTCGTAAAGCGTCACCGAAGGGCTGAAGCGGGCGTGCCAAATGGCGTTGAGATAGGTTTTGATGCCGTCGCGGTAGGGCTCTATCACCAGGGGGCTGCCCAAGTGGGTCAGCAGGTTGCCGTATTTCCAACCGATGAACGCCAGCGTCAGCAAGACGATACCCAACCCGCCCCAGCCGGTTTTTCTGCAAGGAGTCATTCAAAAAAATTTCGGCCAAAAATAGAAGGGATGGATGGCTTGTGGCGAGTAGCTCTGGGCGGCCCGTGTTGGGCATTGTGGGCGATGTCGTAGGTTGGGGGATGCTTTTCTCGCCGCTGGGTTCATTATCAGGGGGTGGACAAACGGGCCTGTCCGGCTGGATAGACGGGCTTGTCCGGCTCAATAGACGGGCTTGTCCGGCTCAATAGACGGGTCGGCCAAGCAGGAACGCTGCGCTACGGGGCAACCTGGCACTTGTACCGGAAAGGTGAATAGGCCCCAACTGCCTTCGGATACTTGCTTTTCCGATCCAGACCGACTTTTTACGTGCGCTCAGTTCCCCGTCTGGCCTGGCGATAGTCGGGCAGGCTCAACTCCTCCACTTTTCTATTCGACATCGATCTCCGGCTCCATAAAGCCAACCGCCCCCTGGCATAATCCCTGCCTGTCCGTCAACAGATATGTCGAATAGACAGCTCGACCTAAAGATCGAGCTACTTGCGCAGCGTTAACGCTGCGCTACGGGGCAGCCTGTGCACTTGTACCGGAAAGGTGAATAGGCCACCCAACTGCCTTCGGATACTTGCTTTTCCGATCCAGACCGACTTTTTACGTGCGCTCAGTTCCCCGTCTGGCCTGGCGATAGTCGGGCAAGCCCAAATACTGCACTTTTCTATTCGACATCGATGTCCGGCTCCATAAAGCCAACCGCCCCCTGGCATAATCCCTGGCTGTCCGTCAACTGATATGTCGGATAGACAGCTCGACCTAAAGATCGAGCTACTTGCGCAGCGTTAATGCTGCGCTACGGCGCAACCTGCGCACTTGTACCGGAAAGGTGAATGGGCCACCCAACTGCCTTCGGATACTTGCTTTTCCGATCCAGACCGACTTTTTACGTGCGCTCAGTTCCCCGTCTGGCCTGGCGATAGTCGGGCAGGATCAACTCCTCCACTTTTCTATTCGACATCGATCTCCGGCTCTATTCTACATTTCAATACACTTGCTCGATTCGCCTGGATTAGCCAACCCGCCACTCGCGTCACGCGTCACGCGTTACGTGTTACGTGTCACGAGTCACGCGTCACGCCTCACGCCTCACTCCCTTTTCCTAACATAATTGGGCGAAGGGTTTAACTTTGCCCACCTCATCTATACCGGCGAAACAATCTCCTCTCATTCGGGAATCGAGGCCTTCACACAACAAATTCTCTTCACCAGGAAATGCTAAATCATTTAACCATGAGACATTCCCCAACACTTGCAGTGGTATTCTGCATGTTTTTGTTCATGCCTGCTTGCCAGCAAACCAATCCGGAATGGGAAGCCCAGGCAGCCAATCCGGAGTTTTTGCATCGTTCCCTCAAGAAGATAACCGACGTCATCGTCCACGACATTTTCTCCCCACCGGTGGCGAGCAGGATTTATGCGTACGCCACCATTGCAGCCTACGAGGCAATGGTTCCCGGTTATCCTGAGTACCAGAGCCTGGCTGGGCAGCTCACCGACCTGACACCTGCTCCCCAGCCGGAAGCCGGAGCAACCTACTGCTACCCCTTGGCCGGTACATGGGCCATGCTGCAGGTTGGCAAGGAGCTCATTTTTTCCGAAGACAAAATCGAGGAGTTCGAAAATCAAATCCTGGAAGAATACAAGGCGATCAAAATGCCCCAGGACGTCTTCGAGCGTTCCATCGCTTATGGGGACGCCGTAGCCAAGCACGTCCTCGATTGGGCGGACAAAGACAACTACAAACAAACCCGCACTTTTCCCAAGTACACCATTACCGACGACCCGGCCCGGTGGAAGCCTACCCCCCCGGATTACATGGACGCCATCGAGCCGCACTGGAACAAGATCCGCCCCTTCGTATTGGATTCGGCCACGCAGTTCGTGCCGGTGCGTCCCACTCCTTTCTCCACCGACCCCAACAGCCAGTTCATGAAGGAAGTGATGGAAGTGTACCACGCCATCGACAAGGCACCCACGGAGGAAGAAAAGGAAGAGCGCATCGCCATCGCCAAGTTTTGGGATTGCAACCCCTATGTCTCCCACCACAAGGGCCACGTGATGTTTGCCACCAAGAAAATCACGCCCGGTGGCCATTGGATGGGCATCAGCCAGATTGCCTGCCGGCAGGCCAAGCTCGATGCGATGGAGTCGGCAAGGGTCTATGCCCTGACTGCGGTGGCGCTGGCCGATGCATTCATCTCTTGTTGGGATGAAAAATTTCGCAGCGAACTGGTGCGCCCCGAAACCGTCATCAACACTTACATCGACCCCGATTGGACGCCCACATTGCAGACGCCGCCGTTCCCCGAGTACACCAGCGGTCACAGTGTCATTTCGGCAGCTGCAGCCACGGCCCTCACGAGCATCTTCGGAGAACCATTCCCATATACCGACAGCGTTGAGGTGGAGTTCGGCCTGCCTCCTCGTTCGTTCAACTCATTCATGGAAGCCAGCCAGGAGGCGGCCATTAGTCGCATGTATGGAGGTATCCACTACTGGCCCGCTTGCTCCATCGGAGTGGACCAGGGCAAGTTAGTCGGCAAGTGGGTGGTCGATCACGTGAAGATGAAGCGGGAGGCCCTTTCTCAAAATCAATGAATAGGAGGGCGGGTAGCGGTCTAAGCGAAGAGGTCGTTTAGAAAAAAGGGAGGTCGGTTCGAGCAAGTGGAACCGACCTCCTTTTTTATAGCTCCAGTGAATGAGGCTGAATACATTTCAGGGCGAATAGACTCTCTTCGGTTTCTCCCTGTCCGGCAGATTCGTCTAACGCCAGCCTGCCTTTCGGCAGACAGGCCTGCCTTTCGGCAGACAGGCCTGCTTGTCCGTCGACAGACGGGCCTGTCGGCAGACAGGGCAGGCAGGACATCCTCAAATCCTCAAATCCTCACATCCTCACATCCTCAAATCCTCCCTGCCTGGCGGCAGACCTGTCTAGCGCCAGGCAGGCAGGACATCCTCAAATCCTCACATCCTCACATCCTCAAATCCTCACATCCTCATACGCCGGTTCTATAATCGGGCATGGAGGCGAAGCCCTCAAACCCGGTGGTGGGCATGAGTTGGGTTTTTGCTCCACCGGATGTGGGATGCTTTCCAGTTTCAAAAACGCATGCTCAACCCCGCCAGGAAATTGATGCCATAAGTGGGGTAATAGAGCCAGCGCTCGCGTTTGTTGTCGAGGATGTTGTTAACCTCTGCGAAGGCGGCGATTTTTTCAGCGAACCAATATTCACCGGCGAAGCTCAGGTCGAACAGGCTGTTGAGGTTTTTGTACTTGCCGGGGATGAATGAAGTGTTGGCAGGCACGCCGTTTTGCATGTACACCATGCCCTTGGCCTTCAGCTTGCCAGAGGGATTGGTGTAGATGGCCATGAAATTGAGGTCGAGGGAAGGCAGGTGCCAGGCTTTGGTTTCGAAGCGGGGGTCGTAGATGTTTTGGCTGATGGTACCCACGACGTCGAGGCCTTTGATGGGGTTGGCTCGGATGGAGCCGCTGAGGTTGATGATGTCCACGTCGTCATAGACCACGTCGAAATCGTAGATGAGGTCGCTGTCGTACCGGAACTTGTAAAGCGGCAGGTCGTTGGTGGGTTTGAAAGCTGCTTCGAAGGTGTACTCGATGATTTTGAGGTTGCCTCTGATGCCGACGTAACCCTTGAAATATCGGGTGTTGCGCAGGCCGTCTTTTTCGAAGCGGGTGTGGATGTAGGGGTTGTACTCGCTGAGGGAACGGAAGGTGTTTTTCTGCAAATCACCTGTGACACCGGCGAAGATGGCCAGTTCGCTACCGGTGAGGTTGAGCACGGCCTCGGCATCGGGGAAGAGTTCAAATTCGTCGTTGTGGGAAATGATTTTGCCACCCAATTTGATCTTGAAGATGCGGGCGTGGTAGGTGAAGGCGGGCAAGAGGCCGAAGTTGTGGAGGGTGAGGGCCACGCTTTGGGTGTCGCGATACCAGGTGAAATCCGTGTAAAAGCCGAGGTCGAAGCTGTGTTTGCCAGCAATCCATTTGGTGCCACCTGCGTCGAGGCGCAGGCTGGTTTCCTTGCTGGCAAACTCATCGGTATGGCGCACGAGATTGACACCGGCGTGGTAATCGAGGTCGCCTGCGGTTTCGACGTGGTTGAAGAGTTTGGTGGATAATTCGAAGGTGTTGAACAGTTGTTTGACGGCCTCGGCCGGGATGTCGCGCTCGGTCCAGAAGGGGTCGAGGCTGTAGCCGTAGTAGTGCACCCGGTTGGACTTGTAGCCCAGGTCGGCCCGGACAGCTGCTCCCGAGGCCAAGTACATGGTGCCGGAAGCGTCGGCTTTGGTGAGGCCGAATTTTTGGTTTTCGATGGTGGCGGTGGAGTGGTCGGCGGAATGATGAAGGATGTTGAAACCGAGGGCGTAGGCTTCACGGTCGGATTTGCGGACGAAGGTGTTGTAGGCACCCTCTCCGTAGATGGCTTTTGGCAGTCCAGCCCCGAGTTTGGCGAAGGCCTTGTATTCGGCGAAGTTTTCGGCTTCGTCGGAGCGATAGGCGATGGGTCTGATGCGAGGGGGCGGGTATTCGATGGTGATGGGTCGGGGTTGGAGGGTGTATTGCTGCTGCTGGATGGTGGTGTCGATGGGAGGCAGCGAAGGAGGCAGGTCGATTTTTTCTGATTCGGCCAATTTGGCGTCGAATGCCTTGATGACTTCGACCTGTTCGGCTGGCAGGTTGCCGCCGGGCTGAGCCTGGATCAGGCTCGTGGCGGCGAGGCAGGTAATGAGGATGGTGCTTGCAAATATCCTGTGCATGGATGCTGGTTTTGTGCTTCGAAAAGGAGGGAGAAGGAGGCGGGTTTAGTGGTTGCCGTCGTTCTCCATGAAGTTGTTACCTGGGTTGCGTTCGATGCGGCTGCGGTTGTTGATCTGCTGCTTGACGAGTTCGAGCTTGCGGCGCGCTTCGGGCAGTATTTCGTCTTCGGTGTTTTCGTAGCCTTCGATGAGGGCTTCGAGCACGCTGCGAGCGCTCAGGAAGTCACCTTGTTCGCTGAAGACGTCGGCCAGGAGCAAAAAGCTGCGGGCTACCCAGTATGGATTGTTGACGATCTCGGTGTTGTTTTTCAGGCATTTGTCCTTGGCCTTTTCGAGGTCTCGGTTGAGATAGTGGATTTCGGCGATGAGGTAATGAGCCTCGGCGGCCAGTTCGTTGGTAGTGAGCTGGATGACCTGCCTGAAAGACTGGAGGGCGGCCGGGTAATCTTTCCTGTCGAAGGCGATCTTGCCGATGTAGAACTCGGCGGCGGCGATCTGGTCGGGGGTAGCTGCGGGGTTGGCGGCCACCTTGCGGGCCGCCTCCAGGACGGCCTCCATGTTGCCCAAGCGGTAGGCGCTGCGCATGGCGCCCACTTGTGCGTCGAAGCGGTCGGTGGAGGATGTGGCTACCTGTTCCAGCCGGGTATAGTAGTCGTAAGCCTTTTGGAAATTCTGATCGTTGTGGTAGGCGATGGCAGCTGCCTTTTTCAAGGCATCGACGTAGTATCGGCCTTCCCCCTTGGCGACGATCCACTCGTAATCAGCCAGAGCTTTGGAGTATTGCTTCAGAACGGCGTAGCTCTCGGCCCGGTTGTATCGGGCCAGCAGGATGTTGACGCCGTTGGGGTACTTGTTGATGTAATCGGTGAAAAGGGTGACGGCGCGCTCGTATTGACCGCGTTCGAATGCCTTTTGGGCACTTTCGAAGGCGAGGGTATCGCGTCCGAGGTTGTCGATTTTGTATCCAGGTACCGTTTCGAGGAAACTGGCATAGGCATCGGCGTCGCCGAGGTCGTTGATGTAGATTTGGCGCAGGGCCGACAGGGCGGCTTCGGCTTCGGCGGGGGTGGGGTCATGGGCAAAGACTCGCTTGTAGTAGTCGATGGCGGCCTGGGTGTTGCCGGCGTTGTAGGCAGCCAGGCCGAGGCGCAGCAATGCGCTGTTGACGAGGTTGGAGTTGGGGTAATCCTTGATGAGGCGCTGATAGGTGGAGATGGCCAGTTGGAAATTCCGCACCTCCATGTAAGTGAGTCCCATTTGGAAGAGTGCGTCGTCGGCGTATTCCGATCGGGGGTAATTGTTGACGATTTCTTCGAGGGCTACCAGCTTGTCGGAATGGCGGCCCCGCAGTCCGAGGATGATGGCCTTCTGGTAGAGGGCGTATTCGAAGTTGGGGTATCGCGACTTGACGGCTTCGTCATAGTAGGACAGGGCGTCGTTGTAGCGGTTCATTTTGAAATAGCAATCGCCTGCCCGCAGGGTGGCATCGCCGAGGATGTTGTTCTTGACGGTGGGATTGCTGATGAATGAGCGATTGCGCTTGATGCCGTTGACAGCATCGACGAAGTACGTGGCGGCGGTGGTGTAGTTCTGCTTTTTGAGGTAGTTGTATCCCTGCAGGTAGCTGGCGGTGAACAGGGAGGCTTCTTCTGGCAGGGATCGAAGGGTTTTGCCCAGTGACATGAATTGGCTGATGTAACTGATGCTCTCGTCATAATTGCCGCGCTGGTGGGCTATGTCGCCGAGCCAATACAGGGCCAGGGCCTTGTAATCAGAGAGCACGGCATTGTCCACAGACTTTTTGAAAGCCGTGGCGGCTTTGTCGAGGTCGCCGCTGCGCATGGCCTGCACGCCGCTGAGGTAGAGCACCTTTTGGTAGGCTTCGCGGAGTTTGGGGGTCTTGTTGGGAATGCTTTCGAGCATGGCGATGGCGCGGTCGTAGTTGCGGGTTTTGAGAAATACATCGCCGAGCAGTTCCTGGGCTTCGGTGTAATAGCGGCTCGAGGGCTGAATGGCTTGCAAGGCGTTGAGGGCGTCGTTGTCGAAGCGCAATTCATAGGAAAGTTTGCCATAGAGGAAAAGGGCGTGTTCCTGCACTTGCGGGTCGAAGCTCATTTTGGAGGCTTCGAGGAAAGCACTTCGAGCGCCCGCCTTGTCACCGAGTTTCAGCCGGCAGTCGCCCAGGTAGTAGAGTGCGTTTTGGCCGAGGGCCGATTGCTCGTTGGCCAATTCCTGGAAGTTGGTGGCGGCTTTTGCATAGTTGCCAGTGACGTACTGGCAGTAGGCCAATTGGTAAAACTCTTCTGGCAACATGCGGGAGGTGACCTGCGCATAAGCCTCGAGGTGAGGCAAGGCTTTTTGGTATTCACCTTTTTCGAAATAGGCCTGCCCTACGAGCTGGCGCATTTGATCGGCGTTGCGCAGGCGGTTGTCGTTGAGCAGAGGCTCGGCATAGCGGATGAGTTGGTCGAAGTCGCGTTGGGCGAAGTAGATCTGGGCGATGTAGTAAGGCACGTGGGGTTTGTATTCAGTGGAGCGCTCCACGAGCCGGAAGGCGCGGATGGCCTCGTTGTAATGTCCTTTGAAAAATTTGCACAGGCCGTAATAATAGTTGGCGGGGTAGAAGTAGTCAGTGGGTAGGTCCTTTATTTGGGCAAAGTTGGGCTCGGCCTGGTCGAACTTCTTCTGCACGAAATAGGCATAGCCGATTTTGAAATACACCTCTGCCTGCTGGGAGAGGGGCAAGTCGCGTGGCGACAGTTGTTCGAAAAATTCGATGGCCTGGTCGTACTTGCGGGCGTTGAAGAAGTAGTTGGCTACTTCGTATAGGGCCTGGCTGGCCAGTGGGTCGGGTTTGTATTTGCGGATGAAGTCGAGGATGAGGCGTTCGCCTTCGGGCAGGCCGAGGCGCACGGCACTTTTCGCATAGCCGAGTTCTGCTCGCAGCGACAGCAGCTCCCAGTCGGGTTCGTTGGCCGGACGCAACAAGCGCATGGCCTCGGCGTACTCGTTCATGGCGTAACCATACACGCCCTTGTTGAAGAAGTCTTCACCTCGTTTGAAAGCCAAATTGGCCTCCGTGTAAACGGTTGTCTTCTGGGCGAAGAGGGGGGTGCTTAGAAAAAAGGCAAGGACTACCCACCAGGAACTCGATTTGATCATGGTAATGTTGTTTGTCGAAAATTGAGGCAGCGCAGGAAGGCTGACTGGGCGGCGTGGCTTAAACGTGGGCATGCTCCTGTTTATTGACCAAGAGCTCCAGCCAAGGCCACGCTCGCCGCGGCGGTGAAATTAGAAAAGATTTGTTGGCACACAGGCGCCGGCAAAATTGCAAGGCTGCCCATTTGAAACCGAATCTTGCTCCCATGCGAAAGCTGTTGATCGTCTCGCTGTTGTTGAACCTCCTTTTCTTTGCCGGGCTTTGCTGGGCCGCAGCTCGATACGGCGGCCTGCGTGCCCTCGTCCAGAAGCTGATCACGCCGGGCGTGGTGCTCGAATACCAGCGCCTGGAGTCAATATTCAAAAATTTTCCTGTGGAAGCTGGCAGCATCGTGTTCTTGGGTAACAGCCTCACGGCAGGGGGGCAGTGGAGCGAGTGGTTTGGCAGTAGCCGCATTGCAAACCGAGGCATCCCTGGCGACCACGCCGACGGCATCAGAAACCGCCTGGACGAAGCGCTCGGGCCCGACCCCGCCGCCGTTTTCCTCATGGTGGGAATCAATGACCTGGCCTTCCACGCGCCCGATACGGTGCTGCGCAAATGTGAGCGACTGCTCGAAGCTTTGCGCCAGCGAGCACCTCGCGCAAATGTGTACTTGCAGAGCGTGCTTCCCGTGGACGACTCTCGACCTAGTGTGCCCGTCCACAACGGCGAAATCCAGGCCTTGAATGCCGGACTGAAAAAGCTGGCCGAAAAGTTGGAGTTACACTGGATAGACCTGTACAGTCGCATGGCCGATGAAAATGGAAAACTGCCGGCGGACTTCACCCTCGACGGCGTTCACCTGACTGGCCCGGCCTATCGGCTGTGGGTGGATGCCATCCGCGCTGCGGTGGAGTCCGAACTGGCCCGATTGCAATGAAATCTGTGGGAAAACAACCTGCACGGATCGGCATTAACTGTGGCCCGTGCTCGAATAAAAACCGACTGTCGTGATTTTCAACAGCCTGCCTTTCCTGGTCTTTGCAGTGGTGTTCCTGCCGGTTTATTTCCTTCTGAAAGGGAACAAGCGCTGGCTGTGGGCGCTGGCAGGCAGCTACTTTTTCTACGGCTGGTGGGACTGGCGCTTTCTTTCCTTGATCGCCATTTCAACCCTGGTAGATTACTTCGTGGGTATGCGCTTGCACGTGGAGCAGGACGGGCGCAAGCGCAAGCGGTTATTGCTACTCAGCGTAGCGATCAACCTGGGCTTCCTCGGTTTTTTCAAATACTTCGACTTTTTCATCGAGTCTTTCGTGGCATTGCTCCAGTCGTTCGGCTTACAGCCGTCGGTGCACACCTTGGGCATCATCCTGCCGGTGGGCATTTCGTTCTACACTTTCCAGACGATGAGCTACACCATAGATATTTATCGCAGGAAATTGGAGCCGGAGCCCAGCTTGCTCAAGTTTGCCACGTTCGTTGCGTTTTGGCCGCAGCTGGTGGCAGGGCCCATCGTCCGGGCCAGCGACTTTTTGCCGCAGTTTGACAAGCCAATCCGCTTCGAATGGGATCGCTTCAACGTAGGCATGGCGCAGGTGCTGTGGGGTTTTTTCAAGAAAGTGGCCATTGCCGACAGTCTGGCCCCTTTCGTGGATCAATGCTTTGCCGAGCCCTTGTCTTTCGCTTCGGTGAATCTGTACATCGCCGTGTTTTTCTATTCCTTCCAGATTTATTGCGACTTCTCCGGCTATTCCGACATTGCCATTGGTTTTGCGCGCATCATGGGCTTTGATTTTCCGGCCAATTTCCGCACACCCTATTTTTCAAAAAACTTCTCCGAGTTCTGGACTCGCTGGCACATTTCGCTGTCGAGCTGGTTGCGCGACTACCTCTACATCCCGCTCGGAGGCAACCGCCATGGCACGGCCAAGACCTATCGCAACCTGATGCTCACCATGCTACTGGGGGGACTTTGGCACGGCGCCAACTGGACGTTCGTTTTTTGGGGCTGGCTCCACGGGATGTACTTGGTGGTGCAACGGCTTTTCTCCGCTGCTTGGACTCGTGTGATGTCGGTTTTGCGCACGCCGAAGTGGATCGAAGCAGGGCTCAGCATTTTGCTGGTGTATGCTTTTACGAACCTGGCGTGGATATTTTTCAGGAGCCCCGATTTCGGCACGGCCATGGCTGTTTTGCAAAACATGGCCCAGCTGGAAGGCTTCAACGTCGCACAGGTGATGAACAAGTTCATCGTGGCCAAAGGGGTACTGCTCATAGCGATGTTGCTGGCCGTCGAGATCAGCCATTTCAGGCTCGATTACACCCGGCTGATCAGGTTTCAACCGGCTTTTCGGGTGGTGGCCTTTGCCGCTGTGCTGTGGCTCATAGCGGCCTTCGGCACCTTCAACTCCAATGCGTTCATCTATTTCCAATTCTGAGCCCATGACCCTGTTTAGTAAACCATACCACTGGGTGCTTGCGTGTTTGCTGCTCACATTTGCGGGCGACAGGGGCGGCGGGGTGCTGTTGGAAAAGATCGTCGCCGAAAGCCAGTTCCGCTACTCCCGCCTTTACCGCGGCGATGCAGGTTGCGATCTGCTCTTCATGGGCAACAGCCGGGGACTCATCTTTTACCAGCCCTACATCGAGGAAAAAACAGGGCTCGAAACCTGTAACCTCAGCTACAATGCCATGCCGATGAGTTTGGCGAGGGTGCTCATCATGGACCACCTCGACCTGAACCGCCCCCCGCAGAAGCTTTTCATCGACATCAGCCTCATCGATGACCGAATGGATGAAAACCTGAGCACTTCTTTCAACTGCTACGCGACCTGGTCAGAACGGCTGCGCACATTGCTTCGCGAACGCTTTCCCAAAGCATGGTACGCAGGCCGGGTCAGCCACCTATATCGGTACAACAACGAGGTGTTTCAGCGGGCCCTTTACTACTGGAAGCGCTCCGATGAGGATTGGCTGCTCGACAGGGTCATCACGCCGACCCTGCAACAGAAAGTGCTTCAGCAGGGGCCGTTTTACTTCCGCTTTACCCAACAAATGCTTGCCGACCTGAAGGCCACAGTCGAGTATGCCAAGTCGAAAGGCGTGGAGGTGGTGTTGTTGGTCAACCCCTATTACCCGCCATTTGCCAGCAAAATTGCCAATCTCGACGAGCTCATCGCCGCCGTAGAGGATGCTACGGGGCTCGAGGTGCACAACTACTACAACGCCATCGACGGGGTGGCGGGCTTTGGCGACTACCAGCACCTCAACAAGGAGGGGAGCCGGCAATACCTCGATCTGCTGTTGCGCGACGGATTGTTGCTGCCTGGCAGGTCACTAGGCCAGCGGTGAGGGGGCTCAGTCCCACTCGAGCAAGCCGGGCTCGAAGAGGTCATCGTCGAGCTCTACGGGCTGAGGTTCTTCTACAGGCTCGCCCCCCGTCGATTCCCGCGTCAAGACGGTCAACCCCACGCCGAGGCGCCCGGTAGCGGGGTCCAATTCGAGTTTTACACAGGAAAAGGCGAAGGTGAGCCATTCTGCTCCCGAGAAGGCGATGGTGTCGTGGCTTTTGCGCTCCACCTTGACGGAGCTACTGGCCTTGCTGGCGAGTTGTTCGAGGATGGGCAGTTTGGCTTCGATGCCAGCGCCGGCGCTTTTTTCTACCGTGATGGCGATGCCGTTGCTGACGATGACGTCGGTGACGAGGAGCATGTTCCAGGGGTCGTCGCCGAGGAAAAGGCCGACGGCGGGATGGGTCAGGTCGAGGGCATGGGGTCTGAGCAGGCTTCCGAGTTGGTTTTTATCGATCCAGCGCCGGCGGACGTTCTCAAAGGCCAGGGAGATTTCCCGTGCCGCAGAGAGGTTGGCGGTGATGTCGGTGGCGGGGAGGTTGAAGCCGGCCAGGAATCCTTCGAGCAATTTGCTTCCGATCTCCCAGTCCATGGATCGGGTGCGCTGGAGCGCCACGTCGGCGATGCGGTCTTCGTGGATGGGCGGTTGGAGGGTGGGGGAGCCTTTGAGCAGGAATTCCAGGCGGCCGCGCTTGTCGGTCTTGCCGGCCTTTTCAGCCACGACGAGGAAAGGCTGCACACTTGCATCGGGGATGCGCAAAGGGGTGGCGTTGAAATGTTTGCGCAGCACGGTTGTGGTCTCGTTAGGACAGAGTCGAAATCGTATGGCCATGGCAGCTGGGTTTTGATGGGATCGGTTTGGCAGGTCAAAGATGGCGATTGTTGGCGACAATGCAGGGAGCCTGGAGGAGTGGAGAGGGACGGGTGCCAAGCCAGCACCTCGGCAGGCACTTTTCGGAAGATTTGCGGCAGGCTCGGCGTATGTCCAAAGATTCAGGCCTGATTTTAGGTGTACTGTACTCCCAATCGAAAAGCAGTACATTTGTGGGCCTCTCGCCGTTGCAACACCCCCCACACACTCAGACACGAGACGAGGCAGGTATGACAGCGTCTGCTCCCCATGCACAGGGAGGGCAAGCGAGCTGTCCACATTACTTGAGAAAACACGCACGCCCTATATGGACCTTTGGTACCTGTTCAACATACTTTGGAGAAAACGCTGGTTGCTGGTGTTCGTCACCTTGACGGCGATGCTCAGTACATGGGTCTTCGTCGGCTACCGAGCCCAGACGTATAAGGCCCGAGCCCTCGTCTCTACCGGCATCATCGAATACAAAGGCCTTACGCTCCAAAAAGAAGGCACCTTCGTACAGCAGTTCCAGATCGAGAGCAGTTTCAACAATCTCATCGAGCGCATGAAGTCGCGCACCAGTATCAACCAGCTCACCCGCCGGCTGCTGGAACACGATCTGCTGCATGCCAATGAAAAAGACCCACCTTTCCGGCAGCCCAAATCCGACAATCCCTTTTTTCTGCAAAATGACTTGGACAGCTTCGTGCTCAAGCTGCGCACCAACATATCCGATTCCGTACCTGCCAGTTTGTCGGCAGATCCTCCTCCGTCGCAGCGGCTCGCCGAGGCCTTCGGCTATGACTACGAGTCGTTGACCAAAAAACTCGACATCAAGCGAGTGGGGGAGAGCGACATGATTTCAGTGGAATTCGAGGCCGAAGACCCCCGCCTGGCTTATTTCGTGGTGAATACTTTCCTAGAGGAGTTTTTCAGGATTTACGAGGAAGACCTCTTCTACGAGGAAAACATCGCTTTGAAATTTCACGAGGAGCAGGTGCGCAAGCGGCGGGCCGAACTCGACAGCGTGGTGCGACTCATCAACGAGTACAAGAAAGGCAATGACCTGATCGACGTGGAGGCACAGCGCGGGGCCATTATTTCCCACCTTCAAAACCTCGAAAAGGAACTCGAAGACTACCGGAAGAACGCGCAAGCCCTGCAGGCTCAAATCGACATCCTCAACGCCAACATCCAGAAGCACACCCGCTACACGGGCGACGATTACGCCGACCAGCTGTTCCTCAGTGAGGATTTTGCCAATCTCGACCACCAGATCAAATCCTTGCAGGAGCGCATCATCGAGCGCAAGGCAGCGGGTGATCGCAACACTCGCGATTTGGAAAACCAGATCGATGCCTTGCGCAGGCGTCAGGCGAGGCTCATCGCCGAAGGAGTGCCGCTCAGCAATGACCTGCGCCAGCGCGTCAACGAGCAAGTGCGCAGCTGGATCATGGACGTGGTTCAAAAACGCCTCGACCTGGAGCTCGCCAAGGCTGCCATCCAGACCTATCAGGCCGAAATCCAGCGCCAGAAGCAAAAATTCGACAAGCTGTTGTTGGACGACAACTACCTGGCCAGCCTGCAAGAGGAGAAACAACGACTCGAAAACGAATACCTGCGCGTGCGCTCGGAATACGATGCTGCTCGCCTGCGCCTCGAGGGGCTGAAGAACCCGCTCAGCATCGTCGAGCCCGTGGAGTTCCCCTATCAGCCCGAGCCATCCAAACGGGCGCTGTTCACCTTGTTTGCAGGGGTGGGTGCTGGTACGTTCACGGCCATCGTGTTGTTCGTGCTGACATTTTTCGACAATACCTTGCAAAACGCCTGGCGCTACCAGCACATCGTCGGCTTGCCACTGGCAGGCCAGGTGCCGCTCGTCCACGGCCCGATTTTGGACCTCGGAACCCTGTTTGGCTCGGAGATGCGCCGCAGCGAACTCGAGCACCTCAAGGAGAGTATTCGCAAACTGCGCTCGGAAATAGAAAACTCGGGGGGGCGCCAGGTGCTCTTCACGAGCCTGAAGCCCGGAGAGGGGAAGAGTTTCGTCCTCCTGCTGGTGGCCTATGCCTTGGCGCTGAAAAACCAGCGCGTGCTCATCCTCGACACCAATTTTCGGAACAACACCCTCTCGGCTTTTCGCAATGCCCCTCGCATCGAATTGCGCACGGCGGGCAAACCCACCATGTGGCGGCGCATGGGCGATGTGTTGAAAGGCAAAGGTGGCGGCGTTGCCCAGTCTGATCCGGTGCTCCAACACATCACCATCGTAGCCAATCAGGGGGGTGACAAGAGCCCATCAGAAGTTTTTGCCGACAAGGACGTCCGTGCCTTGCTGGCGGGCTACCGCAAACAGTTCGATTACATCTTCATGGAAGCAGCTTCGATCAACCTGTACAGCGATGCAGGGGAGCTGGTTCCTTACGCCGACAAGGTCATCGCCGTTTTCAGTGCCAACAGGAGCATCGGCTTGGCTGACAAAGAGGGCCTCGATTGGCTCGGTGCACGCAAAGACCAACTCCTCGGAGGTGTGCTCAACGGGGTAGAGCCCGAGCGGTAGGCTCCGTTGAATGCCCTCGACGCATACAGAATTCAACCAACACCCTTTGCACGTTTGAAACACGCTTACTGGCTTCGATCGGGAACATTTACCCTGCTTGAAAAGGGAGTGGCTCTGCTGTATGGTTTTGGCGGTGCGCTCCTGCTTTTCAGGTTGCTGAGCCCGGAGGAGTTCGGCGTCTGGGTTTTGTTCCTGGTCGTAGTCAGCATTTTGGAGGTAGGGCGCATCGGTTTGTTGCAGAATGCCTTGGTGAAATACTTGTCCGAGCACGAGGGCGATGCACAAACGGCGGCCATCAACACCGCCTCCCTGGTGCTGAACCTGGTGTTGAGCCTGTTCATCGCTGGCTTGCTACACCTGCTTGCTGCGCCGTTGAGCAGGTTGCTGGCGGCACCCGATCTGGAGACACTGCTCCGCATCTACAGCCTCACGACCTTGCTGCTGATGCCTTTTTTCCAGTTCAACTACATCCAGCAGGCCAATTTGCATTTCAAGGGAATTTTCCTTGCACAGACTGCCAAGGGCAGCCTGCTGTTCCTTTTCATCCTGTTCATGTGCGTAAGCGGGGGCGATCTGCACGTGGTTCAACTCGCCTGGGTGCAGACGGCTTCGGCACTATTTGCCTCGGTGGTGGCCTGGTACTGTGCCCGCCCCTGGCTTCGATTCAGCAGGCGCCTCGACAAGACATGGGCAAGGCGGCTTTTTCGCTTTGGCAAGTACGTGCTCGGCACCAACCTGAGCACCCAACTTTTGCGCAACACCGACAAGCTGTTGCTCGGTGCCCTGCCAACTGGAGGGCCGGCGGCCGTGGCCCTTTACGATGCCGCCATGCGGGTGACCAACCTCACCGACCTGCCTACCCACAGCATGGCCTCCATCCTGTACCCCCAATCGGCACGCAGACGGGGCGATCTCGAAGCACTCAAAAACCTGTATGAAAAGGCCGTGGGCAGCATCTTGGCACTGATGGTGCCCATCGTCCTCATCGTCGAGTGCACGGCCGGCTGGATCATCCAGGTGGTGGCCGGCGAGGGTTACGAGGCGTCGGTGCCCCTGCTTCGGCTGACCATTTTGTTCGGACTGTTCGTTCCGTATGCCGTGCAGTTTGGCACCCTCATCGACAGCAGCGGCCGGCCGCGTGTCAATTTCTTGTTCACCCTGGTCAGCCTGTTGTGCACGGCCGTGCTCGATTATTTGTTCATCAGCCGTTGGGGTGTGGCCGGAGCTGCTTTCGGCACCCTGCTTGCCTATGTGATCATGTTCGTGGCCATGCAAACGTACCTCTACAAGGTGTATGGCGTCAGGTACTGGCGCCCGTGGGTGTACATGCTGGAGTTCCAGGGTGATTTCATCAGGTTCGTCGTTGCCTTAATGAAAGGAACAGCCACGCTGGCTGAACTCAGGCTCCTTTTCAAAAAAGAAATACCACAACCAAAGGAGGCTGCCAGCGCCGAAAAAGAATTGACTCAAACCTGAAAAACCCGAAGCATGATCGTCCCTGAGCTATACCACGAAGGCATCACCTACGCCGAGGAGAATTTCCTCAACGACGAGGCTCCACACCTGCGGGTTGACAAGGCGCTGGTCAGACGCCTGTTCGACCTCAGCGGCCAAAGAGTGCTCGACTTTGGCTGTGGCATGGGCGGCATGACACTTTGGTATGCGCGAAACTGGCCGTGCCAGGTGCTCGGCATCGACATCGACAGGCACCACATTCAAATCGCCAAGGACCTCCAGGCACGCCACCAGGTTGACAATGTGCAATTCGAACTGCGCAACATCCTCACCGATCCACCCGAGGGCCCTTTCGACTTCATCTTCCTCAACGACGTGGCTGAACACATACCGCTGCCGATGCTGGAGGAAATCTTCGTCGCTTTTCGCCGGCTACTTGCACCTCGCGGACGCATCTTCATCTCCTATCCTCCCTGGCACAGTCCCTATGCTTCGCACGTGACACACATCCTCGGCCTGCCCTGGTGTCAATACTTGCCGCAAAGGCTTCTGCTCAAATGGATAGAAAAAAACAACCGCCCCATCGTTGGACAGGAAGAACCCGACCTGTTGCAGGCCTATAAAGGACTCAACCGATTGACCCATCGCCGGCTGATGAAGGTGTTGGGAAAAAGCGGGCTGGTGCCCGTGTATCGCAAGAGCCATTCTTTTCTCAACAACATTCCCGGCCTCTACCACCTCAACCTGCGCATTTGGCCCTTGCATTTTCTTGTCACCAAAGAATTCATCGTGTTGGCACATCCCGACCAAAACACCCCTACATGAAGCAGCGCCCCGACATCGTGTACTACACCCTCTTCCCCTGGGAGCAGCCTTTCTCCTCGGTGTCGCTGTCGCTGACCCGAGCTTTGAGCAAGGAGGCCCGGGTTTTTTACCTGAACCCTCCATACACCTGGAAGGACTGGCTGCACCGGCGCCAGGAGCCCCTCACGCGCCGCCGTAGTCTGAACATGGCCCTGGGAAGGAATCACTACGAGCAAATCCCCGGCCTCGATGGGGTGGTTGCCGTTCAGCCGCCCCCCGTGATTCCCATCAATTTTCTGCCCGAGGGAAAAATCTACAGGGCTTTTTACCACCTCAACCGACGGATCATGTGGGGTGCAGTAAAACAGCTCGTCAGCGACTACGGCCTGCGGGATTTCATTTTTTTCAACTGCTACAACCCTTACTACATCGGGGTGTTGCCCGGCCAAAGTGGCGTCAGGCTCAATGTGTACCACTGTGTCGATGAAATGGCCGAGGAGCCTTACACGGCCCGCCACGGTGCCCGCCTCGAGCGCGAGGTGATTCGCCAGGCCGATCTGGTTTTCGCCACTTCGAGCGGCTTGCTGCGCAAGTGTCAGCAACTCAACCGCCGCGCAGTTCCCCTTTTCAACGCTGCCGATACCAGCCTCTTCGAAACGGCGCTCCAGGCCCACCCGCGGCCGGCGATGCTACAACAGCTCCAGGGACCCATCATCGGCTTCACCGGCAACATGGACCCACACCGCATCGACTACGAGCTGCTGGCCCAACTGGCTCAGGCCCACGCCGACAAGCACCTCGTACTCGTCGGCCCCGTCAACAGCGACGGGCCTCGCCGCACCGGCCTTTATGACATGCCCAACGTCCATTTTGCCGGCCCACAGCCCCTGCAGGATCTGCCCGCATGGCTGCACCACTTCGACGTGGCCATCATTCCCTTTGCAATCAACAAGCTCACTGCCGGCATTTATCCTTTGAAAATAAATGAATACCTCGCTGCCGGCAGGGCCGTGGTTTCGACTCGCTTTTCCGACGACATCGCCTCTTTTGAAGACCACATCTACCTGGCGGCCGACCGGGCTGAATTCATTCGCCTCATCGACCGAGCCGTTGCAGAAGACAGCGAACAAAAGCGGCAACTCAGACGACAGGTGGCCCGGGAAAACGACTGGAACAGCAGGGCCCGACAGTTTTGGCAAGCCATCGAGTCTTGCCTCGGCACCCTCAAACCGACTACCTCCACGCTCACTTGAGGTACCTGGCACAAAATGCACACAGAATCGATATGAACCTTCGACGCAATTCCGAAAGAGCGCTTTCCCAAAAGGAGAAAATTGCAGAAACCCTGGCTTTGGCCTTGGGCGGTCTGGCTTTGCTGGGTGCTTTTCTCAAGGTGCTTTTTTTCTGACAAAAGCCCCTGTACGAACGAACTCGAGCCATGCACCAACCCACTTCCATACACGAGCACAGGTCCTGGCTTTGGCGACAAATCGTCCACTACAAGCTGGACTCGCCCCTGGGCTATGTGTTGTTGGGTGGGCTGGCACTTGGGTTCGGATACGGGCTGTCGATGCTGTCGCTGAAATTGGCCATGGTGGCGGCGGGTGCCTTGTTTGCAGTGGTCATCGTGGCGCTGTGTATGGCCGAGCTTTTCATCGGCGTGCTGGTGATGCTGGTGTCCATTTTCCTGCTTGGTTTCGTGGGCAAATACACCGATGCCCCGGTAGGTACTGCACTCGATGCCCTGTTGGGGGTGTTGCTGCTGGCTTTGTTGGGCAGGGTGGTAAGCCGTCGGGAGGTGTCTTTTGCCTGGCATCCGCTGAGCCTTTTCGTTTTGCTGTGGATATACTACAACCTCATGCAGGTGCTGAATCCGTGGGCCTTGTCGAAGATGGCTTGGGTCTATACGGTGCGCACGGTGGCCTTGCTACTGTCGATCTACTTCGTGGCCTGTTATGCCTTCAGCACCTATCGGCGCATCGTTTTCACCATCAAGTTCATCCTGGCTCTGAGTTTCATTTCGGCCCTCTATGGGCTGAAGCAGGAGTTCATTGGATTTACTCCTACTGAACTGGCGTGGTTGACGGCGGACGAAGAGCGCTTCATGCTCATTTACCAGTGGAGTCGCTTGCGCATTTTTTCATTCTTTTCCGACCCCACCACCTTTGGCATCCTCATGTCTTACATGTGCATATTTTCACTCGTGTTGGCTGCGGGTCCTTTTCGGTGGTGGAAAAAGGCGGCTCTTGTACTTGCGGCCATCAGCATGTTGTTGGCCATGGCTTATGCGGGCTCTCGGACTCCCTTTGCCATGCTGCCGCTGGGTTTGTTTTTTTATGTGGTCATGACCCTCCGCAAGGAGACCATCCTCGGTTTTCTGGCATTCGTGATGTTCACGGCTGCGTTCGTCATGAAGAGCACGAGCAGTGCGGTGATTTATCGCATCCAGTCCACTTTTCGTCCTGAGAGTGAGGACACCATCCGGGTGCGCCTATACAACCAGAAGCGCATACAGCCTTTCATCCGGACTCACCCCTTTGGCGCAGGCCTTGGGAGTACGGGCTATTGGGGCAAGCGCTTTACCCCTGACTCTTGGCTGGCTTCCTTTGCGCACGATAGTCTCTATGTGCGGCTGGCGGTGGAAACCGGCTGGGTAGGGTTGTTGCTGTACATGATGCTGCTGTTCATGGCCTTGCGCACGAGCGTCTATTACTATTTCCGCACCACGGCACCCCCCATCAGGACCTTTTACCTCGGTTTTTCAGTGGTTATCTTCATGCTCATCGTGGCCAGTTATCCGCAGGAGGCCATCACCCTGCCGCCCACCAGTCTGGTGTTTTACGTCTTGCTTGCCATGGTGGTGAGGCTGAAGGATTTCGACGAGGAGGCAGGAGCTGCTGTTGCACCGTCCATCCATTCCGATCAATTGGCATCTGAAACCAGGGGATGACTTCGAGTGAGCTCCTGGGCTTGCGGTCAAGGCACCTGCCTTTGGCATTTGCTCGTGTGCCCAGCGTCCTGATCCACTCGCCACGATCGCCTTACATTTGCGCAGAAACAAAAACAAGAACGCCATGCCTACCCTTCGGAATCCAGTCAACGGAGAGGAATACTACCACTACGATTACACCCCTTCCCGAGAAGTGACGGCTACCATTGAACGCGCCCATGCCGCCTGGGAAAGCTGGAGAAAGACCACATTCGATGAGCGGTCGAAGCGCATGCAAGCGGCGGCAGAACAGTTGCGCAAGGAAAAGGAACGGTATGCGAAGCTCATTACGCTCGAGATGGGCAAGCCCATAGGAGAGTCACGGGCAGAGGTGGAAAAGTGTGCCTGGGTGTGTGAGTATTACGCCGAAAATGCGGCCGGGTTCTTGGCCGACGAGCCGGTGGCGACCGATGCCAGTGAAAGTTTCGTGAGCTACCAACCGTTGGGTGTGGTGTTGGCCGTGATGCCGTGGAATTTTCCATTCTGGCAGGTGTTCCGATTTGCCGCACCCGCCCTGATGGCGGGAAACGGCGGGGTGCTCAAGCACGCGTCCAACGTGCCGAGGTGTTCTGAAGCCATCGTGGAGGTATTCCGCGAGGCTGGTTTTCCGGAAGGGCTGTTTTCGCATGTGTACGTACCTGGCAGTGAAGTAGAGCACATCATCGAGCATCCGCTCGTACGGGCAGTGACCCTCACGGGGAGCGGTCCGGCAGGGCGGGCGGTGGCGGCTTGCGCGGGCAAACACATCAAGAAAAGCGTGCTCGAACTTGGAGGTAGCGATGCCTACCTCATACTTGCAGATGCAGATGTGGAAGAGGCAGCGCGTATATGCGCCAAAAGTCGGCTCATCAACAGTGGGCAGAGCTGCATCGGAGCCAAGCGCTTTTTGCCCGTGCCAGAGGTGTATGATGCATTTGTGGAGGCATTCCGCGCCCAACTGGCGGCGGCTGTGGTTGGTGATCCGATGGATGAATCGACAAAGGTGGGGCCCCTGGCTCGACACGATTTGCGCGAGGAACTGCACAAGCAGGTTGTGGGCAGCCTCGAGCGCGGGGCGCGATGCATTTTGGGTGGAGCTCCACCGAAGGAAAATCCGGGCGCCTGGTATCCCCCGACGATTCTGGTGGATGTATCACCGAAGATGCCTGCCTGGGAGGAAGAACTTTTTGGGCCCGTGGCCGCCGTCATTCGCCCCAATGACGAGGAGGACGCCATCCGGATTGCCAACGCCAGTTCCTTCGGGTTGGGAGCCGCTGTGTTCACCAAAGACCTGAATCGGGGCCGTCGCATAGCGCGGGAAGCGCTGCAGGCTGGAGCGTGTTTCGTCAACGGGCTCGTCAAGTCGGACCCACGACTTCCTTTTGGGGGCATCAAAGAAAGCGGCTATGGCCGCGAATTGAGCGTGCACGGAATACGGGAATTCGTCAATATCAAGACCGTGTGGATTGCTTGACAGACAGCGATTTCAGCAAATGCGCCAACATTTTTGCATGCCGTTTGACGAGCAACAAAAAGTCTTACTTTTGCGCCGCTGTAACTGATTTCCGTAATCACTAACGGCAAAAACCTTCAACGGGCCTTTTATCCCTACAGCATTTGTGGCCACTTGCAAGGTTTTCGCATAACTTCAATCATCGATGGCTGTCTATCTTCCCAAAGAGAAGAAAGAGGAAATTTTCAAGAAGTACGGTGGCAGTGAGAAAAACACCGGCTCTACCGAAGCACAAATTGCACTCTTCACCTACCGCATCAATGCACTGGCCGATCACCTACGCCAGCACAAAAAAGATCACGCCACCCGGCGTTCTTTGCTGATGATGGTAGGTAAGCGTAAGAGGCTGCTGGCCTACTTACAGCGCAAAGACATCGAGAGATACCGCGAGCTCATCAACGAGTTGGGTATTCGCGGCTGACAAACAAAAAGGGAAGTGTTCCGGCCGCCGGATCACTTCCCTGCATTTTGAACGACTACGGGCCCGGCCCAATCCTGTCAACCCGACAGAGGCAGACCTACCCAGTCAGGCGCTATCCTGTGTGAGTATCGGCAGTGAATCCAAAAGCATACCTGCGGTATGCGCCTGGCTGCGTGAACGTGCCTGAGGGCTTGCAACGTCCTTGCCTACGGCCCGTAGCATAGACATGGTTACACAGCGACTAAAACATAAATCCGGAAGCGGAAAAGGTCCGCTTCATCAATCAATTTTTGAAAATGGGTAAACAAGTGCCAATTACCACCTCATTCCAATTGCCCGACGGTAGAGAGGTGGTCATCGAAACAGGCAAGCTCGCCACCCAGGCCGACGGCAGCGTCGTCGTGCGCATGGGAAACACCATGCTTCTTGCCACTGTGGTTTCCAGCAAGGAGCCTCGCGAAGGGGCTGATTTCTTCCCCCTTTCCGTGGATTACCAGGAAAAATTCGCCAGCGCAGGTCGCATCCCGGGCAACTTCTTCCGCCGAGAATCCAAACTCTCAGACTACGAAGTACTCATCTCCCGCCTCGTGGACAGGGCCATCCGGCCGCTCTTCCCCGACGGGTACATGAACGATACCCAGGTCATCATCAACCTGCTCTCCGCTGACAAGGACGTACTGCCCGATGCACTGGCAGCCCTTGCCGCCTCCTCCGCCCTCACCATTTCCGACATTCCATTTGCCGGACCCATCAGTGAAGTGCGCGTGGCGCGCATCGACGGGGAGTTCGTCATCAACCCCGGCCGGACCGCCTGTGCCAATGCCGACATCGACCTCATCGTCGCCGCCGACATGAAGAACATCATGATGGTGGAAGGCGAAGCAAATGAATGCCAGGAGCACGAACTGGTGGAAGCCATTCGCGTGGCGCATGAAGCCATCAAGGTACAGTGTCAAGCCCAGCTCGACCTGCAGCAAAAAGCCGGCAAACCAAAGCGCGAAGTGGCTCCGCTCCCGGAAGACGAGTCCATCCGTCAGCGCGTCGAAGAGCTGGCCAAAGACAAAATCTACCAGGTTGCCAAGGCTTTCATGCCCAAACACGAGCGCCGCAACCGCCTCGACGAAATCAAGCAAGAAGTCATCGAGACGCTAACCAACGAAAAAGGCGAGGAATACATGGAGGAAAATACCTCCTTGGTTGAGCGCTATTTCGACGAGCTCAAGAAAAATGTTATCCGCCACATGGTGCTCGACGAGGGGGTGCGCCTCGACGGCCGCAAGCCCGACGAAGTGCGTCCCATTTGGTGCGAGATTGGCTATCTGCCTTCACCCCATGGCTCCGCCATTTTTACCAGGGGGGAAACACAGGCCCTCGCCACGGTCACCTTGGGCACCAAGCTCGACGAAATGATGATCGACAACGCCCTGGAACTGACGTACGAAAAATTCTTCCTGCACTACAACTTCCCGCCCTATTCCGTCGGCGAAGTCAAGCCTCTGCGGGCCCCCGGCCGCCGTGAAATCGGCCATGCCAACCTCGCCGCCCGCAGTATCCGCAAAGTGATGCCGAAGGATTTTCCCTACACGGTGCGCGTCGTCTCCGACATCCTCGAAAGCAACGGCTCTTCGAGTATGGCTACCGTATGTGCAGGCTCCCTGGCCCTCATGGACGCCGGTGTGCCCGTTCGCAAAGCCATTTCCGGTATTGCCATGGGCATGATTGCCGAAGGTGACAAGGCCGCCATCCTGAGCGACATCCTTGGCGACGAGGATGCCCTCGGCGACATGGACTTCAAAGTCACGGGCACGGCCGACGGCATTTGCGGCTGCCAAATGGACATCAAAATCGATGGCCTCAGCTATGAAATGCTCGAAAAGGCCCTCATGCAGGCTCGCCAAGGCAGGCTCCATATCCTGAACGTCATGAATGAAACCATCAGCGAGCCCAGGCCCGACCTCAAGCCGCATGCGCCCCGCATCGTCGAAATGCGCATCGACAAGAGCTTCATCGGTGCCGTCATTGGCCCAGGTGGCAAGATCATCCAGGAAATCCAGGCTTCTACCGGTACCGTCATCAACATCGAGGAGGTGGGCGACGAAGGGGTGGTCACCATTGCCAGCCCCAACAAGGAAAGCATCGACGCGGCCGTGGCCCGCATCAAGGAAATTACTTTCACCCCCGAGGTCGGCGATGTGTACGACGCCGTGGTCAAGAGTGTGATGCCTTACGGCGTTTTCGTAGAGTTCAGCGGCAAGAGTGGGTTGCTCCATGTGACTGAAATGTCGCACTCGCGCATCGACCGCGTCGAGGATGTGATCTCCGAAGGCGACCGCGTAAAGGTCAAGCTGATCGGTGTGGACAAAAAGACCGGAAAATTCCGTCTGAGCCGCAAGGCCCTCATGCCACCTCCCGAAGGTGGGCCCCACAATCAAAACCGAGGCGGCAACAACCGCGGAGGTGGGGGCGGAGGCCGGCACCATCGTGGTGGCGGTCATAAAGGTGGAGGTGGTCATCACCGCGGTGGCGGCCCTCGCCACAAGGATTGACCTCTTCTATACTTCGCCGAAGCAGAAGCGGCACCGGAATGTTCTTCGGTGCCGCTTCGCTTTTGAGGGGGCTGCTTGGTGGAAACATGCCCTCGGGTTATGGGGTGTCGGGACGTAGGCCGGCGAAAAGGTTTTTAGGTGTGTCGCAAACAGCTATCACGCCTTTTCCCACAATACACCCGCGGCAATTTAGGTCGGACAGTTTAGCATGGTTGTTGCAAAGGGAGAGCAAAACCCTTAAACAAGCACGAACAATGGCTATTCTATTCCGCTTCATGAGGTTCGTGCCCCCCGCCCTGCTGTTCGCACTCCCATTGTTTTCGCAAATACAGGGAAAACTCGAACAAACCTCTGACCAGACATACGTGGTGTCTGTCGTTCCCGACGTCGATTGGTCGCCGCCGCAAAGCACCACCACCAGTGCCCAGCTCACGTTGCGGGCCACCTCGGGTGCGCTCCAGGTGAGCGATTTCAAGAGCCTCGTGGGCCTGTGGACTCCGTCCAACCCGATAGTGGCTCCGCCAGAGGCACCCCAATGGGACTACTTCAGTTTCAACCTGTCGAACCCTGTCACAGAAATTTTTTATCAAAAGGACGTTGCCCTTCCCTTGTTTTCTTTTCGCAACGGCTACAATCGCTGTGCAATAGTGGAACTGATCGATCCTTCCACGGATCCGTTCATGCCACCCAACTCCGCCAATGCCAACATTGGCCACTTGTTCACCGTCATGGCCAGTGGCTTGGGGCAGAATGCCTACACTGGTAACACCGATCAATTCGCGGTGAGCTGCCCACCCCTTTCGCTGCAGGTAAGCGACGATGGTATCTACTGTTATGGCCAGACTACCACGATGTACGTAAGTGTGATGGGCGGTGAACCTCCATATCAGGTGTATTGGAAAAACCTCGATACCGGACAAGATGGCAATGCAGACGTCCCCGATTACGGTGGGTTTTTCTCCTTGAACAACATGCCAGGGGGAAATTACTTTTTCGAAGTGCACGACAACGTGGACAGTATGGCACAATCCACCTATGTGCTCAGGCAGCCTGCTCCCATCCAGGTGCAGCTATTGGCTTACGATGCCACTTGCGATGGAAGCATGGATGGAATGGCCCTGGTCAAAAAAGCAACGGGCGGCACAGTGGCCGGTGACTACCAATACTACTGGAATACCAATCCTACCGTTTCAAGCCCCAGCACAGGCTTTCTCGATCCCGGCGTGTACACGGTAACTGTGGTTGACGACAACGGCTGCACGGCTTCGGCGTCGATAGAGGTGGGCAACTCCCTTCCTATTTTTCCCAATCCCATTGTGAGGCCCATTAGTTGTCACGGCGGAAAAGATGGCGTCATCGACCTTTATCCGGTAGGAATCAATCCGCCATTCACATTTCAGTGGTCGAGCAATGTCCAGACTGGCCCCTACTCGTCGGCCTGGCAGCTTGCAGCAGGCACCTATAGTGTGACCGTGACCGACGCCACTGGTGTGTGTTCAACCGAAGCGGAGTTTACCCTCGAAGACCCGCCAGCCATCGAAATGGACTATGCCTACACCAATGCGGTATGTGAGGGCGACAAGGGTTATTTGACCATGTTGGCAGTAGAAAATGCCCATGAGCCATGGGTGATCTCACTGACGAAAGGCCGCGAGCTCGTGCCTGGATGGGAATACGAGGTGGAACCGGGCTTGCTGCAAACATTGCGGCTGGAAGATGCCCAGGGTTGCGTGCAGGAAGAGCAGTTTCTCATTCCTGCCCCCATTGCCATTCACCTGGAAGCTGGAGAGAACCTCATGGTCAAATACGGTGAAGCAATACAGCTCAAGCCAGAAATCAGTCCGGAAGGCTTGCAGATACGCTGGACGCCGTCCGATAATCTGAGTTGCAGCGACTGCCCCGATCCCCTGCTTTATCCCACGGAATCGCACACCTATCAGCTCACGGTGATCGATTCCAATGGTTGCAGCAAGACGGACTATGTGTCGGTCTTCGTTCGCAAGTCACGGGATCTGTATGTGCCCAATGCATTCAGCCCGAATGGCGATGGCCTCAACGATGTGTTCAGGCCGTACGGTGGTTTCGAAGCCGTGCGAGTCCATACGTTCCAGGTCTTCGACCGTTGGGGTGGGTTGGTTTACGAGTTGGATCATCCAGTGGAAATGAATGAAGAAGATTTTGGCTGGGACGGCACAGCCAAAGGTAGATTGCTCGACACAGGCACTTATTTGTGGAGCATGCAGGTTGAGTTCATCGATGGAGAGATCGTCCTCTTTGCTGGCGAGGTAATGCTCAATCATTGATATTCAACTTGGTGCGCGTTTTGGCACCGTTTTGGAAAAACCATTACTGACCTCCCCCCTTTGTTCTGCGGTCTTTTCCCCCGAACTGGTTTCAGTCACTGAAGAACGCCGAGGTTGTCCCTCTCTGCCCCTCGCGGTCCTCCCCCTGGATCGAGTAGGCCTCGCGTTTCGGGAAAATCACTAAATCTATGAAGCCTCATTCTACACTCATCTGGGTGTGGTTGTCGCTGTGTCTTCCCTTCCTGGCTACGGGTCAGGTGAAATTCAAGGTGAAGTTACTTCCCGACAACAGCACCTATCAGGTCTTGCTCAAACCGGAAACCACGTGGAATCCACCTTTCAATTCCGTGCCCTCTGCGCAGGTCACCATCGTCGTGCCAAGTGGCGGCTTCAACGTGGGCACAGTGACTTCGCTGAAAGGCAGTTGGACCTACAACACCACCATCACTTCCCCTGCTGAAAATCCTGGCTTCGACTACATCATATTCGGCCTGAGCTCTGCCACCTCTGACATTCCCTTCCAGCAGGGTCAGGAAGTAGCGCTATTCAATTTTACCAATGACGGCGTTTGCACCGGTGAGCTCCATTTGATCGATCACGACACCGACCCGTTCATGCCGCCCAACTCGCTCAGTGCCAACGTGGGCAATGCCATTTCCGTGCTCGGAGCGGGGGCTGGGGTGAATGCTTACACGGGCAATTACGGCGACTTTCCTGCCGATTGTACCCCCCTGTCAAACTGTGGCATCGAGGTGTTCGATGTGATCATCACCTCGCCGTCTCAATGTGGAGTGGCAGATGGAAAAATTGAAATTCAGGCGGTCAACACCGCCAATGATATCCCACTACAGTATTCTATCGATGGTGGCAATTCCTGGCAATACGATTCGATCTTCACAGGTCTTACAGCTGGAAATTTCATCCACATCCTCGTGCGTGACGACATACCATTGTGTATCGTTGACGTAGGAGAGTTTACAATGAAAGGGCCCCTTTCGGCCATCGTCACGGACGTCCAGCTGCAGAATCCTTCCTGTGGCAATTCGGATGGAAGCATTACAGTGACGGCCCACAGCCCCATCGGTGGTACGCTCAATTACGGCGTGGGCAATCCACCTACCTACCAAAGCTCGAATGTCATCTCTGGATTGGCTCCAGGCAATTACCAGCTTTGGGTCAAAGACATCACCCATGGCTGTGAATCATTGGTGGGCGTTTACACCCTCGATGCCTGCCCTCCGGAGCCCTGCGTGGGCACATTTCAAATCGAACACATCGCCGATGGGCTGTACCAGGTGAGCATGCTCACAGGTGTAACCTACGGTGTCACCGAAGACACAACCCACGAGCTTCAGATTACACTCAAGGTGCCGCATACTGGATTCGAGATCAGCAACCTCACGCCGCAAATCGACGGCATCGATTTCGACATCAGTTCCTACTATCAATCCCCAGTTGAAGCACCCGAATGGGATTACATCACCTTTGTACTTTCGACCACCAACACCACCGCCATTCCCTACCAGCAGGGTCAGACGGCACACTTGTTTACCTTCACCAACACGGGCACTTGTGCCGGCGACAGCATTTACATCATGGCCGATGACGACCCCTTCTATCCGCCCAACTCTAAAGGTGGAGACGTGGGGTTGAAGCTCTCGGTTTCAGGAGCAGGTGGTGCGGCCAAGACTTGCCTGGGGGCGGGAGCCGTGGAAATCTGCAACGGGCAGCCTGCTCCGCCACCGCCATCATGTCTGTTGACATACGTACTCGAACAGGATCCCGATGGCACCTACAAGGTCTCTCTCCTTTCCGATACGACCTGGACATTGCCCAACAATGTCACGGCTTCCATGCAGGTGACGATAAAGGTGCCGACGGGTGGTTTTTCCGTGTCAAATCTGACGAGCCTCGTCTCAGGGGTGACCTTCAGCGTGGGATCGATATACGAGGCTCCGATGGAGGACCCCAACCACGATTACATTTCTTTCATCCTCAATACACCTGGCACCACGGGTATTGCCTATACCAAAGGCCAGAAAACGCCTTTGTTCAGCTTCAGGAATGGAGGTTTGTGCAAAGGAGGGCCCGTGGCTCTGATGGATAACGATACCGATCCGTTCAGCCCACCCAACAGCGAAAATGCCAACGTGGGCCAACAGCTGACTGTGTCGGGTTATGGCAGTGCCGATGCACCACTGTGCATCAGCAGTGCGGCCATAACCGACTGTCTGCCCTGTTCAGGGGGGAACATCACGGCCAGCGCCGATGTGACCATCTGCGAGGGCGATTCCACGCAATTGAGCGTCAGCGGTGCAACGGGTTCGCTGAGCTGGAGCCCTGCTACCGGCCTGAGTTGTACCACCTGCAGCAACCCTGTGGCTTTCCCCGACGCCACGACGACCTACACTGTCACGCAGACCGACTCCGTAGGTTGTACTACCAGCGACGAGGTTACCGTCACGGTGACGCCTGCGCCTCAGCCGGCATTTACCGTCAGTGGCAACTGCTCGGGTGACACCACATTTTTTACCAACACGACAACTTCTATTGGAACCATAGTTTCCTGGAACTGGGACTTCGGGGATGGTTCATCCCCGTCGAACCAGGAGCATCCCTCTCATGTGTATTCCACTTCCGGGAATTTTGAGGTTTCATTGACGGTGGCGACCGAAGATGGGTGTGATGCATCTGTCTCCGAATTCGTCACCGTTTTTCAAGGATTGGATCCCGCCCCGTTCGCCACTTACTCCATTTGCAACGGGGATTCGGTTCAGATATTCGCTCCCGCCAATGCCGTCAGCATTGCCTGGAGCCCGGCTTCGGGCCTCAGTGACACCACGGCCCTGAATCCTTATGCTTTTCCTGCTACCACGACCAACTACACCTACACGGCTACCACGGCCGACGGTTGCTCAGGTTCAGGCACTGTCACCGTGGGCATTGCCAACAAACCCATCATCAACGAGGTCAACATCAATCCGCAGACGGATTGTGAAAACCCGAACGGCGAAATTGAAATCGTAGCCACGGGTACGGGGGGCCTCGAGTATTCCATCGACAACGGTGCCACTTGGCAGGCCAGCAAATTGTTCACTGGCCTCACCGCAGGCGACTACGTGATCATGGTGCGCAATGCAGGGGGGTTGTGTCCGGTGGCTTTCAATTTCAACCCTGTCACCATCGATCCGCCCGTGTCGCCCTCTATCAGCAATGTGGGAGTAACTCAGCCCAGCTCCTGCGGCAGCAACGATGGCATCATCCTCATCACTGCCGGGGGTGGGGCAGGTCCCCTCCAGTTCAGCATCGATGGTGGACTGACGTTTTCCTCCTCGGGCACATTCTCGAACCTGTCTCCCGGCACCTATGACGTACTTGTAGCCAATTTCGACGGTTCCTGTCCGGTGAGCTGGCCCACAAGCATCACGCTTGCCGAGCCCACGCCGCCTACGATTACCGACGTGGCCGTAACCAACCCGACGTCCTGTCTCATCGACAATGGCAGCATCCAGATTTCGGCTGTCAGCAACAATGGCAATGCCCTGCAATACAGCATCGATGGCACCAACTGGACCGTATCCAACACCTTCAACTTGCTCGGCCCAGGCACCTACACGGCCTATGTGGCTTATGTAGGTGGAATTTGTCCAGTCACCTGGAGCACACCCGTGGTGCTCGACGAGCCGGCCGACCCGGCGTTTTTGAATCCCCCTGCGGATCTCAGTCTTTGCGAAGGTCAATCGGCCACCGTCTCCCTGGATTTGAGCATCGGCATCACGGGCTACACCATCAGCGGTGGGCCTTTCACCAACGACGACCTCTCGGGCAACACCCTGGGTTTCGACGTGCTGACCAGTGGTGGAAATGCGCAATACATCGTCGAAGTGACTGGCATCAACGGCTGCGTACGGGCTGACACGTTTGATCTGGTCACCTTGCAAAATCCTGTCGCTGATCTGGCGCTGGCTTCCCCGACCTGTGTCGATGGAGAGGTAACACTCACCTTCACTGGGCAGGCAGATCCGAGCTCCGTGCTCAACTGGTCGCTCGACGGTGGGCAACTCCTGTTTTCCAGCAGCGCTACTTCGTCCACACCTGCCGGTGCCACCATCGTGGTGAAATGGGATACTCCCGGCTCGAAAACGGTTCAATTGCTCGTCGATCAAGCGGGCTGTACGGACCAGGCATCGATGAGCGTGGAAGTTGGCGATTTCGACCCCGGGCTGACGGTGGACGCTTCTGATGTGAGTACCTGCGGTGGTAGCGATGGCTCCATCCAACTCGACATCTCGGGTACTGGTAATTACTCGTTCCTCTGGGACGGCCCCGGCGTGAGTGGCAACACGTCTCAAACGCTGAGTGGCTTAGGGGCTGGCACCTATACCGTGACAATCACGGAGACGAATTCACTCTGCTCAACGACAACTTCTATTGAGATCGGAGCCCCTGCGCCGGTCAACATTGGCAATTTGGGTACCACCCCAGCTACGGATTGCTCGGGCAACGCTGCCAATGGCAGCATCTCAGTAAGCGTCAGTGGCGGCGATGCACCTTATGACTACATCCTCTACGATGCGAGCAATCCGGGGATCCCGATTGCCTCTCAGGTGGGCCAAGGGTCGGCCGTCACCTTTGAGGGGCTTCCTGCCGGAGCCTACCAGGTAGTGGTCACCACTGCTGCGGGGTGCTCCGATAGTGGAACAGTAGCCATCACGGGCGTAGAAAGTGCCCTCGCCCTCGACTCGCTCGGCACTGAGCCTGCCACCTGTGAAAACACTTCGGATGGCGCGCTGACAGTTGTTTTGACGGGCGGGCAAGGCCCCTTCACCTATGACTTGTTCAAGGACAATGCCTTGGTGAGCAACGACGTGGCATTGCCCGACACTTCGCTGAGGCTGTCCGACCTGGCACCAGGCCTGTACGTGGTCATCATCACCGACGAATTCGGATGCGTGCTGCCGGCGGTTGCAGAAATTGGTAGCGAAGGGGGCGACCTCGGCATCAGTGCCATCGTCGATGATCCTTCTTGCAACGCCACCGACGGCAGCATCACCCTGCAAAACGTCCCTGCCGGTTCCACCTTCCAGTGGGTCGGCACGAACAACACGCCCCTGAACGGCGACTCAGTTGTCACCAACCTCGGCGTCGGTATTTACACCGTCACGGTGACGGAGCCCCTCAATGGCTGCACGGCTCAGATGACTTTCGTGCTTTCACCCGATGGCGGACCTTCCGTAACCATCGACGAAGTGGTAGATGACCCTTGCTTTGCGGGCAATGGTGCAGTGACATTCCGTGTGAGCGGCGACAATGCGTTTGGTTACAGCATCTTGAACAGCTCCTTCGAGGGCTTTGGCACCCCGGGTGAGCCCATCAGCGTCGAAGGCCTCGAAAAGGGCGCCTACGTGGTCAAAATCACGGACCTCATCACTGGGTGCGAGGTATTGGAGGCATTTACCGTGGCGGGTTCGGCCCCACTGTCTTTGACCACCACGGTGACGGGAGCCACAGGCTGCGACGTGTACGACGCCCAAATCTGCCTCGTACCGCAGGGTGGCTTGGCCCCTTACCTCATCGATGCACCGGAAGGCAGCTTCCCGGCAGAGCCTTTCTACGAAGGTACTTGCATCACGGAGTTGTACGAGGGAACCATACCGATCACGATCATCGATGCCAACGGTTGCTCACGCACAATAGATGTGGCATTGCCCACTCCTCCAAAGGCTGAGATTGATCCCGACGACGTCAGTGTGGTGGGGTATGCCTGCCCCGACGAACGCGGTAGCATCGTGTCCAATACGGCGCTTCAATATCTCGTCTTCGACGAAAACGGCAACCTGGTGGCCAGCACGCCATGGCTCGATGCCCCTGCCGGCACCTATACCCTACGCTATACTTCCGGCAATTGCACCGCGGAATTGGCCGTGACAGTGGACGGGCCTCAACCATGGGATATCGAGCCGATCATCCAACCGGCAGGCTGTGACGGCAATGACGGCACCATCGCCCTGGCCATTAGTGGTGGCACCGAGCCTTACTCCATCCAGTGGAATACCGGTGCCAGCACGCCTGCCATCACGAATCTGACGCCGGGCTCCTATTCAGTGACCATCACCGATCAAACTGGTTGTTCGATCGCTTTGGAAAACATCGGGTTGGACTTGCATTGCCCCTGTGATCAGGTGTTCAACGTGGATACCTTCTACACGGTGCTACAACCAGGCCTCACCGAGGTCTGCCTGCCCACCGACCTGCCCAATATTGCCGTGTTCGACCTCTACCTCGATGGCGAGCCCTACGGCGAAGACTTGGACGTGTGCACTGCCAACGCCATTTTCTACAGCTATGGCTTGCTCAACACCTTGGGCGGTCCACCCTATCAGCTCGATCAATGGACCTACAACGGCAGTGTGGTGACCGATTTGACTTTCGACGACATCAGCCAGCTTTTGACCCTGATGAATCAACTCGATCCGTTTGGCAACTGGGTCGATGACCCCATGCAAGGCAGTATCACGGGGGGTGTGCCAGGTGGCTCCTATGGCCCGCTCATCATCACGCACCTGGCCAGCAATACCACCTTGCACCTGCAGGTCAACACGATTTCCGTATCGCGACCGAGCATCTTCGTCAACGACGATCCCTTCCACGTCTTCGTGGTGCAGGATCCCGACAATGGCTGCAGTGATACACTATTCATCAACGTGCTCGAAAACGAGCAACCCAAAACGGACACCATCTACGTGACCGTCCCGCTCGATGGCTCCTACAGCCTCTGCCTCGACACGGAAGAGTTGCCCGGTACGCCCGAAATGATTTCGAATGCTTGCCCGGCCCTCATGTTCAACACCCAACTCGTGCTCACTTCTGGCACCTGCCTCGACCTCCAAGGCATCACCCTGGGTGAGGACCAGGCTTGCATGGTCATCTGTGACGATCAAAGCGTGTGCGACACCACTATCCTCCTCATCGAAGTGGTGGATACCAGCAAACAACTGGTGATTTACAACGGCTTCAGTCCCAACGAAGACGGTTACAACGACTACTTCCGAATCAAGAACATCGAACTGTACCCCGAAAATACCCTGACGATCTTCAACCGCTGGGGCAACATGGTCTATCAGACGAAAGGCTACCGAAACAGCCGCCCCTGGAAGGCCATCTACAAGAATACCTACTTGCCCGACGGATCGTATTTCTACATCCTGGAGGTGAAGATCGATGGCAAACAGGAACGGTTCACCGGATTCGTAGAGGTGCGTCGATGAACACTTCGACGCCGGAAGGAATGTGACAATATTTAACCAAAACAACAGCTGCGGTGGCTTGCGCATCGCGGCTGTTTTTTCTTTTGTCGTGACTCGTGACGCGTGACGCGTGACGCGTGACGCGTGACTCGTGACGCGTTGAGCTGGCCTGAAATAAGTGGCCTTCCTGCTTTGGTTCCTTGCTGCCTCGAGCTTGCAGTGTTAAGTATTCAGTGTTCAGTGTTCAGTGTTCAGTGGGCAGGGTGCTACAGTTCTTCAGGAGCTTGCTCCTTTTCTGATTCTGACACCGTTCAAAGTGCAGTCAGGGTTGCTGGTCGTTTTTGTTGGGAGTAGGACAGGCACAATGCTCGATCAGGTCTCGGGCGACGCATCGTCGCGCAGCAGTTCGTCGATGCGGACCTTACGGTCGTGCCGGGTGGGTTCGAAGTGGCGGTCGGGGTCTCTCATTTTACCCAACGCCCGCATTTGTCGGAAAACGAAGCCGGGCAATGTCCAAAGCGATCGCCAGACGGGAGGCGGCACGTTGCTCAGCCACAGCACCCAAAGGATATTGAGTGCGAACACCGCCACAGCTGCAAGCAACAGCAAGCTCATCGAGGGCAGGACAAAGGCGTCGAGGGCTGCCAGGGCAAAGGCGCCGAAGAGTTGGATGAACATAGGCGGGGCGATGGTGACGAGGCCGAAGAGAAACTGGTTCCAGGAGCGATTCCGAAGACCGAGGGTGAGGAGCTGCCAGGCGTTGGGTACGTTCTGGAAATAAGAAAACAGCCAGCGGCTGCGCTGGGTCTCCACGCTCTGGGCCGAGGTGACCTTTTCATCGTAAACGACTGCGTTGCGTGCCCAGGCGATGCGTTGGTCCTGGCGAAGGAGAAAGTTTTGGAGGATTTTGTCTTCCTGCAGCATGCGCCGCTGCTGTCGTTGGCCGAGTTGGATTTCGGGGCTTGCGAGATAAGCTTTGTAAAGGTTGGTTTCCACGGCCATGCCCGATCCCGAGATGACTGCGGAGGAACCAAGCACCCAGGGCATGTAACGCTCGACCCAGTTTTTGTAAAACTCGCCGAGTGCGTCGGCGCAGGCGTAAGGAGTGTCGAGGTTTTTGGCTCGGCGTTGCCCCTGCACGGCTCGAAGGTTGGCCCTCAGATAGGTGGTGATTTCTTCGAGGAAACGGGGATGGGCCACGTTGTCGGCGTCGAAAACCACCACGAAATCGTGGGGACGCACGAAACGCTGCACGGCGTAGTCGATCGAGCGAATCTTGAGATCGAGGGCAGGGTCGGGGTAGAAAACGCTGAGCCGTTCGTGCTGGATGGTCCAATTCTCTGGGGAGCAAGCGTCGTTGACGAGGTATATGTGGAAATGGGGCCAGGTTTGCCGCAACAGGGATTCCACGAGGGCTTCGGCAATGGTCTCATTGCGCCAGGCCGTGATGATGCAGGCAAAGTCGGGGGCTTGCCCAGCGACAGTTTGCCGGGGCAGTCGTTCGGGGCGAAACCGGCCTGCCAGGGTGAGCAAGAATGGCAAAAGGAGGAAAAAAGCCCAGATGCAGCTGACGATGGCCATTGTGATCAGTATGAGATGCATTGCCCAGGATGTTTTGGATCGACCCGAGGACGGGTTGTGTGCAAGAGTCGAGATTTTTTTCCTGAAGGAGCCAGCCCTGTGCCAGTATTTGGCCAGCGAGGTAGCTACGGGCGGTTATTGGAAAGGCATGAGTTTTCTTTCCTCGTGGCTATGCAAGGCTGTCGTGGGGATGGCGGGTTGGCTGCCATGGGTCAGGTTCCACCACAGGGCGCGCAGGAAAGCCCTCAGCTCTGACCATTGCCCACGCAGCAGGTAGATGATTGCATTTTTGGGGAGGGTGACGAAAGCCACGAACAAGAAAAAGACTGCCAAGGCTGACATGGAGCGATGGCGCCGCATGAACAGCATGCGGTTGCGGTGCAGGTAGTAGGTCTTGAGGCTGCCGAGGCGATTGACAGTGATGCTTTCCTTGTGATAGACCCGCACGCGGTTGTCCACCCAGATTTCATAGCCGGCCGAGCGGATGCGCTCGCACCAGTCGAGTTCTTCGTAGTAGAGGAAATAGTCTTCTGCCATGGGGCCCACCTGCTCGATGACGTGGCGAGGCACCATCATGGCGGCGCCGTGGCAGTAGGCAGTTGGTCGGGGCTGGTCGTATTGGCCGAGGTCGGCCTCACGGTAGCCAATGGTGCGGTTGCGGCCTGTGAGCGGGTGAACGGGTGTGCTGCCAGCATACTGGATACAGTCTGGTATATCCCCTTTGAGCACGTTGAAATAGCAAAGTTTTGGACTTGCGGCCCCGAGGCGCGGATTGGCGTGAAACAGCTGAAGCAACGACTCGATGACGCCATCAGTAAGTTCGGCGTCGTTGTTGACGAAGAAGATGTAATCGCCCGTGGCATGTTGAAGGCCGAGGTTGTTGCCGCCGGCAAAACCGAGGTTGTCACGGCTTCGAACGACTTTGGCCAGGGGGAAATGCCGGCGCAGGGTGGGAGAGGGGTCCGCAGCGGAGCCATTGTCCACTACGATGACTTCGAGGTTTTTGTAACTGTTAGAGAAAATGCATTGGAGCAACTCGAGGGTGAGTTCTCGTCCGTTGAAGTTGACAGTGATGATGCTGACGAGCGGTTGCGTCATGATGCTGGCTTAGACGTTTTCCTTCTGCAACATGGCAGGGAAAGTTTTGAGGATGATCCCGAGATCGAACCAAAAAGAATAGTTGGTGGCGTATTGGATGTCGAGTTGGATGCGCTCTTCACTGCTCACTTGGCGGGTACCGCGCTTGGTCACTTGCCACAATCCCGTCAGGCCGGCGGGGCCGAGGAAACGGGCGGCGTACTCGTCGGTGGTAAGCAGTTCAGCCTCGTACACAGGCAAGGGGCGATTGCCCACGATTGACATATCGCCTTTGAGGATGTTGAACAGTTGGGGTAATTCGTCCAGGCTGGTCTTTCTGAGTATGCGACCCAGGGGAGTCACCCTGGGGTCGTTGTCGAATTTCAAGAACAGGCTTTTTCCGTTGCGAGCGTATTGGTTGAGGTGCACGAGCTCGTGCAAGTGCTTGTCGGCATCCTGGTACATGGACCGGAACTTGTAAAAGTCGAAGATGTGGTATCCAGCTCCGACCCGCTTGGAGCGGTAGATGACCGGCCCTCGAGATTCCAGCTTGATAGCCAAAGCAATGAGCAGCATCAGGGGGCTGAGCAGGAGGAGGGCTGTGGCGGACAGCAGCACGTCGAGCGCGCGTTTCCATCCTTTGGCGCGGTGAGAGGTCGAGACCTCGGTGCGCAAGTCCTCGTCGAGCAAGGCTGCCTTGTATCGGTGAAGAAACTCGATGCGCCGCGCCACCATGTCCCAGCTCACAGGTGCAACATAATACTCATCGAAACCTGCCTTCAACGCAAGGTGACGATGATCGCAGCCACTGAGATCGATACCGATGACTGGAATGTTTCGCAGCATGGGGTGGCGACGCAGATTGCGCAAAAACAGGAACCTTTCGGTTTCCAGATTGGTAATGTCGGCCAGAATGGCGATGGGAAGGGCGCCCGAGGGTTTGGCGGCTTTTTCGAGCAAGTATCGATATACTTCCAAACCGGAGCGGTACTGGCTGAAGTGGAGCTCACAGTCATGGAGTGGCACGCCAGGAAAGAGTTCCCACCAGCGGGAATCGAGACCTAACAGCATCACTTCCCGCTCCCGGTAGCGTAGCTTCGAGGGTTTGAAAATTGGGTTCATAGTGTTTGGCTGGGTTTTCAGGTCAAAGGCATGACCAGAGCTGCCCTTTGTTCACAGTGGGTTTATAGTGTAGTTTCGGCTGGTTAGAGTTTACCTCGATGTGGTGCAGTAAGACCGTTGAAGGCGGTACGAGCTCAATTGGGCTCGTATATCGAATGCGTGGGTACCAACTCTGTCAGGACCCGTCGCAGTCGGAGTGGATTGAATGGTTTGGTCAGGATGGCGTTGGCTCCTAACACTTTGCACTGGGCATGTACCTCTTCCTCCTCCAGGCTCGTCAGTACGACCACGGGGATGTCTTTGAAGAAACCCGAGTTGCGAATGTTTTCGAGGAGACCTTGGCCGTCGAGCCGGGGCATGTTCAGATCGAGGACGATGGCGGCAGGAATGTGACCGCGCATCATCCAGGCAAAGGCTTCGAGGCCATCGTGGGTGGCGACCACGTCGAATTCAGTTGACAGTATGCTGCTAAGCAAATGGCGAATGGCGTTGCTGTCATCGACAACCAACACCACGGGCTTTGGGTGTAGCATCGTTCATAGTTTGTTCTGGAGTGTTCCAGGTGTTTTTTGACTTACCCCGAAAAAATTTGAGGGCCCTTTTCTTAAATCAGCCTATGGGAAATGGCGCGAAAAGCACGTTTGAGAGGGAAATACAGCTGTTTAATTGAGAACTGTTTCGAACGGAGGAGACCAGAATCCGACAACCCGATACGGTTGTGCGAGGTGAACGCAAAGGTAAGCTGAGCCAGTTGCAAAAGCAAACCTCTGTGTGATGTCATTACTGGAATTCCACCGCTCTGCCGGGCTTTCCGACGGATTTTGTGACGTAAAAACGGGCGGTGGTAACACCTGAGAGACCAATTCTTTCAGCGGCAGGTGTGGTAGAGGTGTAAAATCTGAGCCTGCCTCCCAGGCAACAGACAGCCAGGCAGGCGAAGAAAGGGTTTGAGGATGTGAGCTTGGCCAACTTCCAACAAAAAAGACAAGCACTGCTGACAGCACTTTTAGTCCGCTCAGGAGTAGGAAAGGAACAGCCCTGCGAAAATTGATGTTCCACTGCCCACTGCTCACCGTTTTCCCGCCATCTCCAAGATGGCATCGAATTCCTTTTTTTCAAGCGGCATCACAGATAGGCGTCCAATTCGGACGAGGCCTATGTTCTGCAAGCGGGGGTCCGCTTTGATTTCAGTAAGGGGCACGGGGCTGGGTAGTTTCTCGACGGGTTCGAGGTCCACGGCCGACCAGTCCCCTTTTTCGGCCGTGGGGTCGGGGTAATGTTCTTTGGCTACCCTTGCCAGCCCTACCACGGCCTTGTCCTTTACGCTGTGATAAAAGAGCACCAGGTCGCCTTTTTTCATTTGGCGCAAGTTGTTGCGAGCGGCGTAGTTGCGCACGCCATCCCACATCGTTTTGCCGTCGGCGAGCAAGTCGTCGAAGCTGTATTCCTCGGGTTCGGATTTGACGAGCCAGTATTGCATGGTTGTGGAATGTAGAGGTTTGCAGGCCACCTGCCCTGGTCTGCCTGATCGTTCAAGCAGAGCCGTAAGGCAGCGAATGTAGAGATGAGATGTTTTGAAAACAGGGTGAGCTGGCGATCAGCACCCCGTATGATCGAAAACGCAAGGTCGGGGCAAAGAAAGGGATTGTCGAGAAAAAGGCAGGGAGCACTTACCTGTCAATAAAATCTCAGCGAGTAATACAGGGTGGGGAAAAATGGAAGCAAGCTGACGGAAACGAAATCCCGCTTGACGGTTCCATCCGGCAGGAATCGGTCTCGGATGGTGACGTAGAGTGGATTTTTCCGATTGTACACGTTGCTGGCACCAAACCGGAGCCGGTGTTGCACGTTGTGGCCGCGGAAAGTCCTGGAAAAATTGATGTCGAGTTTGTGGTAAACGGGCAGGCGTTCGCCATTGAGCTGATCGACTACCCTTGGATTTTTGATGATGTCGATAGGGGGGCTGCCGGGCGGTTGTACCAGTTCGTACTCCAGCATGGGCAGGGTGAATGCGGAGCCAGTGGCAAATTTGAATCCCATCGACATCTCCCATTTGGAGTCAATGGAATAGACGGCTTGTAGGTCGAAGCTGTGTCGACGGTCCAAGCGGAAAGGGAAAGGATCGCCGCGGTTTATTTCCTTGTCGAATTGCCTGTTGGTGCGCGCCCAGGTATAAGCCAACCAGCCTGACAGTCTTCCACCTTGTCGTGTCAGGAGTATTTCCAGGCCCTTGCTGTGGCCCTTGCCGATAGAGACGTCGTCTTGCCAGTTGCGAGCGTTGACGGATTCGAGAAAGGTGCCTTTGAAAGAGATGAGGCCCAAGAACCACTTTTGATAGGCTTCGACGTCGAGCTGCCAGTGAGGGTTGAGTTTCCAGGAGGCCCCCAGGCTGATTTGCCATGATTTCTGGGGCGGCACCTTGGGTGTGGCACTGACCCAGAGGTCTTTGGGCAGGCCCACACTCGTAGGGCTGAGCAAGTGGAGAAATTGCACCATGCGACCGGCGGTAAGATTCAGATGCACACCTTTTTTCCATAGCCAGCGCACCGAAAGGCGCGGTTCCGGTTCGATCATCGAGCGGCCGAGGGAGTGGAGGGCACCCAGGCGAAGGCCCGCTTCGATTTGCCAACGCCGCGTAGGTTCGAACAGGTCGGAACAAAACAGCGACCATTCAATCGTGCTCAAGGGCTCTTTGTCCCATTGCCCCAAGGTGTCGATCAAGATGGAATCGATGCGGATGGCATTGTCATAGAAAACGATACCGGGTTGAAACTTGTGCTGCACCCATCCAATGCCAGCCTTTACCTGGTGGAATCCCCGGGTAGTGAAGTCCATCCCGATACGGCCTCCGATGTCGCGTACTTCGGAATCATACTTGAGCAGAAGTACGTTTCTGAGCAGGTCGTCAGGCGGGCTGGTAACTTTTAGATCCACGAGGTACGTAGAGCGGTAGGCATATCGGCTGTAAAATGCCGTGGCGTTGAGGAATGCGCGACTACCCAGGCGGTGCCCCCAGCGCAAGGAAGCCACCCGATTGCCCCAAATGACTTTCTCACGGTCGCCAAGGGAAACGAGGGTGTCTGCAAAGTACCTGTTTTGCTCATAGACGTCCTGGTATCGATCGTCACCAGAATAGACGCTTGCGAAGATGCGGTTGCGCTTCCTAATGGCATGGTTGATCTTGACATTCAGGTCGTGGAAAAGGTAGCTGACGAATCCATCCACGCCATCTTTTTCGCGAATGAATCTGCTGATTGGTTTGCTGTAAAAATCGAATAAGGCCCGTCGGCCGCTCACCAGCCAGGAACCTCGTTGCCTGTGGGTGGGCCCTTCGACGGTGAGGGTGGCCGTAGTGAGCCCAATGTCTGCTTCTCCCTGCAGGTGATTGTGATTGCCATCGCGGCTTTGCACCTCCCATACCGATGCCAATCGCCCGCCGTACTGGGCGGGAAAGGAACCCTTGAGCAGGCGAATCGACTTGACGGCCGCGGTATTGAAAATAGAAGCGATGCCGAGGCCATGGGTGGCGCTGTAGATGGGTACGCCGTCGAAGAGGAAGAGGTTGTGGTCCACACCACCACCTCGCACTGAAATGCCTCCAAAACCGTCGGCACCCGTTTGAATGCCGGGTAGCGCATAGCCGATGCGAAACAGGTCTGGTTCCCCACCGAGCTGGGGGAGTCGGCTCACCTGGCTGACGTTCAGCAACAAGTCGTAAACGCCCGACCGCTGCAGGAGCAATGAATCCGGATTTTCTTTGACGATGACTTCAGCGAGGTAAGCAGGTGGCAACCGAAACTCCAACAAAGCATCCGTGAAGCCAGCATCCAGGTAGATGGTGTCGCTTCGATACCCGAGGAACGAAGCCACCAGCAGGGTGGGCTCCCCTGGCAGGTAGAGATTGAAAAATCCGAAGGCATTGGTAGAAGTGCCCTTGCTCCTGACGGGATCGTAAACGGTGGCTCCCGGGATGCGCTCACCCGATTGCTCATCGATCACGTAACCCGCCACCGAGCGCTGGGGGCTCCTGCCCGAGCCGGAGCCCTGCGTCAGCACGACTTGTTCCCCAACCAGCTTGTATCCCAATGACGTGTTCACGAGCAGGGCGTCGAGCACCTCTCGAACCGTGACGCCATGGCCACTGTATGTGACCTGCAGATCGGCAGGTATGATTCCGGCACTGAAATTCAAGGGGACGCCCTGGTCGATGAGCTTTTCGAGGGCAGTAATGAGGGATGCTTGCTTCACATCGAAGTCGATCCGGCGCTCGAGCGGGGATTGTGCCAGCATGGCAGTGGCGAGCACGTATGCAAGGAGGAAAGACAGTGCCTTGGGTGCAGCTATTTTCATCCGGTCAGAAGCGCTGGCTGTGAGTTGGCAGGTAAATGCCCCGCCGTGAGGATTGCTGAGTGCTCAGCTAACGTCAAGTAAGAGGGAGCGTGTACATCCTTTGGTTGGGTCCATGGGGCGGCAATCAACGACAGCACCGGCCAGCGATGCGGAAATGCGCATTGCCTGCTGGTTCGACCTCGATGCCTTCGCATACCTGTTCGAGCACGTCCCATGCATCCTGCAGACGTCCCAGCTTTACGTTGAAGTAAATCCTGCAATCGGCCAGCTCGGCAGCTAAATCGATGTGCACGTGGTAATGGCGTTCAATGGCAGCGGCAATGTCCTGAAGGGGAGCGTCGCTGAAGGTCAACCTGCCGGTTATCCAGGCAATTGCATTGGCGTCGCCGCTCTTTGACAGCTTCACCGATGCCGAACTGCTGTCGAAACGCAGGAAATGACCACTTGACAACTCATACGAATCGCCGATGGAAGGCGCTACGCGCACACGGCCCTCCTGCACATACACCTCGAGCGAGGCTTCTTCGGGCATGGCCCTGACGTTGAAAGCCGTACCCAGCACCCGGACCTGACCGAGATTGGTTTCGATCACGAAAGGGTGGTTAGGATCAGCCACCACCTTGAAAAATGCCTCGCCGGAGAGTTGAACCTTTCGGAGGGTTCCTGAAAATGTTTGGGGAAAAATGAGCTGGCTGTTGCGGTTGAGGTGGACGGTGGTGCCATCCGCCAGTTGGATCATTTGCGTGCTGTGGTCATCGGTGCTGACGGTCAGCGTTTGCTCGGCAGAGCCATTGAAATACTGCCAGACCAGCACCGCTCCCAACAATACTGCGATGGTTGCAGCCACGCGAAGCCACGGTATCCGCCTTTGAATGGGGGCGCTGGATGCTTCTGCCTCGCCAATGCGTTGCTTGAATTTTTGGAAAGCCTTTTCTGAGTCTGGTTGGAATTGGGATTTGTAACCACCGGTTAGCTGCCACAACTTTTCAGTTGACTCGCCATCCAATTCTGGGGCTGCCAGTTTTTTCCAATTTTCCAGACCTCTGTTGTTTTTTTCCATTTTCTCGAGAATGAAATATATCGTGGGCAAATGCTGCCTGGTTTTTCAGGGTTTCGGCCGGGCAGCCTGGTTTCGACTTCAAAGACACTTCAAAGTATCGCAACCCCTATTCCCTTGCTAAGATCGCTGTCAAGGAGTGCGGTGAATTGTAAGGTACCCGACCAAAGTGGCCATCACAGGCCAGTTCAAGGGGCATTTTGCAGCAACGGTTCCAACAGGGTACGCAGCATGCGCAGAGCCTTAGTCATTTGGTTCTCCACCGTTTTGACAGAAATGCCCAGTTGTTCGGCAATTTCCTTGTTCGACATGTCTTCGAAACGGCTGAGCACGAAAATCAAGCGGCACCGTTCCGGCAGGCTGTCGATGGCGTGGTCGATGGCCTGCTGCAGCTCTTCGCCTTGGAGGAGCTGATCGCCGAGCGGCATTTTGTTTGGCAACACGTGCAGCGCTTCGTCGGAGTCCCAGCGGTGTTTGTTGTCGCGCAGGTAATTGAGACTGCGGTTGGTGGCTGCGCGGCGCAGGTAGGCATCGAAAGAGGAGTTGATGTGCAATTGCTGGCGGTTTTTCCAGATGTCGTACATCAGGTCTTGTGCCAAGTCCTCAGCGGTGGCTTCATTGCCTACGATGCGCAGCACCACCCTGACCACGCTGGCATAGTGCCGCTCGAAAAGCAGTTGCATGGCCTCTTCGGGGCGTCGTTGCAGCAGCTCGAGAAGTTCTCTGTCTGACAGCGGTTCTGACATGCCGTGTTCGGGCGTTTGCAATGCCAGCGCAACGAATGCAACGCTGGCACAAATCGGCTGCAAAATAGACTTTTTGTGAACCACTCGGGCAGGGAAGAGAGCCAAGGGAGGCTGTATCGTCTTTGGCCATGGCTGTGTGCGCATCGGCAAAGCGGCCGAAACAGGTGGCTATCGACCGAAGAACGGCACTCGTCTTGCAAGGGTGGTACACCACGCTATTCCACCTTGTCGAGAATCGGGTTATCCCATCCAGGCGGCGTCGTTTGGCCACTGGTCGTCGCTGGTATTTTCCTATTTTTGGGCGCTCGAAACAGGCAACCTCGTTCAATCTCCAACCCCATGAAGAAGATCCTCTTTGCATTGTCTTTTCTGTTCCTAATGACTTCCCTGCATGCGCAGGACCAGCTCACCTCCAAGCAAGGCTTTACCCTCAACCCCGCCGAAGAACACTACTATTTGTTCGTGCTCAACGATCGACCGGGCGACCTGCCTGAGCTTTTGGGTGAAATCACCAAGTACATTTGGAAATACCATCCCCGCGAGCACCTCAAGATCACCCAGATAGCCATCGAAGGTGAGCTCGAAAACACGCCGATCGTCCATGTGCGCAGTTTTCCCGACAAGGCGGCAGCCATGGCATTTCACCGCGAGCTGCTCAAGAATCACCCCGATTTTTTGCACATGGGCCTCACAGTGGACTATTTCCCCATCTCCAAAAGCAATTACGAGCAGGTGCTGAGAACCAAATCGCTCGGAGGCTATCGGCAATTTTTCGATGCCAACTACCAGTGATCACGGCCGCTCTCGTAGCAGCCATGCCAACGTTGGATGCGCATTCAATCCTCACAACTTCCTCCCAAAGCGATGTACGAAAAATTACTCGCCGAGCTCCGCAAACAGCAGTACCGTCCCATTTACCTGCTGCACGGGGAGGAGCCCTGGTTCATCGATCAGATCGCCACGCATTTCGAAACTGAAATCATCCCTGAGGAACTGAGGGACTGGAACCTGACGATACTCTACGGCCGGGATGTTTCCGCCAGTGACATTCTGGACGTTGCCCGCAGATTTCCCATGATGTCGCAATGGCAGGTGGTCTTGGTGCGCGAGGCCCAGGATCTCAAAGACTGGGAGCCCCTGATTGCCTACGCTGAACAGCCCCAGCCCAGCACCATCCTCGTGTTTTGTTACAAGCACAAAAAATTCAAGTCGCCGGCTCGTTTCCTTCAGCTGCTCAACAAGAACGGGGTGGTCGTCGAAAGCAAACCCCTTTACGAGAACCAGCTCTTCGACTGGATCAAAAAATACGTGGCTGAACGCGGGCGCTCCATCGCCGATGACGCCGTGCAATTGCTCATCGAGTACCTCGGCTCCGACCTGTCGGTGGTGGTACACGAACTCGAAAAGCTCATCCTGCAATTGCCTGCCGAGCGCCCCATCGATGTCACCCACATCGACAGGTTCGTCGGTATCAGTCGGGAGTACAACGTCTTCGAACTCAACCGGGCCATAGGTGCCAAAGACCTCAAGCGCATCGGCCGCATCTTGCAAAACTTCTCGGCCAATCCCCGCCGCAACCCGCCTTTCCTGGTAATCAGCAACCTGGCGAACTATTTCACCAAACTCTATCTGCTGCATCACGTGCGAAACAAATCCGACCAGGATGCAGCCAAAGCCATTGGCCTCAGAAGTGCCTGGCAACTGCGCGACTTCAAACCCGCCCTGCGGAACTATTCCCTTGCCCGCACCATCCAGATCATCCACCTGCTGAAAACCTATGACCTCAAGTCAAAAGGGGTGGATTACAACGCCACCGGCAAGGACGAAACCACCCTGCTGCGGGAACTCATCTGGCAAATCCTCGCATAGGGCCTGCTCCTCTGGCATGATATTAGCTATTTAACACATGTCAAACCGACTGATGCGGGGAGCACTGCACACAATTCCCTTCCAGTGATCGCCTCTCCGCCCATTCATCCCGAATCCGATTGCACGGCCTGAAAGGGCCAACCATCCACCATTCTACGAGAAGACTACCCTACACAAGGCTGCCTGCGGCCCTGCCGACGATCGTTGTCGAAAAACGACGCTGCGAACCATGCACGCCTCACCAGGTCTGTGCCTGGGCTGTCATCCCTTACCGTGAAACACTTTACTCCAACTCCCATGAACGATCAGACCATTTTCAAAAACCGGCTTCACCTGTGCACGATCACAGGCCTTGTGCTGGCCCTTTCCTCGTTGACAGGCTTTCAGCGTGGAACGTTCACTCACTGGCTTGGCTTCGGGTCATTGGCCCAAGAATCCATCAGCCGATGGAATCAATTGCCTGCTGCCGATCGTACGGCGCTCGGCGATTCCGATCCAGGCACCCAGGCCGCTGCTTTTCACACCGGCTTGTGCAACGCCATGGGCGATCCCATCACGGTGCTCATCGAGGCCGGCCCGGCCCCCCATGCTCCCGATCCATCCACCATCAACAACATCGCACCTGGCCGGTGGGGCCTGCGCTCCTTCTTCAATGGCCGCTCTACGGGAGGAGAATCGGGCAACCAGTATTGTTTTACTTTTTCAGAACCCGTTTCCGTGCAAGTTCACGCAGGGGAGCACCGGTATTTTCAAGGCGCCGAACACATTTACGTAACGGCCCAGCACGGCATGACACCGGTAGCGCTGAGCGCCTCGCTGGAGGGCCACACGGCGCTGGCCAGTGTATCGGGGGCAGGTACTGCCGAGGTGCACTTTGCTGCCAATGGTCACCAGGGCGCTGGATTGTGGTGGTCGGTCAAAACCGATGGCCAGCCAGTGACGACAGTCTGTGTGGAATACTTCCAGCAGGGGCCGGGCAGCGACGACCCGGGGTTGGAACCTTTCGTGCTGGAGATCGAGGGAGCAAGTCGCTGCCTGTTCGACGATCCTTTTGCCGCCCTGCACGAAGACAACCCGACCCCGGGGGATCCCATCGCCGACAGCCTCGTTTTTTCCAAAAAAATAACCAGCCTGGTGCCGCAGGCACCGGGTAAAATGCTCGTCACATTTGAGTGTGTGCTCACCAACCATGGCACGGTCACTGCCACCGGTGTCAACGTCCTCGAAGACCTGGGACACTACCTGCCAGCCGGCGTGCTGGATTCCATCGTAGGCATTGAAATCGACCCTTCGAGTTCGGCGCAGCAACTGCCCACGCTGAATGCCTCTTTCGATGGCAGCTCCTCGGCCTGGCTTTTCGACGGGCTGTCGGGCGAGCTCGAGCCTGGCCAGCAGCTCGTTTTCTACCTCCACCTGCTGCTCGATGCGGCAGCCACCCCGAACATCCGGTATGCCAACCAAGGCTACGTCGTTGCTTCGGGCTCTCCCCAGGCCTTGCTCACCGCCACCTCCGATGTGCCAGCCGACGGTCCTGGAGACACTGGCGGGATTGCTCCCGATTACACGCCCATCTACCTGCCCTCGATACACCTGACGAAGCGGGCATCGGCGCCCGTATATGCGTGCAACCTGCCTGCAGGTGAGGCACTGGTGCAATTGGAAATCACCCTTGCCAACACGGGAAATGTCTCGCTGACGAACGTGTTGCTAGAAGACGACCTGTCGGCCTGGCTTGGTGCGGCTTTCAAAGGCATACACACCCATCCCTGGATCGCCTCCTCTTCGGCCACCTCCCCGCCTCCCGTGGTAATGAGCTATACGGGAAGCGGTGTCCAGACGCGCATTTTCGATGGCACACAAGGCCGGCTGGATCCGACTCAGACGATCACGATTGGCATGGTGATTCGAGTCGATCCCGATGCAGTGGGAGCGCCTCCATTGCTTTCAAACCAAGCCTTTGGAAGTGCCTCACCACTCGACGACGACGGAGTCCTGCTCCCCGCGGCTTATGCCGTGAGCGACCTGAGCGACCACGGTGACGATGCCTGGGGCACCAATGCGCTCTGGCCCGGTGACACTGGCGGCCACGACGACCCCACTCCGGTAGAAGTGCCAGGGCTCGTCCTGGCTCGCCACATTGCAGGCGTCTTGCCCGCAGGAACCAGCCCCGGTCGATTCGATCTCATCATCGAGTCGGTGGTGTACAATACGGGCAATACCGTGTTGCGCAACCTCTTGATCGATGATCCATTGAAGGTGGGCAACCACTTTGGCAGCGCATTCGTGGCCGTGAAGGCGGCGCCGGCCATCGTTGCCGTGGGGGCCCATGGCACTGTCACCACGGCTGATTCCTTGCCTTCGGTAAATGCTTCCTGGCAAGGAATCGGGCAACTGTTCACTGGAGGCGGGGTCTTGCAGCCCGGCCAGGTCGTCGTGGTGCAATACCGGGTGGAAGTCAATCCAAAGGCGCAAGGTGCACCCGCTTCATTGAAAACGGCTGCCACGGCGTTTGCAGAAGGGGAGGCCTCCGACGGCTCTTTCGTGCAGATCAGCGATGTGTCTGATTCGGGCTTCAAGGCAGATAGTAACCCCGGATGGCCTGGCGATACTGGCACGAGCTGCGATCCAACCCCGGTTGGCAATTGCTGGAGCTTGTTGTCGGGCGGTCTGAGCTGCAACACGAACGTGCAAGTTTCCCTCGACGCCAGCTGTACGGCCGGGCTCGAGGCGCCGATGATCCTCGAAGGGGAGCCGGAACCCTGCACCGATAACGAGCTCCTGCCGCTGGGCCATTATTTCGACCTCATGGTGACGACACAGGCGGGGATTCCCGTGCCCGATGCCGACAGCTCCACGGCCAATGTGTACGAGATTCCCGGTTCATGGGCCAACCAGACCTTGCGTGTCAAAGTCATCGACGTGGTCTATGGCAACAGCTGCTGGGGGTACATTACCCTCAAAGACAAAATGGCGCCGGTGATCCAATGCGTCTCGCCGGTGGTGATGCCGTGCAATGCGGCTCCTGCCAGTTTTGCTGCCCCTGCTTTCCACGACAATTGCGACCCCTCGCCGACCCTGTCCCTCATTGGTGAGCAGGTCATCGACGCCGACATCTGCGACGACGATACAGTCCGCATTCAGCGCATCTACCGGGCTCAGGACAACATGGGCAACGCCAGCCCCCATTGCACGGTAGTCTATGCCCTCGTGCGCAACGCCGTCAGTTTTCCGCCCGACCTGAGCTGGCATTGTGAGCAGTATGCCCAGTTTCCGGGCATCGTTGACGCCAGCCCCCTGCACCCCGCTGTCATCGACTCGGACCCTGCCGACCTCGACGTGGACGCCTCCGCCTCACTGCCGCCTACTGTGCTCGCCCAAACGGGTTCCGGTGTGGTGAACCAGATCGGCGGATACTGCGGGTATGTGGTGAGCCATAGCGATGCCGTTACGACTACCTGTGGGAACAGTTTCAAAATCACGCGAACCTGGACGCTCATCGACTGGTGCACGAGTAGCATCGTGCTGACCGACAGCCAGGGCAATGACAACGTACAATTCATAAAGGTGGAAGACAAAACGCCACCCCTGCTGAGCGTGCAGGTAGATACCCTTTCGGCCAACGTGCCGGGTCAGCATCCCCAGTATTGCAGCACGCAAGGGCTTTTGCCTGCCCCACTCTGGAGTGATGCGTGCAACAACGTAACCATCCAGATCATCACGCCGGTGGGTGAAGCCCAATACGTCAATGGCACCGACGGCAAGCAGGGCGGCTTCATCCCGGCACCTGGCCTGGGCGTGGGCACACACCAGATCCAATACATTGCCACCGACGCCTGTGGCAACCAAACCAGCGTGTCGGTCTCCGTAGTCGTGGCCGATAAAACCACCCCGACCCCTTCCTGCGAGGGAATCACGGAGGTATCCCTTTCTTCGAATGGCGAAGCCGAGGTCTTTGCCCAAAGTTTCGACGATGGAACCACGGACAATTGTTGCCTGGATCGCTTCGAAGTGCGCCGGATGGACGACCCCTGCCAGGACGGCCACGATGATACAGTCTTTGGCCCCTCGGTCAAATTCTGTTGTGCCGATGCGGGGCAGGAAGTCATGATCATCTTCCGAGCCTGGGATTGCGCTGGCAACTACAACGATTGCATGGTGAGCGTAAACGTCAGTGACAAGCTGCCCGTGCAGGCACTCCAGTGCCCGGCATCCCAGCGCATCAGCTGCGACTATTACCTCGACGAGCTGGCTGCACCCATTGCGGCCGCCAATGGCGACGCCTCCCAGATCGATGCCCTGCTGACTCCCCTCTTCGGACAACCCGTATTCCTCGACAACTGCGGCTATGGCGTGGTGCCGGCTGTCACCATCGACCTCGACCAATGTACCGAAGGGGTCATTACACGCAAATGGACGGCAACCGATGGGGCTGGCAACGCCGCAGCTACTTGCTCGCAGTCTATTTTCGTCGATCACGTCAGCGACTGGGTGGTGAGCTTCCCGCCACACCTTGGCTTCGATTGTATGGACTGGCTGCCGTCTTTTGGCGAACCCCAGATTTTCCACGCCACCTGTGAGATGATCGCCATCTCTTACGAGGATGAGGTTTTCAACGTCGTCCCCGATGCCTGCTACAAGATCGTTCGCAAGTACACCGTCATAAACTGGTGCGTGGTGGGTGCCGAGGTCGATGACGAAGTGATCGAGCAACCCGAGAGTGCCCTGGGTTTGCCTTTTCCGGCTTGCGACCTCGACGGAGATGGCGATTGCGACGACCGAACCTTCCGCGACAGCTGGCGCAGCGGCCCGCCGGCCAACCGGCCTACCGCAGCCCAGGCCAACTCCCCCCTTGGCCCCGACACGGACCCCGACAGCAACCCCTGGGACGGCGTCATTTACTTCGAACAAATCATCAAGATCAACGACCACTCCAAGCCCGTTTTCACCGTAGGCTGCACGGACGTAACCGTGTTCGTCGACACTTCCTGTACCGCCTCCGTCACGCTCACCAAACCCAAGGTCAAGGATTGCAGCACCATCATCGACGTGACCGCCACAGGTGACTTGGGCACGGGGCTGGGGCCTTTCACTGGCGTACAACCCGGCACCTATGATGTCACTTTTACCGCTTTCGACAATTGTGGCAATTTCAACTCGTGCGACATACGCGTGCACGTGATCGATACCCTCAAGCCCACGCCCTTCTGTCTGGAAAGCCTCGCCATCGAGCTCATGGTCATCGACACTCCGATGGTGACCGTCCATGCAGTGGATTTCGACAAGGGTAGTTTCGACAATTGTGGAGCACCCCTGGTGTTCTCATTCTCCTCCGATACAGCCGACTCAACGAGGACGTTTTTCTGCGAGGACTTGGGGCCTCAACCCATTCAGATGTGGGTCACCGATGTGCATGGCAACCAGGATTTTTGCACCGCCACGCTCGATGTGCAGGCCAACATGGGGCAATGCGACGACGACTTGGTAGCATCGGTGGGTGGTTCCATCCAAACGCCGTCACAAAAGGCCGTCAATGGTGTGGAAGTGGCCATCAGCGGGCAGTGGTCGGCCTCTACCAGCACCCAAAACGGACAGTACACGATCGACGACGTGCCTGCCGGCTCCGACATCACGCTCACCCCACTCAAGGACGACGATCCGCTCAACGGCGTGAGCACCTTCGACCTGGTGCTCATCAGCAGACACATCCTGCACATCGAACTGCTCGACAGCCCTTTCAAAATCATTGCGGCTGATGCCAACCGCTCCGGGTCTGTAACCAGTTTCGACCTGGTGGAATTCCGCCGGCTCATTCTCACCATCTACTCCAAACTGCCCAACAACACCTCCTGGCGCTTCGTGCCCAGCAATTTTGCCTTTCCCGACCCAACCAACCCTTGGGCAACAGACTTCCCCGAGGTCATCAGCATCAACGACCTGCCAGCCGGCTTTACCCCGGCCGACTTCGTGGCCATCAAAGTGGGAGACGTCAATGGCAGTGCCTCGGGCAACAACTTCCTCGACATCGAGGAACGAAGTTTCCACGAGGAGCTGGAGCTTGAAATTGCCGATGCTTACTTCGAAGCTGGCGAGGTGGTGACGGTTCCGGTGGATGCCCGCAATTTCCGTCTCAGTGGCTTTCAGCTGACCCTGCATTTCGACGACGAAAAACTCGAGTTGATGGACCTGCAGCCGGGTGCCATTGCACCGGCCAATTTTGGTTGGCACACGGCCGGGCGAGGTGCGCTGGCATTGAGCTGGAACGAGCACGTCGAACAAGACATAGCCGACGGACAAACCTTGTTCGGCCTCGTTTTCAGGGCCCGCAGGCCGGGGTGGCTGCACGGCAGCCTGTGGTTGTCGGACAATCCCGTGGCGGGTGAGGCTTACCGACGGAGTCAAGGCAATGGGTGGGAGTTATTGCAGCCCCGGCTCGTATTCGGTTCGAAAGATGCAGAATCGGTGGTGTTGCATCCCGCCACGCCCAATCCCTTCAGGGAAAGGACCACGATCAGCTTTTCGCTGCCTTCAGCCATGGAAGTGGCCTTGCTCATCAGCGATTCGAAAGGACGCGTCGTCTGGCAATTCAAGGGCTTTGAGCACGCTGGCCGACGTGATTTCATCCTCACGCCTGCCGACTTGGCCGGTAATGGCGTCTATTTCATCCGATTGGAAACACCGCAGGGCATCTGCCTGCAGCGCATGCTCCTGCTCGAATGACACACCTGAATCCCACGTACGACAACAGGTTATAATCCCATTTTTCAATTCCAGATTCGTTTCGTGGATGACAGCGTTCGGGGCCGAAAGGCCCCGTTTTTTTTGGAGGATTATGGAGGTTGTTGACGGTTGGCGGTTGACAGTTGACGGTTGGCGGTTGACGGTTGGTGGTTGACGGTTGGTGGTTGGCGGTTTGCTTCGGTTCCTCAGTTCCTGAGCGCACTGCAAAAAGTTGCCGTAAGAAGGAAGCGCAAGTGCACTCGGCCAGTCGCTGGACCTATGGACGCCTTTCGGTGCGAGTGAGCAGGATGTCCGCGCCAGGGGGCGGAAGGGGCCCTGCCTGGTCGGCAGACAGGGAGCGCTAGCGAGCGCCCGAAGGCAGGCCTGCTCCTGCGAGACGACTTGCAGAAAGGTGCCGACAGGGAAATGCGAAACGGATTGCAGACTGGTGCCCGGCCTGCCGAGGGCCGCCTGCCTGTCGTCAGACAGGGAGCGATAGCGGAGCCCGAGAGCACCCGGCCCCGAGCCTCTCTGCCGGCGGAGCTTGCGAAGCCGGCAGGAGGCGAGGGGGGCGCCCAAA